>WNGB01004667.1_pt1 | contig 36295 bp, 31 predicted proteins | sample 5400681 | NCBI WGS metagenome assembly WNGB01 (sample SAMN13153367, study PRJNA577476) | soil metagenome | isolation source: 115 cm soil or saprolite under grassland replicate 2 | place: USA:California | collected 2016-06-15 | reverse complement strand
GGCCCTCCGCCTCGCCGCGCAGCCGCTCGATCATGTCCCGGAAGCGCCGCAGGGGTTGAGTCGCGCGCGCGGGCAGGAGCGCTTCGTCCTCCACCGCCGCCAGCGCCTCCCAGGTCGAGATCCCGCGCTCCGCCGCCGCGGATTACGAGGCCCGCGACGAGGCGCCCACCCTGGCCGGCTTCCTCGACCAGGTGTCGCTCCTGAGCGACACCGACCAGATCCGGGACGATGCGCCGGTGACGCTGATGACGCTGCATTCCGCGAAGGGACTGGAGTTCGAGTCGGTATTCCTCGTCGGGCTCGAAGAAGGGCTCTCCCCGCACACGCGCAGCCTGAGCAGGCCGGAGGCGCTCGAGGAGGAGCGCCGGCTGCTGTACGTCGGGATGACGCGGGCCATGGAGCGCTTGCACCTCAGCTGGGTCTCGAGCCGCCAGGTCTTCGGGCAGCGCCGCGTCAGCGAGCCGAGCCGCTTTCTCGGCGAGATCCCGCGCGCGCGCCTGGAGGTCACGGGCGAGAGCCGGATCGCGCCCAGCTGGGCTCCTCCACGACGTCCGTCCGGGGCACCGCAACCGTGGCGGGCCCCGGATGTCGTGGTTCCCGCCGCGGCCCCTGGCCTCGGAGAGATCCGTCCGGGCGCCCGCGTCCGTCATCCCCTGTTCGGGGTGGGCACCGTGGTGCGCCGCGAAGGCGCAGGCGACGACCTCAAGCTGACGGTGTCATTCCTGGGCATCGGCGCCAAGCGCCTGGTGGCAAGGTTCGCCGGCCTGGAACTTCTGTAGGGGTACGTAGAGCAGCGCGGCGTTGCGCAGCAGCGGCGCGCTGCGAGGGGGGTTTCAGGGGGGGTCGCGCCGCGGCGACCGCGGTGTGCGCAAGTGCCCCCCCTGACTTAATAAGCCGCCCCAGCCCCCACCTAGCTCATCGGCTGCAGGTTCTGGATCACCCAACGGCCGCGCACGGTCTGGCCGTTGTCGCGCTTGACGTCGTACTTGCGCAGCGTCATCACGTAGGGCTGCTGCTGGCCGCCGACGGTGAGGTCCACTTCGATCTGCTTCTCGTTGACGTCGCCCTTCAGGCTCTCCACGTCCTCGACGTCCCCGATCGAGCGCGCCATCGAGCGCTTCTCCTTCTCCACCGCGTCCTTGCTCACGGCCACCGTCTTCTTGCCGTCGCGGTCCTTGGTGTTGAAGTCGTCCCACTTGGTGGCCACCTCGGTCAGCTTGGCCGGGACGGGCTTGTTGTTCTTGCGCGCCTCGCGCACGGCCTCGATGTCGTTGAAACGGTCGAGCGACCAGGCGCTGGCCGCCTTCTTGTTGGCGGCGACGGCGGCATCGGCGTCCTTGGCCTTCTGCACGAGGTCAGGGAGCGGCGCCGGCTTCTTGTCCTCGGAGATCGTCTTCTTGATCGCCCACCGGTCCACCTTCTTGTCGAAGGTGACGGCGGCGAAGCTGGACAGGGTCTGCGTGTCCTGGGCGTTCACGGCGTTGAAATACTGATCGACCACGCTCTTCTCGGGGTGCCCGCAGGCCACCCCCGCCAGGGCCACGACCGCCGCCAACGCCACGCGTCCCCGCTTGATCATGCCTCCTCCTTGCCCTCGGGCGGAACATCGGGCCGCGGTGGGCCGCCCTCGTCACCCTCTTCCCGCTCGGCCAGGCGCGCCACCGAGACGAGGTGATCGCCCTCCTCGAGCTGGATCAACCGCACGCCCTGTGTGTTGCGGCCGATGGTTGAGATGTCTGCCGTGTTCAGGCGAATGATCATACCTTTTTCGGTGATGAGCATCACCTGCTCGTCGCCGCGCAGGAATTTCACGCCCACCACCGGCCCGTTGCGGCCGGTGGTCTTGATGTCGATGGTCCCCTTGCCGCCGCGGCTCTGGAGCCGGTACTCCTCGATGGCGGTGCGCTTGCCGTAACCATTGCCGGTCAGGGTGAGCACGGTGCCGCCGGGGCTGACCACCTCGAGACCCACCACCTCGTCGCCGGTGTCGAGCTCGATGCCCTTCACTCCGTAGGCCGTCCGGCCCATCGGGCGGACGTCCTCCTCCACGAAGTGGATGGCCATGCCCTCGCGTGTGCCGAGCAGGATCTCGTCCGTGCCGGAAGTGAGCACGGCCTCGATCAGGGCGTCGTCGTCCTCCACCCCGAGCGCGATGATCCCGGCCTGGCGCGGGTTGGCGAAGGCGGCGATCTCCGTCTTCTTGACGATCCCCTTCCGGGTGGCCAGCAGGACGTAGCGGCCCGGATCGAAGGCCTTGACGGAGACGAAGGCCGCGATCTTCTCCTGGCCGCTCAGGTGCACGAGGTTGACGACCGCCTTGCCGCGGCCTTGGGGGCCCACCTCCGGGATCTCGTGGACCTTGAGCCAGTAGACGCGTCCGCGGTCCGTGAAGATGAGGATGTAGGAGTGGGTCGAGGCGATGAAGAGCTGGTCGACGAAGTCCTCGTCCTTGGTGCGCATCCCCATGCGGCCGCGCCCGCCCCGCTTCTGGCTGCGGTAGGTCGAGATCGACGTGCGCTTGATGTACCCGGTGTGCGTGATCGAGATGACCACGTCTTCCTCGGCGATGAGGTCCTCATCGGAGAGGTCCTCGACCGCGTCCTGGATCTCGGTGCGCCGCGGGTCGCCCTGCTCGTCGCGGATCTTCTTGAGCTCGTCCGCGACGATCCCGTCCAGCCGCTTGGGGTTGGCCAGGATGTCCCGGAGGTCGGCGATGAGCGCGCGCTTCTCTGCCAGCTCGTCGACGATCTTCTGGCGCTCCAGGCCGGTCAGCCGCTGCAGCTGGAGCTTGAGCACCTCGTCCGCCTGGATCTCCGACATCCCGAAGCGCGCGATCAGGCCGGTCCTGGCCTCCGAAGGCGTCTTGGCCTCCCGGATGAGCGTGATCACCTCGTCGAGGTGATCGAGGGCGATGACGTAGCCCTCCAGGACGTGCGCCCGCTCCTCCGCCTTGCGCAGATCGTAGGCGGTGCGCCGGCGCACCACCTCGCGCCGGAAGTCCAGGAAGAGCTGCGCCGCCTCCAGCAGGTTCAGGACCCGCGGGCGCTGGTCGACGATGGCCAGCATGATGATCCCGAAGGTTTCCTGCATGGGCGTGTGCTTGTAGAGGTTGTTGAGGATGACCTGGCTGTTCTCGCCCTTGCGGATGTCGACCACGATGCGCATGCCCTGGCGGTCGCTCTCGTCGCGCACGTCCGCGATGCCCTCGATCTTCTTGTCGCGGGCCAACTCGGCGATGCGCTCGATGAGGCGCGCCTTGTTGACCTGGTACGGGATCTCGCTGATGACGATCGACTCCTTGTCGCCGCGGCGCGTCTCGATCTCGGCGCGGGCCCGCATCACCACTCCCCCGCGGCCGGTGCGATAGGCCTGGCGGATGCCGGCCCGCCCGCAGATGAGGCCGGCGGTGGGGAAGTCCGGGCCGGGGATGCGCTCCATGACGCCTTCCAGCCGTTCGTCCGGGGTGAGGTCCGGGCTCTCGATGAGGAAGAGCAGGGCTTCGACCACCTCACCCAGGTTGTGGGGCGGGATCTTGGTGGCCATGCCCACCGCGATGCCTTCCGCCCCGTTCACGAGGAGGTTGGGGAACGCCGTCGGCATGACGACGGGCTCGCTGGACTCGTTGTCGTAGGTCGGCGCGAAGTCGACCGTCTCCTTGTCCAGGTCCGTCATCATGGCCGCGCCCATGCGCGTGAGGCGAACCTCGGTGTAGCGCATGGCCGCGGGCGGGTCGCCGTCCACGGAGCCGAAGTTTCCCTGCCCGTCCACCAGGGGCACGCGCATGTTCCAGGTCTGGGCCATGCGCACGAGGGTGTCGTAGATGGCGCCCTCGCCGTGCGGGTGGTACTTGCCCATCACGTCGCCGGCCACGCGCGCGCTCTTCTTGTAGGGGCGGCCGGGTTGCAGCCCCATCTCCGACATGCCGAAGAGCACGCGCCGGTTCGCCGGCTTGAGGCCGTCGCGCACGTCGGGCAGGGCGCGGCCGATGATCACCGACATGGCGTAGTCCATGTAGGACTGCCGCATCTCGTCGGCGATGTTGCTCGGGATCTTGAAGGCGGCGATGGGGTCGGAGGGGGGGTTCTGATCAGCCATTAGATGTCGAGGTTGCGGACGTTGAGGGCGTTCTCCTCGATGAACAGGCGGCGCGGCTCCACGGCGTCGCCCATGAGGGTGGTGAAGATGTTCTCGGCGACTTCATCGTCTTCCAGGCGCACCTGCAGGAGAGTGCGCGTGGCGGGATCCATGGTGGATTCCCAGAGCTGCTCGGCGTTCATCTCGCCGAGGCCCTTGTAGCGCTGGATGTGGAGGCCCTTCTTGCCCTCGGCAGTGAAGTGCTGGAGCAGCTCCTCGCGGCTGTGGACGACTTTCTCTCCGCCATCGACCACGATCAGGGGCGGCCGGTCCAGGTCGCGGAACTCCTCGTACGTGGAATACAGGGCCTTGTATTCCGGAGAGGTGACGAAGTCGTCGTCGAGACGGACCTCGCGCACCTGGCCGCCCGTCTCGTGCTGGAGGACGACCTCGAACACGCCGTGCTCCTCGTCCTTCTCCAGCACCACGTCGGCGCCCGACGCGCGCAGGGGACCGATCAGCTGCAGGAGGCGGTCCTTGTTCGTGAAGACCTCCGCGTCCTTGACCTCGCCCTTCAGGAGCAGCTCGGCCAGGCGGGTCGGAATGCCGCGCCGTTCGATGTGCGCCATGAGCTTGCCATAGGAGACGAGCTTCTCCAGGAGGCGCACCAGCCGCGACCCCTCGATCTCGCGGCCGTCGGGCAGGCGCACCTTGCGGCCCTCCACCGCGCGCTCCATCAGGAACGCGTCGAGGGCATGCTCGTCCTTGAGGTAGCGCTCGCTCTTGCCGTGCTTGGCCTTGTAGAGCGGGGGCTGGGCGATGTAGAGATGCCCCCGCTCGATGAGCTCCTTCATCTGCCGATAGAAGAAGGTCAGGAGCAGGGTGCGGATGTGCGAGCCGTCGACGTCCGCGTCGCACATGATGATGATGCGGTGGTAGCGGAGCTTGGTGACGTCGAAGTCGTCCGCGCCCACGCCCGTGCCCAGGGCCGTGATGATGTTGCGGATCTCCTCCGAGGCGAGCGTCCTGTCCAGCCGCGCCTTCTCGACGTTGAGGATCTTGCCGCGCAGGGGAAGGATGGCCTGGAACTTCCGGTCCCGGCCCTGCTTGGCGGAGCCGCCCGCGCTGTCCCCCTCCACCAGGAACATCTCGGACTTCTCGGGGTCGCGCTCCTGGCATTCCGCGAGCTTGCCGGGCAGGCCGGCCCCGTCGAGGGCGCCCTTCCTCCGCGTGAGGTCGCGCGCCTTGCGCGCCGCCTCCCGCGCCCGCGCCGCTTCCAGGATCTTGAAGACGATGCGCTTGGCGACGGGCGGGTTCTGCTCGAGATAGGCGCCGAGCTTGTCGTTGAGGAGGCTCTCCACGATGCCCTTCACCTCGGAGTTGCCGAGCTTGCCCTTGGTCTGTCCCTCGAACTGGGGGTTGGGCACCTTGACCGAGATGACGGCGGTGAGGCCCTCGCGCGCGTCCTCGCCCTGCAGCGGCTCCTGCAGGTCCCTGGTCAGCCCGGAGGCGGTGCCAAAGGCGTTGACCGTGCGCGTGAGCGCGCTCTTGAACCCCACGAGGTGCGTGCCGCCGTCGTGGGTGTTGATGTTGTTCGCGAAGCTGTAGATGTTCTCCGCGTAGCCGTCGTTCCATTGGAGCGCGAGCTCGACGACCACGCCTTCCTTCTGGCCCTCGATCATGATCACGGGCCCGAGGGTCTCCTTGTTGCGGTTCAGGTGCTCCACGAACGACGCGATGCCGCCCTGGTACTGGAAGCGGTGCTTCTTCTTCTCGTCGCGCTCGTCGTCGAGGGTGATGAGGATGCCGCGGTTCAGGAAGCTCAGCTCGCGCAGCCGCTGCGAGAGCGTCTCGAAGCTGAAGGTGGTGGTCTCGAAGATCTGCGTGTCGGGCTTGAACGTGACCTTCGTGCCGCGCCGTTCGGTGACGCCCGTGTTCTCGAGGGGGCCGGCGGGGGCCCCGCGGTGATAGGTCTGGCGGTAGACCTTGTGGTCGCGGCAGATCTCGATCTCGAGGGTCTCGGAGAGTGCGTTGACGACGGAGACGCCCACGCCGTGCAGGCCGCCCGAGACCTTGTAGGACTTGTGGTCGAACTTGCCGCCGGCGTGCAGCTTGGTCAGCACGACCTCCGCCGCCGACATGCCGGGCACCTCCGGGTGCTCGGCGACGGGGATGCCGCGCCCGTTGTCGACCACCGTCACCGAGTTGTCGATGTGGATGGTGACGTTGATCTCCGAGCAGTAGCCGGCCAGGGCCTCGTCGACCGAGTTGTCCACCACCTCGTAGACCAGGTGGTGGAGCCCCGACTCCCCGGTGGACCCGATGTACATCGCGGGGCGGACACGGACGGCCTCCAGCCCCTCGAGGATGCGGATCGCCCCCGCACCGTAGTCTCCGCCGTCTCCTCCGCTGCCTTCGTGTTCGGTCATCAACCCTTCAGTGCCCCTGATGACGGTCGCCGGACCTACCGGGACCGTGTCCTTCACGCTGCACGCACCTCGCCCTGCTCTACCGCAAACACGCGCCCCACGTCGCGCAGCCGGTCCGCCCATCCGCGATGCGCGGAGGTGACCAGGGCCTGGCCCCGGCGCGCAACCTCGGCGCACAGAGCGGCCGCCCGCTCCTCGTCCAGCTCGGAATCGAGATCGTCCAGGAGGGCCACCGCGGGCGTGCCCTGCTCCGTCTCGTAGACCTCGAGCGTGGCCAGGCTCAGGGCCAGGAGCAGGCTGCGGCACTGGCCCGCGGAGGCCTGCTCTCCCGCATCGGCGCCGTCGACGGTGAGCGCGACGGGATCCCGATGCGGACCCACCAGCGTGCGCCGGGCGCGGCGCTCGTCCCTTGCGCGCGCGGCCAGCTCCTCGGCGAGGCGCCGCTGCTCGCCCGTCTCGCCTTCGGGGGAGGCGGTGGGCTCCACCGTGATCTCGTAGGCCTCCCCTTCCGGGTGGAAGGCGCGCGCAAGCCCGGCGCGCAGGCGCGCCACGTAGGCGGCCCGGCGGTGACGAAGCGTGCCGCCCAGCGCGACCAGCCTTTCGTCCCAGGCGTCGAGGCCGGCCCCGCCCGTCTCGAGGAGCGCGTTGCGCTGCTGAACCACCCGCTCGTAATCGCGGAGGGCCTGTCGATAGGCCGGCCACAGGGCGGCCGCGGCCCGATCGACGTACTGTCGCCGCTCGCGCATGGGTCCCCGGATGACCTTCAGCCGCTCCGTCGAGTACACGATGACTTCCAGGCGTCCCTGGTACGCCCGGGGCGGAACTTCCCGTCCGTCCACGCGCATACGGCGCCCCTGGGCAGTGAGCTCGACCTCGAGCTCGGTCGTGTGCTCCTCGTGGCGCGCGGTGCCCCGCGCGCGCAGCCCGGAAGTGCCACGGCGGATCAGGGTCCGCACCTCATCGGTCCGAAACGACCTCCCCCGCGCGAGGAGGGCCACTCCTTCGAGCAGGCTCGTCTTCCCCTGCGCGTTGCGGCCGGCGAAGACGTTCAGGCCCGGTCCCAGCGACACTCGGACGTGACGGAGGTTGCGCAGGTCCGTGATCTCGATCTCCTCCACCCACACTCCTAGAGCCGCATGGGCATGACGACGTAGCGGTAGTCCGTCGCGCCCTCGCCCGCGGGCCGGAACATGCCCTGGCTCTCCTGGTCCTTGAGCTCGAGGGAGACCGATTCCGAGCCCGCCACGCCGAGGAAATCGAGCAGGTATTGCGAATTGAACCCGATTTCCACGGTCGCGCCCTGGTAGTCCGCACTCAACGACTCGCGCGCCTCGCCCAGGTCGGGGCTGGAGGCGGCGAGATCGAGCTTCCCGGGACCGAGGCTCAGCCGCACGGCCCGGCTGCGCTCGGAGGACAGGAGGCTCACGCGCCGGATGGCGGTGGCGAGCCGCTCCCGCTCCAGGGCCACGACCTTGTCGCCGGTCAGGGCGATGACCTTCTCGAAGGCCGGGAACTGCCCTTCGATCATCTTTGAGGCCAGGGTCCGTCCGCCCACCAGGAACACCAGGTGGTTCTCCACCTGCTGGAACGTGGCCGCGTCCTCCGTCTCGAGCAGGCGCGCGATCTCGTGGATCGCCTTGCGCGGGATCAGGACGCGCACGGCCTCGCTCACCTTCAGCGCCGCCTTGCGATGGGCGTAGGAGAGCCGGTGCCCGTCCGTCGCCACCATGGCCGCGCCGTCCTTGTCCAGGACGAGCAGCGCGCCGGCCAGGTAGTACCGGGCATCCTCGGCGGTGATGGCGAAGGCGGTCCGCGCGATGATGTCGCGAAGGACCTCGCCCGGGATCTCGATTCCCTTGCTGGCCTTCGCTTCCGGCAAGGCGGGGAAGTCCTCCTTGGGCAGGCCGGCCATCTTGAAGCTCACCCGCTCGCATTCGATGGAGGCCCAGGAGTCGGGCAGGACCTTGAGGCGCACCTCGCTGTCGGGAAGCGAGCGCGCGATCTCGTAGAGCTTCTTGGCGCCAAGGGTGATGGCGCCGTCGGCCACGACCTGGGCCGCACACCCGCAGCGGAGCGAGACGTCGAGGTCGGTGGCGGCGATGCGCAACTCGCCTCCCTTCGCCTCCGCCAGGACGTTGGAAAGGATCGGGATGGAATTCTTCCGCTCGACGATGCCCTGCACGAGCGAGAGCTCCTTCACCAGGTCGGCCTTCCGGACGAGGATCTCCATCACCGTTCCTCTTCTGGTCTATAGAGAGTGAGATTGATTTCACGGAAGTAGAGAGGTCCTGCGGAGACGGCGGAAACCGCGCCAAGCCGCAGAGGGAGGACCGCTTGCCCTGTGCACAGCGGTGTGGACGGGAGAGGGCGGGGCGCGGCGGTCCTGTGGATGCGCGGGATGGCCCCGCCCGCGCTCGGCGCGGGGAGGCGGAGGGACGTGGAAAAACCGCGTAACTTCATTTGAATGACTGCACGAAGCTGTTGATGAGCCTGTCGAATTCCGGGTCGCGCTTCCGCATGGTGTCGATCTTCCGCACGGAGTGGATGACCGTCGAATGATGCTTGCCGCCGAAGCCCTTTCCGATCTCGGGGAGGCTGGCGTCGGTGAGGGTCTTGGTCAGGTACATGGCGATCTGGCGGGGCTCGGCCACGGACTTGGAGTTGTTCTTGGCCTTGAGGTCGGTGAGCTTCACGTTGTAGTGGTCGGCCACGAACTTCTGGATCATCTCGATGGTGATGGGCTTCTCCTCGGTGTGCAGGAGGTCCTTCAGGACTTCCTGGGTGAGACCGAGGTCGATGTCGCGGCCGGTGAGGCTGGCGTAGGCGATGAGCCGGATGAGGCTCCCTTCGAGCTCGCGGATGTTGGTCTTGACCTTGCTCGCGATGAAGAGGGCGACGTTCTCCGGGATCTGGACGCGCTCGGCCTCCGCCTTCTTGCGCAGGATGGCCACCTTGGTCTCGATGTCGGGGGCCTGGATGTCGGCAATGAGCCCCCATTCGAAGCGGCTGTGCAGGCGCTCTTCGAGGGTGGGAATCTGGCGGGGCGGACAGTCGCTGGAGATCACGATCTGCTTCTGGGCGTCGTGGAGCGCGTTGAAGATGTGGAAGAACTCCTCCTGCGTCCGGTCCTTGCCCGCGATGAACTGGATGTCGTCCACGAGGAGGACGTCGATGGCGCGGTACTTGTGGCGGAAGGCGGGCAGGCGGTCGAAGCGGATGGCGTTGATCATCTCGTTGATGAAGCGATCGGAGGAGATGTAGAGCAGGTTCAGGCTGCTGCGATTGCGGGCCTGGATGTAGTGGCCGATCGCGTGCATCAGGTGCGTCTTGCCCAGGCCTACGCCGCCATAGAGGAAGAGGGGGTTGTAGCTCTTCGAGGGAATCTCGGCCACCGCGCGCGCGGCGGCGTGCGCGAACTGGTTGGAAGAGCCGACGACGAAGCTCTCGAAGGTGTACTTCGGATTCAGGACGGCGAGGGTGGGAGTCTCCCTGTCCGCCGCGGACGTCGTCTCCGTGACCGTCGCCGACTCCGCGTCGCAATCGAAGAGGACCTGCACCTCGCCGCGCCCGAGCTCGTCGAGGGCCTCCGCGATCACTCCGTGATAGTTCTTGGCCAGCCAATCCTTGAACTGGGCGTTGGGCACGCGCACGTGGAGCGTGGATCCTTGCAGCCCCAGCGAGGTCGTGGGGCGGAACCACGTGGCGAAGCTGTGGCGGTTGACCTTGGACTCGACTTTGGCCAGGACGTCATCCCAGAGGTTCATGGTCGCCCTGAGAGCGAGGCGCATGCCAGGACTGGCCCGCCGACGAGCGGCTGGTAGAAATAAGTCACAATGGTTCAGTAGTTTATAAACGGACAGCCGGTTGCCACACCGAAAGCCTTCCGACAAAGCCCTTTTTGCACAGAGATTTCAACACCTGTGGAAAAGCCGCGGTTTCGAGAGCCAGGAAAGGCCGGCGGGTTCCTCTCCGCAAACCGGCTTAAGTTACCACAGCGGACCAGCCGAGAGAAGCGCTTCCGGGGCACTCCCCCACGGGTCAGGATTGACAGGAAAGACCAGAGGGGTGTAGACTTGCACCTTTGCCCAGGGAAGGCGAGGCCCATCGGGGGCCTGGGTCCCGTGGGCCCGAGCGAACAGCCATGAAACGGACCTTCCAGCCGAACAACCGCAAGCGGAAGAGGACCCACGGCTTCCTGGTGCGCATGCGCACCAAGGGGGGCCGCCTCGTGCTGAAGAGGCGGCGCCAGAAGGGGCGGAAGCGGATCGGAGCCTGACCCGGGGTGGCGCCGCCCGCAGCGAGGCTGCGCCCCGCCGAGCGGATCGTCCGGGGTTCCGAGTTCCGGAAGGCCTTTCGGCAGGGAATCCGCCTCGACGGGCCGCTGTTCGTGATGGTAGCGGCCGTGAACGGGCGGGTCTACAGCCGGCTGGGTCTGGCCGCCTCGCGCAAGGTCGGAGGAGCCGTGGCCCGGAACCGGGCCAAGCGCGTTCTCCGGGAAAGCTTCCGGCAGCTCAAGACCCTGCCCGGCTTCGACCTGGTGCTGATCCCCAAGCCCGAGATTCTCAGGTGCACACAAGCGGAGGTCCAGCGTGAGTACCGAGACCGCCTCCGACGCCTCGCCGCCCGCGGCGGGGCGCAGCGTGCCCGCCCGAGCCCTCCTGCTGCTCATTGAGGTCTATCGGGTGACGCTGGCGCCGCTCATCGGGGGCTTCTGCCGGTTCGCGCCCAGCTGCAGCGGGTACGCCGAGGAAGCCATCCGGCGCCACGGCGCGGCGGCGGGCGGCTGGCTGGCCGTCCGGCGCGTGCTGCGCTGCCACCCATTCCACCGTGGCGGCTTGGACCCCGTCCCTTAGAAAGATCATCGATGGAAGAACGCCGTCTACTCCTTGCCGTGGCGCTGTCGCTCCTGGTCCTGACCGCGTACCAATTCCTCTTTCCCACCGCGCCCACCGCGCGTCGTCCGGCCCCCTCGCCGAGCGCCGCCCCGGCTGCGGCCCCGGCTGCCCCTGTCCGTCCGACGCCGGCGGGAGTGGCGGCGTCCGGGGTGACGGCCCGCCCGACGGCAGCGCCACCGGTGGCGCAGGTGGCGGACGAGCGCGAGCGACGCGTCGAGCTTCAGGGAGAACAGGTGACGGTGGCGTTCTCCAACCGTGGGGCGCGCCTCGTGTCCTGGCAGCTCAAGCGGTTCCGGGATGCCAAGGGGCGTCCGGAAGAAATGGTCCAGAACGTGCCGGGGGGCCCGCGTGCCCTGGACGTGGAGACGGGTGACCCGGACGCGGATCCTCGCCTTCGGGACGCGCTGTTCCTGCCGTCCGCGGAGGTGGTGACGCTCGGACCGTCGGGAGAGGCCGCGCTGCGCTTCCAGTGGGCGGAAGGGGACCTGGAGGCGACCAAGACTCTCCGCTTCCAGGCCCCGGGCTATCTCGTGCACGTGGCCGTGGACGTCAAGCGGGGGGGACGCCCGCTGCCCGCGAAGGTCGTCTGGGGTCCCGGGCTCGGCAACCCGACGCCGGAGGAGATGGAAGTCCAGGGTTATCACGCGCCGCAAGGAGTGCTGGACGGGCCGCGCGGCGTGGAGCGGGTCGTCCCCGAGAAGATGGGCCCGGTGCGCACGGCCAGCGACGTGCGCTGGGCTGGGGTGGAGAGCACGCATTTCGCGGCGCTCTGGGTGCCCCCGTCCGTACCGGGAACGGTCGAGCTGCGGGCGATCGAGCTGCCCGCCGGCGAAGACGGCCGCAAGCGGCTCGGGGTCGGGGCCGCGGTACCGGTGAGCCCGGGCGAGATCGCGCTCCTGTTCGTGGGTCCCAAGGACCACACGCTTCTCTCGCGCCTCGACCACGACCTGGCCGCGGTGGTCCCGGTGGGCGAGTGGATCGGGCCGATCGTCGTACCCCTGATGGCCCTCCTGCGCTGGGTGCACGGCTGGGTGGGCAACTACGGCTGGTCCATCGTCGTCCTGACCGTGCTGATCAATGTGCTGATGGCGCCCCTCCGCCACTACTCGATCGCCAACGGGATCAAGATGGCGAAGCTCTCGCCGGAGATGCGCGTCATCCAGGAGCGGTACCGGAAGGTGCCCGCCCTCGACCCCAAGCGGCAGGAGATGCAGGAGGAGATCGCGGCCCTCTATGCTCGCCACGGCATGAGCATGAGCACTCAGATGCTGGTGGGATGCCTTCCCCTGCTGCTCACCATGCCCTTCCTGATCGCGTTCTATCGCGTCCTGCAAGTCGCGATCGAGCTGCGCGGGGCGTCGTTCCTCTGGATCCCGGACCTCAGCCAGCGCGACCCGTTGTTCGTCACCCCCGTCCTGATGGGGATTTCGATGTTCGTGATGCAGCGGATGACGCCCACGGCCATGGATCCGGCCCAGCAGCGCATCATGATGATCATGCCGGTGGTGCTGGTGGTGATGTTCCACGCCGCCCCCGCCGGCTTGAATCTGTACTGGCTCTCGTCCAACCTCTGCTCGGTCGTGCAGCAGGCGGTGACCCTCCGGATCATCGCCTCCCACGGCGAGCGGGCCCAGCGCAAGGAGCGGCGCCGGCAATGAGCGATCCCGTTTTCAGTGGCCAGGACGTCCCCGATGCTGTCGCCTCCGCCGCCCGCAGCCTGGGCCTGGAAGCGGCGCGCCTGCGCTACGTGGTGCTGGACCCCGGCCGTCCGGGCGGCCTGGGAGTGAGCGCGTCGCCGGCGCGCATCGCCGTCCTGCTCGAGCGCCGGCCGGCGGGCGAGGCGCGCCCGGTGGCGGTGCCCCGGTCGCACGTGCCGGAGGATGCGCAGCCGCCGGCGCCGCGCACGGGAGACGTGCGGGCGGACATCCGGTCGCTGGTGCGCGTCCTGGGCGAAGCGGCCTCCGTAGACCTCTCGGCGGAGGTCGAAGAAGGTCCGGACGGCCTGCGCGTCCGCCTGCAGGGCGCGGGCTGCGCCATGCTGCTGGAAGAGGAGGGCGAGGTCTTCCAGGCCTTCGAACACGTCCTGCAGCGCGCCTATCGGGCGCGTCTCGTCTCCGGCCGGCTGACCGTGGAGTGCGAGGGCTACCGAGACCACCGCGACGGGCGCCTGCGGGCGCGGGCGCTCGAGCTGGTGCGGGCGGTGGAAGCGGACGGCAAACCGCGGCGCACCGAAGCGCTGAACTCGTACGAGCGCCGGATCGTCCACATGGTGGTGAGCGAGCACCCCGCCCTCGAGACCTACAGCGTCGGGGAAGGGGCGGACCGGCGTGTCACGATCGCCCCCCGCCGCGCGCCCGAGGCCGGCGGCGGCCCGGCCGAGCCTCCCCGGGACTGAGCCCGGCGTGGGCGGGCAGACGGGCGCCCACGGTCCCGAGCTCGCGGCCCTGGGGCTGGCGCCCCGCGACGTGGCCGCGCTCTCGCGATACCTGGACCTCGTGGCCGACTGGAACCCGCGCGTGAACCTGACCGGCGCGCGCACGCCGGCGGAGCGCGTCGCCATCCTCGTCGCGCCCGTCGCCCCCGTGGCCCCCGTCCTGGAGTCGGGGCGCCTGCTCGACGTCGGGAGCGGCAATGGATCCCCGGGGCTGGTGCTGGCCACCCTGCGCCCCGACCTCTCCGTGATCCTGCTCGAGCCGCGCCAGCGGCGATGGGCGTTCCTGCGCGAGGCGGCGCGGGCGGTGGGGAGGGCGGACGTAGACGTGCGCCGGCTTCGACACGACGACTACGAGGGCTCCTCCGTACAGACGGTGTCGCTGCGCGCGCTGGCCCTGCCCCTGCGCGCGCTGGCCCCGCTGGTCGCGCCGGGCGGACGCGTCCTGATCTGGGGCGCGCCTCCGGCGGATGACGCATCGTTCCTGGCCGAACCCGATCCCTGGCCGGGCGTCCACATCTGCCGCCGGCGCGATGTTCCACGACCAACATGACGGTGAAACAAGTAAGAGGCGGACCGTTCCACGTGAAACTTGACGGTGAAACAGCGAGGGCGTAGCCTTCCGGCCGTGAAGGCCCTGCGGCCGGGCGACCTGGCCACCGGGTACCTCCTCGGCCTGCTCGCCGGCGAAGGACACTTCGGGGGCGACGGCAAGCAGGCCCAGGTGACCCTGCGCATGCACGTGCGCCACGAGAAGCTGTTCCGATGGCTGCAGGCGCAGTTTCCGGAGGGCCGCCTCTACGGGCCCTATCACCATGGCGGCCGCGACTACTTCCAATGGATGGCCCGCGGGCCCTTCCTGCGCGACCACCTCGTGCCCCTGGTGGCCGCCCACCGCGACCTGCTCGACGACTACGTGGCCGCGCGGTTCCGGCGGATGTGCGAGCGCTACGAGCTGACCCCGGGGCCACGCTGGGGAGGGCGCAGGGCTCGTGCTATCCTGCCGGACTCATCGGCGGGAGGCGCGTGGGGCGTGTCATCGCGGTCGCGAACCAGAAGGGGGGCGTCGGCAAGACGACCACCGCCATCAACCTCGCCGCCTCGCTGGCCGCGGCCGAGCGCCGCGTGCTCGCCGTCGACACGGACCCCCAGGCCAACCTGACCTCGGGCCTCGGGCGCAAGGCCCGCGAGCCGCGCCCGAGCATCTACGAGGTCATGATCGACCAGCGGCCTCTGGACGACATCCTTATCTCCACCGATCTCGAGCATCTCACCCTCGCCCCTGCCGACCGCAACCTCACCGGAGCCGAGGTGGAGCTGGTGCCGCTCCTCGCCCGCGAGTACCGGCTGAAGGAAGCGCTGGCCGCGACCGCCGGACGCTTCGACTACGTGTTCCTGGACTGCCCGCCCAGCCTCGGCCTCCTCACCGTGAACGCGCTGGCCGCGGCGGACACCGTGCTGATCCCGCTCCAATGCGAATACTTCGCGCTGGAAGGGATCTCGGAGCTCGTGAACACGATGCGGCGCGTGCAGCGCGCGCTGAACCCCCGGCTGGAGATCGAGGGCGTCCTCCTCACCATGGTGGACGAGCGCACGAACCTCACCCAGCAGGTCATGGGCGAGATCCGCCAGCACTTCAAGGACAAGGTCTTCCGGACCACGATCCCGCGGTCCGTGCGCCTGGGGGAGGCCCCGAGCTTCGGCAAGCCGATCCTGCTCTATGACATCAAGTCCAGGGGGTCGGAGGCCTACCTGGACCTCGCCAAGGAAGTGATGGCTCATGAAAAGAAAGGCTCTCGGGAAGGGGCTCTCCGCACTACTGCCGGATCCTGAGCCCGCCCCGGCCCCCGCCATCGACCGGGCGAGCGAGGCCCCGGTGGCCAGCCTCGAGCCCAATCCGTTCCAGCCGCGCTCGGCCGTGGACCCCGCGCGCCTGAGCGAGCTGACCGCCTCCATCCGCGAGAGCGGGATGGTGCAGCCCATCCTCGTCCGCCGTCACGGCGAGCGTTACCAGATCATCGCGGGCGAGCGGCGCTGGCGCGCCGCGCAGCAGGCGGGGCTGGCCACCGTGCCCATCGTCGTGCGCGACGTCGCGGACGACCGCCTGCTCGAGCTCGCGCTGGTGGAGAACATCCAGCGCCAGGAGCTGACCCCGCTGGAGGAGGCGCAGGCCTTCCATCGCCTGCAGGAGGAGCTGCGCCTCACCCAGGAAGAGGTGGCGCGCAAGGTGGGCCGGGACCGCACGACCGTCACCAACACGCTGCGGCTGCTGCGCCTTCCGCGCGAGGTGCGCGAGCTGCTGAACACGGGCGGCCTCGATGCCGGGCACGGGCGCGCGCTCCTCGCCCTCGACAAGGCGGAGGAGCAGATCGCGCTGGCGCGCGAGGCGGCGCGCAAGGGTCTGTCCGTGCGCGAGGTCGAACGGCGGGTGGCCCTCCTGCGCGCGCCCCGGACGCGCACGCCGCCGACGCGGGATGCGAACACGCGCGCGGCCGAGGAGCGCCTGCGCGCGGTCCTGGGCACGCGGGTGCAGATCACGCGCCGCGGCCGCGGCGGCCAGGTCCGGATCGCCTTCGCCACCGAGGCCGAGCTCAACCGCCTTTTCGAGCTTCTCGTCCGACCCGGCCGCCCGCGGCCCTCCTGAGCACGCGCGTGGTATCGTCGAGCCGTGCCCCGGGCCGTGCGCGGGGGGTGCGGAGATGATCAAGATCAAGGGGCTGACGGCCGAGGACCTCAACGGGTTCATGGACGCCGGAACGGAGTTCCATGGCGAGCTGCGCTTCCGCAACACCTTCCGCATCGACGGCAAGCTCAAGGGCCGCATCGTTTCCGAGAACACGCTCATCGTCGGAGAGGCGGGCGAAGTGGACGCGGAGATCGAGTGCGGCGTCGTGTCCATCCGCGGGACGGTCAGCGGGCGCATCCAGGGGCGCGAGAGGATCGAGCTGCTCTCCGGGTCCAAGGTGAAGGCCACGCTCGTCTCGCCGCGCCTCGTGATCGAGGAGGGCGCGTTCTTCCAGGGCGATTGCGAGATGACGCCGACCGCGGCCGGCGGCGCGGGCCGGAGCACCCTGGTGACGATGCCCGGCGCCCGCGCCGCCGGCGAAGACTCAAGGTCCTAGGGCATGTGGGCATGCGCAGTCCCGCGGCTTTGCCGCAAGTGCGCATCCAGGCCGGCGCACGGTGCGGCTTGGCCGCCGACCAGTGAGCGCGCTGCCGCCCGTTGGCGGCGGCGCGCGATGGGGGGTTTCAGGGGGGGAGCTCTCTCCCGTCGCGGATAACGAGAGAGTTCCCCCCCTGAGATAAATGACAGACGATCGAGAAAGGATCCGGCGGCTCACCGAGCGGGTCGCTTGCGCCGGTTGAGCGAGCAAGCTCGGCCCCGCTGAGCTCGCTCAGGTCCTGAGCGGCCTGACGCCGAACGAAGACGCGCGCGTGCTGGTCGACCACGGCACGGGTGACGACGCCGGCGTGTACCTGCTGCAGGACGGGCTCGCCCTCGTGCAGACGGTGGACTTCTTCACGCCGGTCGTGGACGACCCCGAGGCCTATGGCGCCATCGCGGCCGCCAACGCCCTGTCCGACGTCTACGCCATGGGGGGACAGCCGCTGACCGCGCTCTCCATCGCCGCCATCCCCGAGAAGGACTTCCCGCTGGAATGGGCGGCCGCGATCTTCCGGGGCGGCCTCGGCAAGCTGCGCGAAGCGGGTTGCGCGCTCCTGGGTGGCCACACCGTCCGTGATCCCGAGATCAAGTTCGGCTACGCCATCACGGGCACGGTCGATCCGGACAAGATGATGACCAACGCGGCCGGCCGCGTGGGCGACATCGTCGTGCTGACCAAGCCCCTGGGGACGGGCGTGATCGCGACGGCGGTGAAGGCGGGGCAGGCGCCCGCGGACGTCGCCCTGACTTCCCAGAGGTCGATGGCGGCCCTCAACCGCATCCCGGCCGCGGTCGCACGCCGTCACGGGGTCCGCGCGGCCACCGACATCACCGGCTTCGGCCTGGCCGGCCACACCGCGGGCGTAGCTCGCGAAAGCCATCTCACGCTGGAGATCCGCTTGGCCGACCTGCCGCTGCTGCCGGGGGCGCGCGAGCTCTCCGCGCGCTACCAACCGGCGGGCCTGAAGGCGAACCGCCGGCAGTTCGAGCCGCTGGTGGAGGACACGGCCGCGCCGGACGAGGCCGTGCGCGCGCTCGCCTACGACCCGCAGACTTCGGGCGGCCTGCTCTTTCTCGTCCCGGAGGCCACCGCTGACGCCCTGCTCGCCGATCTGAGCCTCGCGCGAGCGATCGGCCGCGCGGTGCCGTCGCGCGCGCGCCCGCTCGCCTTCGTCTAGGGACTCGTGTTAATCTGCGACGTTTTTCCCGGATCCGGGCCCCACCTCGGGGCCGAAAAGCACAGGACGGAAGCGCGCTTGACCACGAGCTCGGGCCGGAGCCTCATGTCCCCCCTGCCTCTCGCCACCCGTCGGCCGAGGTGTCGATGACGGGGGGGGAATCCGCCGCGCGCCGGTACGCGCGAGCGCTCCTCGACGTGGCCCTGGAGAAAGGCGATACCGCCCTCCGTCAGGACCTCGAGGACCTGGGCCAGCTCTACGCCGACAACGCGCAGCTCCGGACCATGCTCCTTCATCCCGGCGTGCCTGCGGAGAAGAAGACGGCCGTGATCGCGGCCCTGCTCAAGGGCCGTCCCTCGGCGCTGCTGCAGCGGCTCGTCGGCCTGCTCGTGCAGCGGGACCGCGTCGAGCTGCTTCCCCTCGTCGCCAAGGCCTACGTCCGGCGGTGGAACACCTCGAAGGGAATCGTCGCCGCGGAGGCGGTGAGCGCGCGGGAGCTGGACGAGACGGAAGCCCGCGCGGTGTCCGCGGCGGCCGCGCGCGCGATCGGCGGCAAGCAGGTCGACCTGCGCCGCCGCGTCGATGCGAGCCTCATGGGGGGCCTGCTCCTCCGCATGGAAGGCCGTGTCTACGACGGCAGCGTGCACTCGCGGCTGCGCGCGCTGCGCGAACGGCTGGCAGGCACAGCTTAGGAGACTGAATGGACATTCGGGCCGAAGAGATCACCAAGATCATCCGCGAGCAGCTCGGCGGCTTCAGCGCCGGCATCGACGTCTCCGAGGTGGGCACCATCCTGTCCCTGGGTGACGGCATCGCGCGCATCCACGGCCTCGAGCGCTGCATGGCGGGCGAGCTGCTCGAGCTGCCCCACGGCGTGATGGGCATCGCCCTCAACCTGGAAGAAGACTCGGTGGGGGCCGTGCTCATGGGCGACTTCGCGGAGATCAAGGAGGGCGACGAGGTCAAGCGCACCCGCCGCATCATGTCCGTACCCGTCGGAGAGGACATGGTGGGCCGGGTGATCAACGCGCTCGGACAGCCCATCGACGGCAAGGGCCCGATCGCCACCAAGGAGTTCGGGGCCATCGAGAGGATCGCTCCCGGCGTCATCGCCCGCCAGCCCGTGCGCGAGCCGCTGGAGACGGGCATCAAGGCCGTCGACTCGATGGTCAACATCGGCCGCGGCCAGCGCGAGCTCGTGATCGGCGACCGGCAGACGGGGAAGACGGCGCTCGCCCTGGACGCCATCATCAACCAGAAGGGCAAGGGCGTCATCTGCATCTACGTGGCCATCGGGCAGAAGAACTCCACGGTGGCCCAGGTCGTGAAGACCCTCGAGGACTTCGGGGCCATGGAGCACACCATCGTGGTCTCCGCGACCGCGTCCGACCCCGCGCCCTTCCTCTACATCGCGCCCTACGCCGGCACGGCCGTGGGCGAGTACTTCCGCGACAAGGGGCAGCACGCGCTGTGCGTGTACGACGACCTCAGCAAGCACGCCGCCGCCTACCGCGAGATCTCGCTCCTCCTGCGCCGCCCGCCCGGACGGGAGGCCTACCCCGGCGACGTCTTCTACCTGCACAGCCGGCTCCTCGAGCGCGCGGCCAAGCTCTCGGACAAGAACGGCGGGGGCAGCCTCACCTCCATCCCCATCATCGAGACGCAGGCCGGCGACATCTCCGCCTACATCCCGACCAACGTCATCTCCATCACGGACGGCCAGATCTTCCTGGAGAGCGACCTCTTCAACTCCGGCATCCGCCCCGCCATCAACGTCGGCAACTCCGTCAGCCGCGTCGGCGGCTCCGCCCAGGTCAAGGCCATGAAGGCGGTGGCCGGGCGCCTGCGCCTGGACCTCGCGCAGTACCGCGAGCTGGCCGCCTTCGCCATGTTCGCCTCCGACCTCGACAAGGCCACGCAGAACATGCTCGCCCGCGGCCAGCGTCTGACCGAGATCCTCAAGCAGCTCCAATACGCGCCGCTGCCCATGGAGAAGCAGGTGCTCGTCATCTTCGCCGCCACCAACGGGTACCTCGACAAGTACCCCGTCTCCGCCGCCCGCCGTTACGAAGAGGAGCTGTACCGGTTCATGGACGCGCGGCATCCCGAGATCCTCAAGCAGATGGCGGAGAAGAAGGACATCAAGGGCGAGCTGACGGACAAGATCAAGGCCGCGCTGGAGGAGCTGGCGGGCGTCTTCCAGGCCGAGCCCATGGAGAAGGCCAGCTAGCGCTCCATGCCCGCTCTCGTCGACATCCGGCGGCGGATCCGCTCCGTCAAGAACACGCAACAGATCACCAAGGCCATGAAGATGGTCTCCGCGGCGAAGCTGCGCCGGGCCCAGGACGCGATGTTCGCCGCCCGTCCCTACGCGCGCAAGATGATGGAGGTCCTCTCCAGCATGGCCTCCCGGGCGGAGGAGACCGCGCACCCGCTGCTCGAGCCGCGGGAGGGCGAGCGCATCCTGCTCGTGCTCGTGACCGCGGACAAGGGTCTGTGCGGCGGCTTCAACGCCAACATCATCCGCACCGCCGTGCGCTTCCTGCAGGACAAGCGCCCGGATGCGATCGAGCTCGAGCTGCTCGGCCGCAAGGGCCGCGACTTCTTCCGGCGGCGCCACTACCGGGTGCGCTCGGAGCAGGTGGGCCTCTTCCAGGCCCTGCGCTACGAGACCGCGCAGAAGATCGCGCACGGTCTCATCAAGGCCTTCACGGCGCGCGAGGTGGACCAGGTCTACCTCGTCTACAACGAGTTCAAGAGCGTCATCCAGCAGCGCGTGATCGTAGAGAGGCTCCTTCCCATCGAGCGGAAGGCGATCGAGCCCCAGGAGCCCGCGCTGGACTACCTGTACGAGCCGGGGCCGGCGAAGATCTATGCGGAGATGCTCCCCAAGCACGTCGAGATCCAGGTCTGGCGCGCCCTCCTGGAATCGGCGGCGGCGGAGCACGGCGCGCGCATGGCCGCCATGGACGCGGCCACCCGCAACGCGGGCGACATGATCGACCGTCTCACCCTGTACATGAACAAGGTGAGGCAAGCCGCCATCACGAAGGAGATCATCGAGGTGGTCTCGGGAGCGGGCTCGTAAGGGCAGGTGTCACGTAGAGCGCGACGGCGCCGCGCAGCGGCGGCGGCGCGCGAGGGGGGTTTCAGGGGGGGCCGCGCAGCGGCGACCGGGGTGATCGCAAGTGCCCCCCCTGACTTAACAAGCTGCACGGAGCACGTCGAACTCGTGCGGCGCCGCTGAGCCGCGGCGCCGCGGAGTGGCAAGGAACAGATACATGGCAACGGAAAACATCGGGCGCGTCGTGCAGGTGATCGGGCCCGTCGTCGACGTCGAGTTCGACGACAAGGTGCCCGCCATCTACAACGCCGTCCGTATCCACGACGACGGCTCGGGGGGCGGCGTCGCCATCGACGTCATCGCCGAAGTCGAGCATCACCTGGGCGAGAACCGGGTGCGCTGCGTCAGCATGTTGCCCACCGAAGGCATGGTGCGCGGCATGAAGGCCACCGACACCGGCGGGCCGATCACCGTGCCCGTCGGCATGGGGACCCTCGGCCGCGTGCTCAACGTCATCGGCGATCCCGTGGACGAGATGGGGCCGGTGGAGCACAGCAAGCGACTGCCCATCCATCGCCACGCGCCCAGCTTCGAGGAGCAGTCGGTCAAGCTCGAGATGTTCGAGACCGGCATCAAGGTCATCGACCTCATCGAGCCCTACCTGCGCGGCGGCAAGATCGGCCTCTTCGGCGGCGCCGGCGTGGGCAAGACGGTCATCATCCAGGAGCTCATCTACAACCTGGCCAAGAAGCACGGCGGCGTCTCCGTGTTCGCGGGGGTGGGCGAGCGCACGCGCGAGGGCAACGACCTCTGGCTCGAGTTCCAGGAATCGGGCGTCATCGACATCAAGGACCCCAAGAAGTCGAAGGCCGCCCTCGTCTACGGGCAGATGACGGAGCCGCCGGGGGCGCGCCTGCGCGTGGCCCTCACCGGCCTCACCGTGGCCGAGAACTTCCGGGACGACGAGGGCAAGGACGTCCTCCTCTTCATCGACAACATCTTCCGCTTCACGCAGGCGGGCTCGGAGGTCTCGGCCCTGCTCGGGCGCATGCCCTCCGCCGTCGGCTACCAGCCCACGCTGCAGACGGAGATGGGCGAGATGCAGGAGCGGATCACGTCCACCAACAAGGGATCGATCACCTCCGTGCAGGCCATCTACGTGCCCGCCGACGACTACACCGACCCCGCGCCCGCAACCACGTTCGCGCACCTCGACGCGACCACGAACCTCAGCCGCCAGATCGCCCAGCTCGGGATCTACCCCGCGGTGGACCCGCTCGCCTCCTCGAGCCGCATCCTCGACCCCCGCGTGATCGGCGAGGAGCACTACAAGGTCGCCCGCGACGTGAAGCAGATCCTGCAACGGTACAAGGACCTGCAGGACATCATTGCCATCCTCGGCATCGACGAGCTGAGCGAAGAGGACAAGATCGTGGTGGCGCGCGCACGCAAGATCCAGCGGTTCCTCTCCCAGCCCTTCCACGTGGCCGAGCAGTTCACGGGCATTCCCGGCAAATACGTGAGCCTGGCCGACACCATCCGCAGCTTCAAGATGATCGTCGACGGCGAGCTGGACGATGTCTCCGAGCTCGCCTTCAACCTGGTGGGACCGATCGAAGACGTGTTCGAGCAGGCCAAGACGCTCGCCAAGTAGCCATGGCCCTCCCGACCAAGATCGTCCTGGAGGTGGTGACGCCGATGGGGCTGCTCCTCCGCGAGGAGGTGGACGAGGTGATCGCGCCCGGCGAAGACGGCTACTTCGGCGTCCGCCCCGGACACACGCCATTCCTGTCCACCCTCGGGCTGGGCGAGATCACGTACCGCGTGGGCGGGCAATGGCTGCACCTGACGTGCTTCTGGGGCTTCTGCGAAGTCCTGCCCGACCGCGTGAACATCCTGGCCGAGCTGGGCGAGCGCCCGGAGGACATCGACCTCGCGCGCGCGGAAGCCTCACGCGACCAGGCCCTGGCCCGCATGAAGGCGATCCGCGACGAAGAGGGCTACCGCGAGGCGCAAGCGGCGTACATCAAGGCGGTGACGCGCCTGGCCGTGGCCCAGCGTCCGCGCGGCTGACCGCGGGCCGGTGGCGAGCACTCCCGCGACCATCGAGACGGCTCTCCCTCTGGAGGAGCTCCTCCGCCTTCCCGAGGTGGGCCTGGCCGGCTTCCCCCGCCTCGAGTCGCTCGCCTTACGCGGCGATTGGCGCACGCGCGCCCTCGCCCTGTCCGCCATCGGCCGCCTGGTGCGCGACGATCCCACCGCCTGGAAGCGGTCGCTGCGGCGCTGGGGCTGGTACGTACCGGCCCTCCGGCGCCTCCTGCCCACCGCGGGCCCGCATGGCGCCTTCGTCCGCGGTCCCCTCGTCAACGGCCTGGCCGACCGCACCTGGATCGTGCGCACCGCCGCCGCCCTCGCCACCGGGGAGTGCCGCGAACCCGCCCTCGCGGGCGCACTGACGGGCGCGCTCTCGGACCATCTTCGGCCCGTCCGCATGGCGGCGGCGGCCGCCCTGCTCCACGGCGGCCTCCCCGTGCCCGTGACGGCGTCCGACCTGCGCGCGGGCGAGCCCGCTCCCCGTCGCATCGGCGACACCGCCCTCAGCCGCGAATGGCTGGAGCGGCTGGTACGCGCGCATCCGGGCGTGCTGGCCGCGCTGGCCGGGATCGAGGGCCTGGCCGTTCCGGCCGCGGCCGACACCGGCGGATGGACGCGGCTGCTGGCGGGCGAGGAGGAGGAAGAGCGCCTTCCCGATCCCCGGGCCGAGATCGTGCGCTATGCCCAGGAGAAGGACACCCAGCACAACTTCACCAAGCCGTTCTCTCCCGGCGCCCGCGAGCAGAACACGCGCCTGCTGCATTCCTTCCTCGTGCTGGCCGAGCAGATGCAGGTGCCGAGGGACGGGCGGGTGCTCGACCTCGGGGGCGGGGCGGCCTGGGTGAGCGAGCTGCTCGCCAAGCTCGGCTACCGGCCCTTCACCCTCGACATTGCGCCCGCGCTCCTGCGCGTCGGGGACGACCGCTTCACGCGCGAGCACCTCCCGAAGCGCTTCATCGCCGCCGACATGACCGCCCTTCCTTTCCCGGCGGGAGTCTTCGACGCCGTGGTCGTCATCGACGCCCTGCACCACGTGGCGGACGTGCCCGCGGTGTTCCGCGAGGCCTTCCGCGTCCTCGTCCCCGGCGGGCAGTTCCTGATCGCGGAGCCCGGGGAGGGCCACGCGGAGGCGGAGAAGAGCCGCGGCGAGATGAGCGAGCATGGCGTCTGTGAGCGCGAGATCCATCTCTTCGAGGCGGTGGATTACGGGCGGGGCGCCGGTTTCGGGGGCGTGCGCGTGGTGCCCCACTACGCGCCGAGCGTCTATCTCACGCCGGAGGATCTGCGAGCGGCGATGGGAACGCCCTCCGAACGCTGGCGGATCCGCAGCGGCGACACCACCGCTCGCTTCGACGAGCACTTGATGCAGTCGATCCTCTCCCACCCCGTGATGGCCTTCGCCAAGGGGGAACGGCCGCTGGACAGCCGCGCCCCGCGCCGCTTGCGGGCGCGCATCGAGCCGCGCCTCGCGCGCCAGGGGGCGACGGTCCAGGGGTCGGCGCACCTGACCAACCTCGGCGACACGCGCTGGCTGAAGGGCCGCGGCGAAGCCGGATGCGTCCGCCTGGGCGTCCAGCTCATGGGGCCGGAGCGCACGCTCCTCGATCTCGACTTCGTGCGCGTGGAGCTGCCGTCCGACGTGCCCCCAGGGGCGGCGGTCGACGTGGCGGTCGCGCTCATCTTGCCGGAGGCGACGCCGCCCTACGTCCTGAAGCTGGACCTGGTCGACGAGCAGATCTGCTGGTTCGAGGACGCGGGATCGGTCCCCGTCTACGTGGCGCTGTGACGATGCGCGTCGGGACGCAGGTGAAGACGCTCTTCCGTTACCGGCTGCTCATCCAGAGCCTGGTCGGGCGCGAGCTGAAGGCGCGCTACCGCGGGTCGATCCTCGGGTTCTTCTGGAGCTTCGTGAACCCGCTCCTCCAGCTCCTCACCTATGGGCTGGTGTTCGGGGTGATCCTCCCCCGGGGCAAGGACCCGCAGATGGAGCCCTACCTCCTGTTCTTCTTCTGCGGGATCCTGCCCTGGACGTGGTTCAACTCGTCACTGCTCGAGGCCTCGGGCGTGCTCATCGCGGGCGGCTCGCTGATCAAGAAGGTGATGTTCCCGGCCGAGGTGTTGCCGGTGGTCACGGTGCTGACGAACCTCGCCCACTTCCTGCTCGGCCTGCCCATCCTCATCCTGTGCCTGATCCTGTACGGCCGGCTCGCGCCCAGCGCGCTGCTCCTGCCCCTGCCCATCCTCGTGCAGCTCATCCTGACCGTGGGGTTGGCCCTCATCATCTCCGCGCTCACGGTGCACTTCCGCGACCTGCAGAACATCCTGGGTCACCTCGTCCACCTGTGGTTCTTCGCCTCGCCCGTGCTCTACTACTACGGGGCGCGCACCGGGAAGGCGCGCCTGCTCCTGCGCCTCAATCCGATGTCGCATCTCCTCGTCTCTTATCAGCAGATGCTCTTCGAGGGGTATTTCGACCACTGGCGCGGCCTCTTCGCGACGCTGGTGGTGGCGGCACTGGCCTTCGCCCTGGGCGCGTTCCTGTTCGACCGGCTGCGCGACACGCTGGCGGAGGAGGTGTGACGACGCCGGCGGTCGTCGCCCGCGACGTGGCCAAGGTCTACCGGCGGTTCATGCACCGGAACCAGTTCAAGACCCTGAAGAGCGCGCTCCTCACGGGCAGCGTGATCCGCGACCTCACCCCCGATCAAACCTTCACCGCGCTCGACGGGGTGTCTTTCGACGTGCCCAAGGGCACGACGTTCGGCGTGATCGGGGAGAACGGCTCCGGCAAGTCGACGATGCTGAAGCTGCTGGCCGGCATCACCAAGCCGACGCGCGGCTCCCTGCGCGTGGACGGGCGCGTCTCCGCGCTCATCGAGCTCGGGGCCGGCTTCCACCCCGAGATCTCCGGCCGCGAGAACGTCGCCATCAACGGGATCATGCTGGGCCTGAGCCGTCGCGAGGTCCAGGAGCGCTTTGCGGACATCGTGGCCTTCGCAGAGATGGAGCGCTTCATCGACGCGCCCGTCAAGACCTACTCCTCGGGCATGTATGCACGGCTCGGCTTCGCGGTGGCCATCCACGTGGACCCCGATGTGCTCCTCATCGACGAAGTCCTGGCCGTGGGCGACGAGGCCTTCACGCGCAAATGCCTGGACAAGATCGGCGAGTTCCGGCGGCGCGGGAAGACGATCCTGCTCGTGACCCACAGCCTCGGCCTGGCCGAGAAGATGTGCGACGAGGTCCTCTGGCTGCGGCAGGGAAAGATCGCGGACGAGGGCGATCCGAAGCGCGTGATCGACGCCTACCTCACCTACGTCGCCGGCGGCGAGGAAACCCTCCTCGCGCGCGAGCACGGTCTCTCCGCCGGCACGTCGGCGGAGGAGGCGGCGCCCGCGAGCGTGCCCGGAGACCCCGGAGACCCGGCCCTCGCCGGAGGCTATCGCGAAGGCCGCTGGGGCGGCCGCGAGGTCGAGATCACGTCCGTCCGCCTCCTCGACGACCGCGGGCACGAGCGCCACGTCTACGTCCCCGGCGAGAGCCTCACCATCTCCCTGGCCGTGACCGCGCGCGCGGCCGTCGAGGATTTCGTGTTCGGCGTGGGCGTCTTCAACGCGGACGGCGTCGCGGTGTACGGGACCAACACCCATATCGAGGAGTTCAAGCCGCGGCGCGTGGAAGGCACGGGCGAGGTCGACCTGGTCCTGGAGGACCTGCGCCTGGTCGAAGGCACGTACCTGCTCGACGTGGCCGCCCATCGTCGTGACGGGACGCCCTACGACTACCACCGCGGCCTCTACACGTTCCGCATGAAGAGCCGGATCAAGGACGTGGGGGTGTATCGGCCCCCGCACCGCTGGTCGTTCTCGGGTGGGATCTCCCTCACGGTGCCGGAGGTGAGGCCCGAGCTGGACCTCCACGAAACGGAAGGCGAGATCGGTCAAACGGACGGGAACGGAGACGGAGACGGGAACGGGAACGGAGGCGTCAGTACCAGTTGAAGCCGACGTTCACGCTGAGGCTGCGTCCCGTGCGGTGCGGCCCGAAGGTGACGACACCCTGGGCCTGCAGGTCGACGGTGAAGCGTTCGGACCGGACCACTTCGAAGCCGGTGGCGGCGAGCACCGTGGGATAGGCGGAGTCCCTGTGCTCTTCGTCATCGGCGCCTTCCGACCCGATGCCCACTCCACCCCGGAGCCAGAACCGTTCCCAGGGATCCGGCCACCACTGGGCGGCGGCAGCCAGGAACGCATGGTGGAGGTTCTCGCGCCCGAGTCCCCCCGCTTCGAGCATGACGGCGACGTCGCCGTAGTAGCTGGCCATGGCCCCCAGGTGCAGCTCGCCGGCGAAGGCCACCCCGCAGTCCTTACAGGGATCCGGACCGATCACGCCGGCCCCGACCGAGAAGCCGATGAGGAACCCCTCGCGGTCGACGTAGGGAGAGCCACCTCCGCCTCGTCGTCCCCGGTGGCGGGGAGCGGCGGCGAGGGGCGAGGCGACCGCGAGGGCGAAAACGGCCACCGCGGCCAGGACGCGCACGCGCATGCAGACCTCCGACGCCGCGGAGAAAGCGGCCTGCGACCAGGGTCTCATCAGTGGCGCGCGGGGTCCAGGGGCGTGTGCGCGGTTCCAGGGCACAATGGGAGAGCATGGCGACCACGCTGCCGGCGATCCTGGACGAGCGCGCGGCCTGGAAGGCGGCCGGCAAGTCCGTGGTGTTCACGAACGGCTGCTTCGACCTGCTCCACCCCGGACACGTGGCCCTGTTCGAGGCGGCCCGCGCCGAGGGGGACGTCCTGGTGGTCGGCCTGAACAGCGACCGGTCGGTGCGGGCGCTGAAGGGCGCCGGGCGGCCCCTGATTCCGGAGACGGAGCGGGCGGAGACCCTCGCCGCCCTCGAGGCCGTGGATCGCGTCGTCGTCTACGACGAGGACACGCCCCTCGCGGTGATCTCCGCGCTCTCGCCCGACGTGCTGGTCAAGGGCGCGGACTGGGCGCTGGACGCCATCGTCGGCCGCGAGGAAGTCGAGAGAGGCGGCGGCCGAGTGGTGCGCGTCGAGCTGCGGCCGGGGCGATCGACGACGTCGATGGTGTCCCGCATCCGCCGCCCGTGACCGCGCCGAGCCTGCCCGCCACGCTGGCTCGAGGCTCCGCGGCCGCCTGGATCGGCGCCGTCGCCGCCCACCCCCAGATCGCGGAGGCGCGCGGCCGGCTGGCCGCGGAAGGCCTCGTCGCGCTCCACGGCCTCGCCGGGCCGGCGCGGCTGCTCGTCCCGCTGCTCGTCTCCGGCCCGCCCCTCCTCGTCGTGGTGAGCACCGAGCGCGTGGTCGAGCGCGTGACCGAGGACCTGCGCACGCTGGCCCAGGAGGCGGGCGCCCCCGGCGCCGTCCTCGCCCTTCCCGCGCCGGGCCCCGCGCCTTTCCGGGGACTGCCGCGTCATCCGGAGGCCGCGCTTCGCCGCGCGGCCGCCGTGCACGCGGCCCTGCGGGGGCGGCTGAGCGCGCTCGTCGCCTCCCCGGCCGGGCTGCTTCGGCCCATCCTCGCTCCGCGTCTGTTCGAGACGCGCGTCATCGCGATCGAGAGCGGCGAGGACCTCACCCCCGAGATCCTGCTCGAAGCTCTCGAGGAGGGCGGATATCGCCGCGAGGATCCGGTCTCCGCCCCCGGCCAGGTCGCGCGCCGGGGAGGCATCCTCGACGTCTTCCCCCCGGACCGGGAGGGCCCCGTCCGCATCGAGTTCCTCGGGGACACCGTGGAGAGCCTGCGCACCTTCGACCCCGAGACCCAGCGGACCACGGGCACGCTCGATCGCCTCGAGGTCCTGCCCCTCTCCGACGCCTTCGCCCCGCGTTCGGTCCTGGACGCGCTCCGGCGGGCCCTGCGGCAGCGGTTCGGCAGCGTGCGCGAGCTGCCCGCGCTTCTCGAGCGGCTGGAGCGCGGCCTGGCCGGCGAGGAGATCCCGGACCTCCTTCCCCTGGTCTCCGGCGCGACCGTTCCCGCCTGGGACGTCCTGCCCGGCTGGGCGGTGGCGGCCCTGGATCCGGAAGAGGTGGCCGCGGAAGCGGATGCGTTCCATGACCGCGCGCACGAGGAACGCGCACGGCGCGAGGACCCGCTGGCCCTCGCCGTCGACGAGGCCCTGGTGCCGGCCTCCGCGCTCGAGCAGCGGATCCGGCTCGCGCCCGCCATCCACGTGCGCGAGGTGGACCTCGACGCGCGCGGCCTTCACGTTCCCTCCCGTCCGCCGCGCCGTTATGCCGGCGACCTGCGCGCCCTGGCCGGCGACCTCCGGTCCGCCGAGGGAGCGACCGTCCTCTTCCTGGGCACGCCCGGCCGGGCGGAGCGGCTCAAGGACGTGCTGCGGGAGGACGGGCTGTCCGTCGGCGAAGGCACCAGCATCGAGGTCCGCCTGGGCGTGCTGGGCACGGGATTCGAGCTGCCGGACGTGCCCCTGCGCGTCCTCGCCGACGGCGACGTCTTCCCGGAGGAGGTGCATCTCCACCGCCGCCGGGGGGGTGGCGCGCGCAGCTTCCTCTCCGACTTCCGGGACCTCAAGCTCGGCGACCTCGTCGTGCACCAGGACCACGGCATCGGCCGCTTCGAGGGGCTGGAGACCATCGAAGTGGGCGGCCTGCGCCGCGAGTTCATGGTCCTGGTCTACCTGGGCGGCGACAAGCTCAAGGTCCCCGTGGAGAGCTTCGATCGCGTCCAGAAGTACGCGAGCGCCGAAGGAGCGCGCCCCGTCGTCGACAAACTGGGCAGCGGCACCTGGGAGAAGACCAAGCGGCGCGTCAAGAAGGCCATGCGCGACATGGCGGCCGAGCTGCTCAAGCTCTACGCCGAGCGCAAGTCCCGCCCCGGCCACGCCTTCACCGGGGAGAGCCCCTGGCAGCGCGAGTTCGAGGAGAGCTTCGAGTACGACGAGACGCCCGATCAGGCCGCGGCCATCACCGACGTCATGCAGGACATGTCGGACGACGCGCCCATGGACCGCCTCATCTGCGGCGACGTGGGCTACGGCAAGACGGAGGTGGCGATGCGCGGCGCCATGCGCGCCGTGCTCGACGCCAAGCAGGTGGCCGTGCTCGCTCCCACCACCATCCTCGCCTTCCAGCACTGGAAGACGTTCCGCAAGCGGTTCGCGCCGTTCCCCGTGCGCGTGGAGATGGTCTCCCGCTTCCGCACGCCGAAGGAGATCAAGGCCGTCCTCAAGGACACGGCGGAGGGCAAGGTGGACGTCCTCATCGGCACCCATCGACTCCTCAGCAAGGACGTGAGCTTCCGCGACCTGGGCCTCCTCGTCATCGACGAGGAGCAGCGCTTCGGGGTGGCGGCCAAGGAGAAGCTCAAGCACATGCGCACCACGGTGGACTGCCTCACCCTGTCCGCCACGCCGATCCCGCGCACCTTGCAGATGGGCCTGGCCGGCATCCGGGACATGTCCGTGATCGAGACGCCCCCCAAGGACCGCCTGGCCATCCAGACCTCGATCGTCAAGTTCTCGACGGACGTGATCGCCACCGCCATCCGTCAGGAGCTGGCCCGCGACGGCCAGGTCTACTTCGTGCACAACCGCGTGGAATCGATCTACTCGCTCGCGCACATGGTGCAGAAGCTGGTGCCGGAGGCGCGCGTCGCCGTCGCCCACGGGCAGATGCCGGAGGCGGAACTCGAGAAGGCGATGCTCGCTTTCGTGGAGGGCCGGGCGGACGTGCTCGTGGCCACCACCATCATCGAGAACGGGCTGGACATCCCGCGCGCGAACACCATGATCATCAACCGGGCCGATCGCTACGGGCTGGCCCAGCTCTACCAGCTCCGCGGCCGCGTGGGCCGCTCGGAGCGGCGCGCGTCCGCTTTCTTGATGGTGCCGCCGGACACCGTCCTCAGCGAGATCGCGCGCAAGCGCCTGGCCGCCATGCGCGAGTTCTCGGAGCTGGGCGCGGGCTTCCGGGTGGCCGCCCTCGATCTCGAGCTGCGCGGCGCGGGCAACCTGCTGGGGGGCGAGCAGAGCGGCCACATCGAAGCGGTGGGCCTCGATCTCTACGTCAAGCTGCTCGAGCAGACGATCCTCGAGCTCAAGGGCCAGGCCCCGCGCGAGTCTCCGCGCACGGTCCTCAACCTGCGCGTGGACCTTCGCATTCCGGAGGAGTACGTGCCCGAGGCCCACCAGCGGATGTCCCTCTACAAACGCGTGAGCCAGGTACGCGACGGCGCCGAGGTGGCGAAGCTGGCCGAGGAGCTGCGGGACCGCTACGGGCCCTTCCCACCCGAGCTCGAGGGCCTCCTCGGCTACGCGTCCCTGCGCCTGCGTGCGGAGGCCCTGGCCGTCGTGCAGGTGGATCTGGGGGCGTCCGCCCTGCACCTGCGGCTCGCGCCCGAGACCCCCCTCGGCGGGGCGACGCTGGCGGCGGCGGTCCGGGCCTGGCCGGGGGCCACCCTCTCTCCGGCGGGCGTGCTGCGGGCGCCGCTGCCCCCGGGCCGCCCCACTCTGCTCGCGCTCGGCGACGTCCTGGAGGCACTCGAGGGCGTGCTCGAGGGGACCCGCCGAACTGCCGTATAATCGCCTGTGGTCGCACCTCGCCGCTGAAGCCCGCCCGTGACTCCACCCCTCCCCCACAGCCTGGTCGCCGTCATTGCTTCGGTGCTGACCCTCGCCTGCCGGGCCCACACCACATCCGGACCCGACACCGACCCCGTCCTGCTCGAGCTGGGCGATGAAACCGTCCGGCGCAGCGACTTCGAGCGGTACGTGGCCGCGGTGCAGGCCCGCGGGGGCGGCACGAGCCTGGCGCCGGAGGTCCGGCAAGCATTGCTCGAGCCCTACCTGGAGGAGCGGATCCTGGTCCTGGAGGCGCGGGCGCGCGGGCTCTCCGCGCGCGGCGATGCCGAGGAGAAGGAGAACGAGTCCGTGCGACGGCTCCTCTCCGAAGCCGTCCTCTCCCGCGTCACCGTTTCGGACGCGGAGCTCGATGCCTATTGCCGTGAGCACGCCCGGGATTTCGACCGGCCGGAGCGGATCCGCGTGCGTCAAATACTGGTGCCGACGTCGAACGAAGCGCGCGACGTCGTGCGCCGTCTCAAGAAGGACCCCAAGAGCTTCGCCGTCCTGGCCCAGACGCGATCGCGCGGCCCGGAGGCGAGCACGGGAGGGTCGATGGGGACGTTCGGCCGCGGCGAGCTGCCCGCGGAGCTGGAGGCGGCGGCGTTCGCCCTGGCCGCGGGTGAGACGAGTGACGTGGTGCACAGTCCCCTGGGATATCACGTGCTGAGGGTGGACGAGCGCGTGGCCGCGAGCGAGACCGGCCTCCCCCAGTGCCGGGAGGCGGCGCGGGCCGAGCTCCTCCGCCAGAAGTCGGACATGGGTGTTCGCGAGTTCGTCCAGGGCCTCATGGCCCGGGCCAAGGTGAATCATGAAGCCGTCACCGGTTCTCGTCCGTCTTAGCGCCGCCGCCCTCCTGGGTGCGGGCGCGCTCGTCCTTTCTGCCTCCTCCCGCGCCGAGATCATCGAGCGCGTGGTGGCCAAGGTGAACGGCGACATCGTCACCCAGTCCGAGTTCGAGGCGCGTCAGCTCGCGGCCGTGCAGGCGGCGCACATCGCTCCCGACCAGGTCGAGTCGTACCTCCGGCAGAACAACGGCCGCATCCTGCAGGAGGCGGTCGACGACCTGCTCATCACGCAGCGGGCAGCCGATCTCGGCATCCGCCTGCGGCCCGAGTACGTGCAGGACGTCATCGAAGGCATCAAGAAGGAGAACAACATCCCCGACGATGCGGAGCTCAAGCGCCAGCTCCGCCGCGAAGGGATGAGCCTGGACGACCTCAAGCGCAACATCGAGCGCTCGGTGCTGCGGCGGCAAGTGCTCTCGCGTGAGCTGGAGCAGAAGACCACGGTGACGGACGCCGAGGCGCGCGCCGAGTACGAGAAGCACAAGGCGGAGTACGGCAAGAGCGCGGCCGTGCACCTGCAGGAGATCGTGGTGCCGGACAGCGCGCAGGCCCAGGACGTCGTCCGCCGGGCGAGGGGCGGAGAGGATTTTGCCGGTCTGGCCCGCGCTCTCTCGACCGCGGGCAGCCGAGCGGCCGGTGGGGACCTCGGCCAGGTGGCGGCCGGCGACATGAACCCGGAGCTGGCGAAAGTCGTGGCCGCGCTGCCCGCGGGTGGCGTCTCCGATCCCATCTCCCTCCACGACGGCTACCGGATCGTGCGCGTGGTCGCGAAGGCGGAGGCGACGGTCACGCCCTATGACGACGTCCGGGACGAGATCACGAAACGGCTCTCCCAGCAGCGCATGGCCAGCGTCTACGAGGAATACGTCGGGGGCCTGCGCAAGGCCTCGGAGAAGACGACGCAGACGACGGTGAGCGAGGTGTCGCTGACCGTTCCCAACGTGCCCACCTCCACCTTGAGCGGAGCCGGGCTCGGGCCCGCGCCGGGCGCCCCGGATGCGGCCCCGGCGCCGGCGGCCGCGCCCAAGGTGCCCGCCCTGCCGGGCGTCGATGCCTCCGAGATCAGCACGACGCCCCAGGCGCGTCCGGAGCGCGTGGCCCCCCCGCCCGCTCCCGAGCGCGCCGCCCCCGCGGCCACACCCTCGCCGTCCCCGTCGCCCTCCCCCAGCCCGGGGGCCTGACCGGCCTGACCGGCGGCGGTCCGAGCGGCGCGCGACCGCGTGCTAGGATCGGGCGCTCCGATGCCGTTCTTCGAACGCGTGTATGCGGCGGTGCGCGCCATCCCACGCGGCCGCGTGGCCACCTACGGCCAGGTCGCGCGGCTCGTCGGAGTGCCGCGCGGGGCGCGAGCGGTGGGTTGGGCCCTGCGCGCGCTGGATCCGCGCCGCGCGCGCGCCGTCCCGTGGCACCGCGTCGTGGGGGCGGGTGGGCGGATCTCGCTGCGGGCCGGCGCGGGCCCCGTTCTCCAACGGCGGCGGCTCCGGTCCGAAGGGGTGAGGCTGCGCTCCGGCCGCGTCGATCTGCGCCGTCACGGACTGCTTTCGTGAGCCATCCCGGCCCGCGCGGCACCCTCGACGAGTTCCCCCTGCCCGCGGTCCTGCGGCCGCTGCTGCGCGGGCAGAAGACGGGGCCGCTGCGCAACACCCGGGGCAAGATCACCAAGACCCTCTACCTGAGCGAGGGCCGCCTCATCTTCGCGACCTCGACCGATCCCGACGATCGCCTCGGCGAGATGCTCCTGCGCAAGGGCCTCATCTCCTACCGCGCCCTGGAGGAGTCGGTACGCGCGATCAAGGCGGGCAAGCGTCAGGGCACCCTGCTCGTCGAGAGCGGCGCCATCCGCTCGAAGGACCTCGTGGACGGCGTGACCGAGCAGGTGCAGGAGATCATCTACAGCGTGTTCCAATGGGACGAGGGCGCCTTCGATTTCCAGGAAGGCGAGCTGCCCTCGCGGGAAGTGATCGTGCTGCGCATGTCCACGGCCGACCTCATCATGGAGGGGGTGCGGCGCGTCGAACGCTGGACGCGCATCCAACGCGCGGTCGGCGGTCTGGGGCAGCGGTACCGGCTGGCCGCCGACACCGCCAGCACCATGGGCGACATGAGCCTCCAGAAGGACGAAATGGACCTCATCGCCACCATCGACGGCGAGATGAGCCTGGAGGAGATCTGCGCCGCCGCCCGGCAATCGGACTTCAAGGCCTGCCGGACCGTCTGGGGGCTCTGGGCCGCGGGCGTGCTCGACCGCGTTCCCCAGGACTCGGCTCCCGGGCGCAGCGACAAGACGGAGCCCCACGCCGAGCGCATGCGGGGGGCCGCCGTCGGGCGCGAGATCGAAGGGTTCAACGAGCTGCACCGGTTCCTCTTCGAGCTCGTCAGCTACGAGCTGCGCGAGGAGGCCCCCGATTTCTTCGAGCGCGCGTTCGCGCGCGCGTTGCGCGAGGAGGCCACGCTCTTCCTCAAGGAACGCCAGCTCCAGCGGGCGGGCAAGCCGAGCTAACGCACGGGCGCCGGCGATCCGGCCAGCCTTTGCTTGATCCGCCGGTTGTCGGGGAAGGCGGACGCGAGCTGCTGCAGGGTGGCGCGGGCGGCGTCCGCGCGGCCGGCGGCTTCGAGGGCATCCGCCATCAGCATCCCGTGCCGCACGCGGAGCCGCGCATTGTCTTGCGGTACCGCGGTGCGGCCCAGGATGTCGAGCGCGGCCGCGGGGTCCTTCCGGTCGATCAAGGCCGATTCCGCGGACATGACCTGCACGTTGGGATCGAAAGCGAAGCGGGGCGCGATCGCGGAGACCAGAGCGGCCGCATCCCCGGGCCGGCCCGCCTTGCGGTCGGCCTGGGCCTGGTTGTAGACCCCCGCCACGAGCAGGCGCCCCACGTCTTCCGGTTTTCCGGTGCGCAGGCCCGGCCCGCCCGCGTACGAGTACACGAGGTCGCCTCCGTGCTCACCCGCCTCATAGAGGCAGAACACCGCGGGCAGGCAGAGCACGGCGGAAGCGATGACTGCCGGTCGCGGACGGCCCCGGCGCGAAAGCATGAGGAGGGCGAGCTCGGCGACGGCCACGAGGAGGAAGGCGTTTCGCGCGCGCTCGCCCCAGTGCTCGTGCCGGGTCACCGCGTCCGCGACCCCGGGAATCCGCTCCACCGGGCCGTGCGCGGCCTCTCCGGACTGCACGGCCAGAAAGGCGGCCACCGTTCCCACGAGAAGCAGGGAGGTGGCGGCGGGGGAGGCGAACGCGATCCGTCCCGTGAGCGAGAGCCAGCGGAACATGGCCCCCGCGATGAGGAGCGCGAGGGCGAAGTGGACGATGATGGGATGGGAGGCGGCCAGGCTGGGCATCGTTCGCTCCAGTATTCCAGTATGGGTGCGCCCTAGCTACTTTCCGGTGCAAAAGTAGGAGTCCAGCGCCAGGTCGGGGGCCCAGACGCTTCCCGCTTTGATGCTGCTCTGCTTTGTTTTCCCGTCGCCTAGCCGCCGCGCGCCCTTCACGCCGGGGCCCGGCCGAGCACCAGCA
>WNGB01002688.1_pt1 | contig 36315 bp, 35 predicted proteins | sample 5400681 | NCBI WGS metagenome assembly WNGB01 (sample SAMN13153367, study PRJNA577476) | soil metagenome | isolation source: 115 cm soil or saprolite under grassland replicate 2 | place: USA:California | collected 2016-06-15 | reverse complement strand
TTCGCGTGGACCCGGGTGGGAAGCTGCTGCTCCGGGCCACGGTGGCTCGCGCGGCCGGGAACTAAGCCTTTCGACCGAGGTATTGTCCATGCCCATCACCCCTCGAGCCATGCAACAGCGTGTCGTCTTCGTCGCGCTCCTCGCCCTCGGCTGTGAGGGCAACAGCGTCGACGGCCAGCAGCAGGGCCTACGTGTGCCTGCCGGCTTCCACGTCAGCCTATTCGCTCAGAACCTGAGCGGCGTCCGCTACCTCACCCTCGGCCCCGGCGGCGTCGTATACGCCTCGCAACCGACCTCGGGAGTCGTCGTGAAGCTCCCCGACGCGAACCACGACGGGGTTGCCGACTCGGCCGTGACTGTCGCGACGGGGCTCAACCGGCCCTTCGGGATCGCGTTCCGTGGGGACACCATGTACGTAGCCGCGGTCGATGAGGTCGTGCGATACAACCCCGGCGCGGCCGGCAAGATCGTGGTCGTGCCTAACATCCCCGCCGGCGGTCACTCGACGCGGACGGTCGTGTTCGGGACCGACGGCAAGATGTACGTGAGCGTCGGCTCCTCGTGCAACATCTGCGACGAGGCGGACTCGCTGCGCGCCGCGATCTCGCAGTTCAACCCCGACGGCACCGGCGGGCGGGTGTTCGCGCGCGGACTGCGTAACTCGGTGGGACTCGCGATCCACCCGACCACGGGGGAGCTGTGGGCGACGAACAACGACCGGGATAACCTCGGGGACGACATCCCACCCGAGCGGATCAACATCATCAAGGACGGCCAGTACTACGGCTGGCCGCAGTGCTACCTCCCGGGTCAGCGGAACCCCGAATACTCCGGCGCCGACTGCTCGACGGTCGAGCCTCCGGCCATCGCCTTTCAGGCGCACTCTGCGCCACTCGGCATGGGGTTTTACACGGGGACGGCGTTCCCCGCCGACTACCGCGGCGACGCGTTCGTGGCCTACCACGGCTCGTGGAACCGCACGGTGCCGACCGGCGCGAAGGTCGTGCGGGTCCAGGTCCAGAACGGGCGCCCGGTGGCGATCGACGACTTCGTCACCGGCTGGCAGCTCGCCGACGGGTCGCGCTGGGGCCGGCCCGTGGGTGTCGTGACGACCACGGATGGCGCTTTGCTGATCAGCGACGACATGGGCGGCAAGATCTGGAGGATCACCTATGGACGGTAAGAGGCGGTATGGGGCGGTAGGAGGCGGTATCGTTGGCGGCGTGCTCATCCTGCTTGCGGCGGCTTTCTACAGTCCCTTACCGCCCCTTACCGCCTCCTACCGCCCCGACATCCACGCCGAGTACGTCAAGTACCTCTCCGGTCGAGACACGGTGACGGCGTACCTCGCGTATCCCGAGCGCCCGACGCCAGCGCCGGCGGTGATCGTCATCCACGAGATCTTCGGGATGTCGGATTTCGTGCGGCAGACCACCGAGCAGCTCGCGAAGGATGGCTTCGTCGCGATCGCGCCCGATCTCCTGTCGCGGCGCGGCGGGACGCCCGCGAGCTCGGACAGCGCGCGCCGCCTCATCGCGACCCTGAACGCCGACACCCTCACCCGTGATCTCGACGCAACGGCTGCTTATCTGCGGACCGTCAAGGCGGCGCAGGCCGATCGCCTGGGCGTGATTGGCTTCTGTTGGGGCGGCGGGCAGAGCTTCCGGTACGCCACCAACAACCCCGCCTTGCGGGCCTTCGTGGTGTGCTACGGACCCGCGCCCGACGCCGCGGCAATCGCGCGGATCAAGGCCAAAGGGATCGGCGTGTACGCCGAGAACGACGCCCGCATCAACGCGAACCTCGAGGCGGTGGCGGCGGCGGTGCGGCAGGCGGGGGTGGACTACCGCTACACCGTCTATCCGGGCGTTGGACACGGGTTCCTGCGCGCGCGCGAAAAGCCGGAGGTCGCCGACAGCGCCTGGAGCGCGGTGGTGCGGTTCTTCCGCGCCCAGCTGGGAGGCTGACCTGAGCTCCCGGCGCGGCGTCGTGGCGCTGGTCGCGGTCGGCATCGGCGCCGGGTGCATCGATACGTCGGCGCCGTCCGCCTATGCGTTCCGGTATCAGATCAGCGCGTACGCGTGCGACACGTCGTGCGCGGCGCCCGACAGCAGCGCGCAAGTCACGTTCGCGGCCCGGGGCGACACGGTGTGGCTTCAGCACGCGATGTCGCTGGTCGGTGCGGCGGACAGCTTCACGCCGAAGGTGGTGACGCTGCGCCCCGATTGCGACGTGAACGTCCTGGTCGTGGTCGAAAGCACGATCCTGCGCACCCTCCCCACGCCGACCTGCCCTGATTCGACGTACCCGCAAGGGTTCCAGCTGGCGGGCATCGACTACCCGTCAAGTCTGATCGTCTACACGCGGTGGGTTGTGGATTCGCAGCTCTCGCCCGGGCCGTACGGACTCCAGGGCCGCGTGGTGGTCCAGCCGCGGCTCGAGCCGAGGTTGCCGTTCGACGTCCAGTAGCCGTCAGTGGCGCAGCGGCGAGGGGGGCGCGGACGCGAGGTACTCCCGCGCCTGATCGAGCGCCGCGTCGCGTCCCGCCAGGACGTCTTCCACTCTCACGGCGACCGGCTGCTCGGGGGCGATCCCGGTCTGCCCGAACTCCGTGCCGCCTGGGAAGGCGTCGCGCGTCACCGTGATCCGGAGCCGCCACCCCTTGGCCAGCGGCACCAGCCGTGTTTGCCCGGTGCTGCCTGCCGACGTTTCGCCCACGATCGGCCCGCGTGCGCCGTTGCGGAAGGCGACCAGGAGGTCCTCCGCGGCGCCGGCCGTTCGCGCCGAAGCCAGCAGCGCCACTGGCCCCGCGAAGGCGGTGCGATCGTGGCGGGGCCGGATCGTGTCGGCCGGTGCCGTCATCCAGGCAACACTCGAGTCGGGCCCATCGCCGCCCGACGTTTCATCCCGGCGGTAGGCGGGGCGGTATTGGGGTGCGCGCCAGCGCGAGGTGAGGACCGGCCGGTCGATGAGCCGGGCGAGGATGGCGTAGCCGTTCTCGCGTCCCCCCCCCCCCGCCCCCCTCCCCGGGCCCCCTCCTCCTGTGGCGCTCACCGCTTCGCGAAGGTCGAGCACGATCCCCCGGAGGTGCGGCGCGTCGCCCAGCGCGCGGTCGAAGAGGCGCACGACGTCGGGGCTGGCGAGCGAGGAGACCCGGATCCAGATCGCGCCGTCGGCGAGCGTGTCGGCCTCGAGCGGTGGGACCTCGATGGGCCAGCGGCCGGTGAGCGCCACGCTCCGCGTCACGCTGGCGCCGCGCTGTCCACCGCCGGGGAGCCGCAGCTGCAGTTGGAGGGCCGTGCCCCGTTCCCCTTCCAGCATCCGTACCACGGCGCGCTCCCAGCGGCTCTGCGCCGTGCCGCCGGGGATCTCGGGCAGGACCGAGTCGCGGATCCATTGGTCCGCGGGAATCCCCTGCACGGCGAGGATCTCGGCGAGCCGCTCCGGCCGGGCGACACGCATCTCGTCGTTGGCGGCATAATCCACGATGAACGGCCGCCGCTCGATGCTGCGCAGCGCCAGCGGGGGGCGGGCCAGCCGGCCTCCGATGGCGGGCGGCGGCAGCACTTCTGCCTGGCCGTCGCCCAGCAGCGCGACCCAGCGGCGCAGCTGGCGGAAGAACTGCACGTCGGACGGCCCCCCCCCCCCGCCGCCGCCGCGGGGGCCGGCGTAGGTGACCGTCGCCGCGAAGGCGGAGTCCCAATCGGCGCGACGCGGGCTCCAGTAGGCGGCGTTGTAGCGGATTTCGGCCCAGACGCCGGCCGCCACGAGCTCGCGATCCACGAACGACAGCTGCTGGGCGGCGAGCGGCGCGACGAGGGCAACCATCGCCGGGAACCACCACATCAAGCGCGGCGTACGGGATGACATGCGGGTAATCTATCTGCTGCTTTTCATCGCGCCCCAGGTGCTGATCTATCTGTACCTGCGGGAGCGACTCCCGGACCCCAGTCGGCCGCGGCGGGCGCGCTTCGTGCGCGTGGGTCTCGCCGCGGTGTTCCTCCTCTTCAACGTCCCGTGGATCTTCGTCGCTCGCCGCGTGCTGTTCGGCACGGTCTGGGGAACGGGTGGCATCCCGTATCTCGGACCCTGGATCGCGTGGCAGATGATGGGGTGGGTGTTCTGTGCCCTCGTCACGGTATACGTAGCGGTGAAAGGTGTGCGTGGTGCGTGGTACGTGGTGCGTCGGAAGATGACCTCGCGGCCCCACGCACCACTCACCACGCACGACGCACAGCTCTCCCGGCGCCAGTTTCTCGCCCGCGCTACCTACGTGTACGCGGGCGCGGGGCTCGGACTCTCGACGTACGGGATCTGGAGCGCGGACCGCCTGCCCGTCGTGACGCAACACTCGCTGCTCTTCCGGAACCTCCCCGCCGGCCTCGACGGCTTGCGCATCGCGCACCTTTCCGACGTGCACGCCGGCATCCACATGGAGCGGGAGAAGATGGAAGCGATCGTGGCGCTCACGAACCGGCTCCGCCCCGACCTGATTTTGCAAACGGGAGACATGATCGACATTTCCCGCTCGTACATCCCCGACTACGTTCGCGCCTTTCGCGACCTCCGGGCGCCGCTCGGCGTCGTGACCGTGCTCGGCAACCACGACCGCTACACGGGCGAGGAAGCCGTGGTCCGGGGGGTGCGGGACGCGGGGCAGGTGTTGGTCCGCAACGGCGTTCATGTGGTGGAGCGCAACGGCGCGGCAATGGCGCTCGCGGGCATCGACGATCCGCACAACTGGACGGCCGACGACCCGCAGCAAGGCGACATCGACGCGGCGCTCCAGCGCGCGCCCCCTCCCGCCGAGGCGTTCACCGTGCTGCTCGCGCACCGCCCCGGGGCCTTCGACGGCGCCGTGCCGCGCGGCATCCCCCTCACCCTCGCCGGCCACATCCACGGCGGGCAGTTATACTTGCCCGTCATCGGGTGGTCGGCGGGGCGGCTGATCACGAAGTATGTGATGGGGCACTTCCAACGGGGGGAGAGCCAGCTCTACGTGAGCCGGGGCATCGGCGTCGTGGGCGTCCCGATCCGCGTGTTCGTGCCACCGGAGATCGCGCTCTTGGAGCTCCGGCGGACGGGCGCTTAGGACACTCCAGCCGGCGCCCTACGCCCCTACGGCCGACCAAGCCCCGTCGATCACAAGCGCCACAGCGGCGTCCCCCGGTTTCCATTCCTTCGCCACGACCTTCTCGAGGGCATGACTGATAACCGCGAGCCAGACCGCTGCCCAGACGTCCGCGGCGCCGGAGCGAATCACCCCCTCCGCTTTCCCCTGAGCGATCACGCGTTCCACCGCGGTCCGGAACTCCCGCGCCGTCTTGCGGCTCTCGTCGTCGAGCACTACGTCGAGCCGCTCGAGGAATCCGAGCTTCACGACGGCGGGGTCGCGGGCCGCGCCCTCCACGAGCTGCTGCGCCGCCAGCGCAAGCCTGGCCCGTGCGCCCCCGCCCGCAGCCTCGGCGTCCTGCACCAGCTTGGCCGCCCAGCGCAGCGCCGCCCGATGCAGCTCGTTCAAGAGCTGCTGTTTGCTCGGGAAGTGCCGGTAGATCGTGCCCTCGGCCACTCCCGCCTTCTTGGCGATCTGGGCGGTCGTCGTGTCGTGATAGCCGCGCGTCGTGAACAGCTCGAGCGCGGCGCGGATGAGGCGTTGACGCGTGAGGTCGGCGGCCGGGGCAGGGGAAGGGGGGCCGGTGTGGGTCATCGAGCGACGAATCTAACGCTTCCCGCTGCCGAGCCGCCGCACTAGCTTTCCGCCGCCTAAAACGGAGAGTGTTGGCGCGATGCGCATGCTGGTGCTGGGCGCGGGGCTGCAGGGGTCCGCCTGCGCGTACGATCTGCTGCAGCGGCCCGGGGTGGACTGCGTCACGCTCGGGGACTTGAACCCCAAGCGCATGGCGCCGTTCCTCCGGAAGAAGGCCGGCAAACGCCTGGTCCTCGCCCGCCTCGACGCCGCGCAGGGTGCGCGGCTGCGCCGGTTGCTGCACGGCCATGACGCCGTGCTCAACGCGCTGCCGTACTACTTCAACCTGCGCGTGGCGAAAGCGGCGGTCGCGGCAGGAATGCATTGCGCCGACCTCGGCGGCAACACGGAGATCGTGCGGCAACAGAAGCGGCTCCACGCCGCGGCGGTGAAGCGGGGCGTGTCCGTAGTCCCCGACTGCGGCCTTGCTCCTGGGATGGTCAACATCCTCGCCGCCGAGGGCATCCGCCGCGTCGGCGATGCCGAGACCGTGAAGATCTTCGTGGGCGGCCTCCCCCAGCACCCCGAACCGCCGCTCAACTACCAGATCGTCTACTCGCTCGAGGGCGCGCTCGATTACTACACGACGCCCTCGTGGGTGCTGCGAGACGCGAAGCCCACTCGCGTGGACGCGCTCTCCGAAGTCGAGCCGGTCGAATTCCCCCCGCCCGTCGGGTTCCTGGAGGCGTTCCACACGGGCGGCGGCATCTCCACGCTCCCCTGGGCCTACGCCGGCAAGGTGCGGACGATGGAGTACAAGACACTGCGCTATCCCGGCCACGTGGCGGTCATGCGGTCGATCCGCGCGCTGGGACTGCTCGACGTGAAGCCCGTTGTGGTGAAGGGGATGAAGGTCGTGCCACGCGACGCCTTCATCGCGACCGTGTCGCCCAAGCTCACGAAGCCCGACGGACGAGACCTAGTGGCCCTGCGAGTGGAGGTGACGGGCAGGGGCGGCCGGAGGGTCGCCTGGCAGCTGCTGGACTATTACGACGACGTGACCGGCATCAGCGCGATGATGCGCACGACCGGCTACTCGCTGGCGATCACCGGCTTAATGCAGGTGGACGGCCGGATCACCGCGAAGGGCGTGCACACGCCGGACGAGACGGTGCCGTTTGGGGCCTACGTGGAGGAGCTGAAACGGCGCGGCGTGGACATCCGAGAAGTCCGGTGAGCGAATCGGGGGAGACCCCGCCGTTCGCTTAGTAGCTCCAGGTCGTCCCGAACAACAACTGGGTCCCTTCGGAACCGCGTCCTGCCCCCAGCACGAACAGCGTGTTGCGCACCAGGGCCACCGCGATCTCGCCGCCCCCGCTGCGATGCAGCCCGGCCGTCGTGAGCCGTACCTTCTCGCCCGGACCGAACACCCGTCCCGCGTCGTAGAACGCGACCAACTTCACCTCCAGCAGGCGCGGCGCCCACAGCAGTGCGTACCGGGCTTCGACCCCGCCGAGGAGCTTGCCCGGGCCCAGGAATCGCGCGTCGTAGTAGCCGCGCAGCGAGCGATAGCCGCCGACGGCGATGAACGGCCCCTCGCTCGACTCCATGGTCATCTGCGCCGCCACCGGTGGGTTGCCCGTCATCCGCTCCCCCGCGAGGCGGCCCGCGAGCATCAGCTTCGGGAGTGGATGGGCGTATACCCGCAGCGCGGCGGTGGTGCGGGTGTAGCCGCGGCCGCCGCCGATGAGCGCCTCGACGAACACGCCGCGGTGGGGGTCGACCTCCTGGTCGCGCCAGTCGAACACCACGCCGGCGCGGAGTCCCCGGTCGTGGAAGGGGACCGTGGTCGAGTCCACGAGGCCGGCCGCGTGGTCGCGGCGGAACCGGCTCTGCCCGGGGAGCTCCCGGAAGTCCGTGTGCTCCAGCATCGCACCCGCGAGTACGCGCAGCGGTCCGACCACGCGCCGCTGAACAGTGAGGCGGGCCGCCTGGGTGGTGCGGCTCACCCTATAGAAGTACGGGCTCGCGGCGGTGATGCTGTCGGCATCGTACCTGGTGCTGTTTCCCTGCCCGTAGTACCCGAGCCGGTTCGCCCGGGCTGCCGTGAGGGTCAGTCCGAGCCGCCAGCCGTCCCAATAAGCCGGGGCCTGGCCGTCGACCACGACCTGGTAGCTGCCCCGAGTGCTCGCCCCGGCGTCGAACCGGATGTTGGCGAAGTTCGGTTCGGGACGGTCGGTGAAACCCATGGGGCTGTACCAGCCGTTCCGCGCCGCGAACCAAAAGCCATCGATGGAGCTGTAGTAGACATAGGGGTAGCGCTGGTTCACCCAGCGGCGCGGCGCCCCCCCTTCTTCCTGCGCCGCCAGCACGCCCGGGGCGAGCACCGCGAGGGCGAGCAGCGTCCTCAGCGGGGCTCCTGTGGGAACAGGTACGCGGTGTCGCGGAGCTTGGCTTCGGTGCCGTCGTGCGCCGCGTAGCGGCTCGGGAACAGCGACGCCGCGCCGAACTCACCCCGCTTGTTCACGGCGTAGAAGTTCAAGCCAAATTTGGGCCGCCCGCGCGCGTCGAGCAGGCGGGCCTCGGTGGCCGCCACCACGCGCTTCAGAGTCTCGAGACAGGCGTCGGTCGGTTTCATGCCGCGGCGCATGTGCTCCACCGTCAGGAAACCCCCGCAGACCTTGATGTTCGACTCCCCTCGGCCGGTCGAGCCCGCGGCGCCAACGTCGTTGTCGCAGTACTGCCCCGCGCCGATGATCGGCGAGTCGCCCACGCGGCCCGGAATCTTCCAGGAGAGCCCGCTGGTCGTCGTGACGGACGAAATGTCGCCCTGCGGCGTCACCGCGTCGCAGTTGATCGTCCCGGTGCGTGGGACCGTCATCGGCTGGCCTTCGGGGACGTCGAGGTAATTGTCGTCGGGATTGAGGTTGGCCCGCCAAGCCAGCCACGCCTGGCGCGAGTGGTCGGTGAGGAGGTCTTCCTCTTTGAATCCGTACGACAGCGCAAACCGCTTCGCCCCTTCCCCCACGAGGAAGATGTGATTCGTGTACTTGAGGATGAGCTTTGCTACCTCGGACGGCGTCTTGATGTTCTCGAGGCACCCGACGGCCCCGGCGCGCTTGGTCGGGCCGTGCATGCAGGACGCGTCCAGCTGCACCACGCCGTCGGCGTTGGGCAGCCCGCCGTAGCCGACCGAGTCGTCGTTGGGATCGAGCTCCTGGATCTTCACGCCTTCGATCACGGCGTCGAGCGTGTCGGCGCCCTGCAGCAGCAGGTCGAACGCCTTCTGCACGGCGCGGAGGCCGTTGGCGCTCGACACCGCGACAGGCTTCGCCGCCCAGCGGGAGGCGGGGGGGAGCGGTCGCACCGGGCGCATCGGATGGGGGATCCCCAGGGCGGCGCCGGCGGCCAGCCCGCCGGTGGACATCAGGAACTCGCGACGCGACAGCGGCTCGGACACGGACGGCCCCCCGAAGAGTGGAACGTTGAGGGTTTTAGCCGCCCGCCTCGCGCCTGTCAACTTGCTTGGCGCGGGGCGCGCGTCATTATCTTCCTTCCCGTGAACGCCTCCGAAGCGCGTGCCGTCCGGCTATTGCGCTGGGGCGGCGGCGGCGTGGCCGCCGTCGGCGCCTATGTGGTGATCGAGGTCCTGGTCCGCACCGGCCGCCTGGACGCCGAAGCGGTGGCGTTCACGTCGGTCGCCATCGCATTGTTGGCGTTCGCGGAGGACGTGCAGCGCTGGTTGGACGTGGGGATGCGCGTCTTCTTTGAGGGCACGCCCGCTCCGACGTTCGCGCAGGAGGCCGAGCTGCTCGAGCACCTGCTGGCGCACGATCCCCCGCCGGAGAAGGAGCCCCTCTGGGCCGTGCGCCTGGCCGAGCTGTATCGGACCCACCTGGGACAGTCCGGCCGGGCCGACGCGCTGCTCGACCGCATGCTCCTCAAGTACCCCACGTCCCGGGAGCTGCAGGTTGCCCGCCGCCACACCTGACTTGTCGCTCGTCATTCCGGTCTACAACGAGCGGGAGAACCTCGCGCCGCTCCTCGCCGAGATCGCGGCGGCGCTGCGTGGACGGAGTTACGAGGTGGTGGCCGTGGACGACGGCTCGACCGACGGCTCGTTCGACGCTCTCAAGACGCTGAAGCGCGACCACCCGCAGCTGCACATCGTGGCCTTCGAGCGGAACGCCGGGCAGACCGCGGCGTTCGCCGCCGGTTTCCGCGCGGCGCGGGGACGCGTCGTCGTGACTCTCGACGCCGATCTCCAGAACGATCCGGCCGACGTCCCCAAAGTGGTGGAGGCGCTGGAGCGCTCGGGGGCGACCGTGGTGGCGGGCTACCGCGCCGCGCGATGCGACACGGCCTGGAAGCGGCTGCAGAGCCGGATCGCCAACGGCGTCCGCAACTGGCTCAACGGCGAAGTGATCCGCGACACGGGCTGTTCCCTCAAGGCGTTCCGGGCCGACGCCGTGCGCCGTCTGCCGCTGTTCGGCGGGATGCACCGCTTCTTGCCGACGCTCATCAAGATGCAGGGCGGCACCGTGACCGAGGTGCCGGTCGCCCACCGGCCGCGGCGCTTCGGCGCCACGAAGTACGGCATGTGGAACCGGGTGTTCCGATCGCTGGTGGACGCGTTCGCCGTGCGCTGGATGCAGCGACGCGCCCTCAACTACCGGGTGCGGGAGGAGCTGGAGTGACGCAGAGCCACGAGCTGTGGCTGCGGCAGATCGACGCGGAGCTCGAGGGCGAGCTGTCGCTGGTCGAGCGCGCGGCGCTGGCGAAGCATCTCGTGTCGTGCTCGCACTGCAGCGGCGCGCGCGCGAGCCAGCTCGAGGTGCGGGTCGCCCTGGCGCGATCCGCCGGGAACGCGCACGCGCGGGTCGTCCCCCGTCCCACGATCCGCGGCCGCGCCCTCGCCTTCTGGATCGTGCTCGGGCTCATCGCCGGGGCCGCGGCGGGGTGGCTGGCGTACGGCCGCTGGGGCGGGCCGGGCTCGGGGTCGCTCGAGGACGCCCGCGCGGCCGTCGTGGTCCCGTAGCGTGCTCGCCGCCGCCACCTTGCTCCTCGCCCTGCAGGCGCCCGGGACGCGGCTCACCTACCGCGTTGCCGTCGTGGAGCGGATCGGTGCCGAATCGTACGTCCTCGCCAGCGGTTCCGTGAGCGGAGCGCTCGATACCGATCTGCGCCTCGCGCTGCGCACCGATTCCGCAGACGTCGAGGCCCTGTTCCACGTGACGCCGGAGGGCGGGGCCGACACGGTGACCCTCGGCGCCGAGTTCTTCACGAAGCGGCGAATGGGCCGCTCGCGCCGCGGGCTGTCGCTGTGGGAGCAGGACGGCTACCGGCGCGTCGTGCAGCTCGCGTGGAGCGATACGGCCCGGATTCATCCGTTTGGGCGGCCGCGGCCGGCCGCGACGCGCGGTCTCTGGATCGAGCTCGTGCTGGAGCGGGGGTTTGCGGGTGGTGAGGGGCGGCCCGGCGAGGAGCTCCATCTCGCCGACCCCACCATCGATTTGCGGCTCGAGGCGGTGGTGCGCCCCCGTCGGGCGCGGGTCGTCTTCAACCTGGTGCGGGGCGATACCGTGAGCGCCCCGGTCGGCCTGGATATGGTGCCCGACGCGCCTCCGCGCCGCCTGCAACTGGTGCTCGCCGGACGGCGCACCGCTTTGGAAGTCGGTCTCACGCGCCCCGAGCCCGCCGCCTCGGCGCGCGACCGCGTCCTGGCGCTCGATGCCGACGTCGTGTGCCTCCGGGTGGGCGCGGTGGGCGGGGTCGGGCCGGTGGGGGTGCTGTGCGGGCGGCTCAACAACGTGGCGCGGCGCCTTCCCATCTCGGCGGGCGACACGCTCCTCGCGACGTTCGCTTGGCCCCCCGCGCGATGAGACAGCGCCTCGATCCCGCGATCTTCCACCTCCCCGTCGAGAAGATGCGCGAGGGCTACTACGCCGACAAATACTTCGTCCGCGCCCGGGACCTGCTGCGCCTGGACCGGCACCGGCCGCGCGTGACGATGCAGGTGTTCGGCAAGGCGCACGCGTACCTCGGCGGCATCGACGAAACGATCGCGATCCTCAAGCTCTGCGCCGAGCGCTGGGACGAGCTCGTCGTGCACGCGCTGTACGACGGCGACGCGATCGAGCCGTGGGAGACGGTGCTGCTCATCGAGGGGCCGTACGACGCGTTCGCGGTGCTCGAGACGCTGTACCTGGGCGTGCTCGCCCGGCGCACGCGAGTGGGGACGAATACGCGCCGCGTCGTCGAGGCGGCGCGGCCCAAGGAAGTCATGTTCTTCCCGGCGCGTCACGATCACTGGCTGGTGCAGACCGGTGACGGCTACGCCGCCCACATCGCCGGGGCGATCGGCGTCTCGACGGACGCGCAAGCGTCGTGGTGGGGCTCGGAAGGGATCGGCACCGTGCCGCACGCGCTGATCGCCGCCTACGGCGGCGACACCGTGCTCGCGTCCCGGAAGTTCGCCGACCGGATGGACCCGCGGATCCGCCTCATCACGCTCGTGGATTTCGAGAACGACTGCGTCGGGACCTCCCTCGCGGTCGCGCGTGCGCTGGGCGACCGACTGTACGGCGTACGACTCGACACCTCGGAGACCCTGGTGGACCGGTCGGTCATTCCCCAGATGGGGACCTTCAAGCCGACCGGCGTGAACCCGCAGCTCGTCCGCAACGTGCGGCAGGCGCTCGACGCCGCGGGGTTCGAGCACGTGCGCATCGTCGTCTCGGGCGGGTTTACGGTGGAAAAGATCCGCCAGTTCGAGGAGGAGGGCGTGCCGGTGGATGCGTACGGCGTGGGGTCGAGCCTGTTCCAGGGCCGGTTCGACTTCACGGCCGACGTCGTGATGCTGGAAGGCCGGCCCTGCGCCAAGGTGGGGCGCGGCTACCGGCCGAACCCCCGGTTGGAGCGCGTCGAATAGGCCTTGCGTCCCTCTCGGGGCCTGCATAATTTACCGCCAGAATGAATAATCATACATCGGTGCCCGTGGGCGTCCTCGGGGCCTCCGGGTATGTCGGGCAGGAGCTGGTGCGGCTCCTGGCCCGCCATCCGGGGGCCTCGATCGCGTTCGCGACGGCGGAGTCGGCCGCCGGGGAATCGGTCGAGGGGCACCGCCTCATCAAGGCCGACGACGCGCCGTTCGCGCGGGCCGAGATCGTCCTCTCCGCCTTGCCGCACGGCGTCTCCGCCCGCTACGTCCACGAGGCCCGCGCCGCCGGCAAGCGCGCCGTGGATCTGTCCGCCGACTTCCGGCTCTCGCCCGACGCGGTGTACGGCCTCACCGAGTTCACGCGGCCGCGCCTGCCCGGCGCGGACCTGGTCGCGAACCCCGGGTGCTACCCGACCGCCGCCCTCCTCGCCTTGATCCCCCTCGCTCAGCGGGGGCTGATCGATCCGTCGCGCGAGGTCATTATCGACGCGGCCTCGGGCGTCACCGGGGCCGGCCGGAATCCGAAGCGGGAGCTGTTGTTCGGCGAAGTGGCCGAGGACTTCCGCGCGTACGCGATCGGCAACACGCACCGGCACCTCGCCGAGCTGAAGCAGTCGCTGGCGCGCGAGGGCGGCTTCACGGGCGACCTGGTCTTCACCCCGCACCTGCTGCCCGTCAAGCGCGGCATCCTCGAGACGATCCACGTGCCGCTGACGCGGGTGCTCGACCAGAGCACGGCCGAAGGGCTCTACGACGCCGCCTACCGCGATGAGCCGTGCGTCCAGGTGCTGAAGGGCGCGCTGCCGTCGCTCAAGGACGTCGTGTACCGCAACCGCGTGGCGCTGGGCGTCGCCCAGGTCGCCGACGTACGGCGGCCGCGCCTCACGGTGATCGCGGCGATCGACAACCTCGTGAAGGGCGCCGCGGGGCAGGCGGTGCAGAACATGAACGTCATGCTCGGCCTGGCCGAGACGGCGGGACTCGCGTGCTAGGCGTCCGCGTCGTCAAGATCGGCGGCAACGAGCTCGACCGCCCCACCTGGGTCGTCGAGTGCGCCCGCTCGCTCAAGCGTGTCGAGCCCGTCGTCGTCGTGCACGGAGGCGGCCAGGCCGTGACTGCCTGGTCGCGCCGCTTGAACCTCCCCGTGGAGAAGCGCGACGGCCTGCGGGTCACGTCCCCGGAGATCGCGGCGGTGGTGGAAATGGTGCTCGCCGGGCCCATGAACCGCCTGCTCGTGAGCGCGCTCCGCGCTGCGGGCCTCGACGCGATCGGGCTGTGCGGGGTGGACGGCGGCCTGCTCACGGCACAGCCGATCGCCGGCGCGCTCGGCATGGTCGGGGACATCACCGAGGTGCGCGCGTCGCTGCTGCAAAGCCTGCTGCTCGCCCGCCTGACTCCCGTCGTCGGCCCGGTGGCGCCGGCCGCGGGCAGCGCTCCTACCGCGGTGCCCCTCAACGTGAACGCCGACCACGCCGCCGCCGCCATCGCGGCGGCGCTCAAGGCCGAGGAGCTGCTCTTCGTCTCGGACGTCCCCGGGGTCGAGAGCGACGGCGTCGTCCAGCCGACCGTCGCCGCGGCGGAGGTCGAGACGATGATCGACCTGGGCATCGCGACGGACGGCATGGCCGCCAAGCTGCGCGCCGCAGCCGTCGCCCTCGCGGCGGGTGTCCGGGCCGTCCGGATCGGCGATCTCGACATGTTCGAGAGCGCCACCGCCGGCACCCGCCTCCTGGCCGCGCCGCCCCCCCCGGTCATCCAGCCCGCATGACGGCGGTCCAGCCGGACGCTGCGGCGCTGCTCGGCGTCTACGCCCGCGTTGGCCCTCTGTTCGTCGCGGGCGAGGGGTCGGAGCTCGTGGCGGAGGACGGCACCCGCTACCTCGACTTCGTGGCGGGCATCGCCGTCAACGCCCTCGGCTACAACCACGCCGTGATCCGCGAGGCGGTCGCCAAAGCCCTCGACACGGGGCTGGTCCACGTTTCGAACCTCTACCGCACCGAGCCCGGCGAGCGGCTGGCCGCCGAGCTGACGGCGCGCGCGTTCCATGGGGAGGGCCAGGCGTTCTTCTGCAACTCGGGCGCCGAAGCGAACGAGGGCGCGTTCAAGTTCGCGCGCAAGTGGTCGAAGCGGACGGACATCGTCGCCTTCTCGGGCTCCTTCCACGGCCGGCTCTTCGCCTCCCTCGCCGCCACCGACCGGCCCGAATACCGGCGCCCGTTCGAGCCGCTGCTCGCCGGCGTGCAGATCGTCCCCGTGGAGGATCGCGAGGCGGCGGCCCGCGCCGTCACCGGTCGCACGGCGGCCGTCATCATCGAGCCCGTCCAGGGTGAAGGCGGCGTCCGCCCCGTGGCGGTCGGCTTCCTGGCGTTCCTGCGGACGCTGTGCGACGAGCGGGGGGTCGCGCTGATCTTCGACGAGGTGCAATGCGGCCTGGGTCGCACGGGAACGCTGTTCGCGTACGAGCAGGCCGGTGTGACACCCGATCTGCTGACGCTGGCCAAGCCGCTCGCCGGCGGCCTGCCGATGGGCGCCGTGCTCGTGAGCGACCGGATCGCCGCCGCGCTCGCGCCGGGCGACCACGCCACCACGTTCGGCGGCGGGCCCCTGGTCGCGACCGTGGCGCTGGACGTGCTGCGGACGATCGCGGACCCCGACTTCCTCGCCGACGTGCGGGCCAAGGGCGCGTGGCTCGGCGAGCGGCTGGCGGGGCTGGCGCGGGGGAGCGCGCGGGTACGCCAGGTGCGCGGCAAGGGCCTGATGTGGGGGATCGAGCTGGCCGAGCCGGCGGCACCGTTCGTGACGGCGGCGCGGGAGCGGCGCCTCCTCGTGCTGACCGCCGGCCCCAACGTGATCCGGATCGTCCCGCCGCTCACGATTACACGGGACGAGCTGCAACGCGGGATCGCCCTGCTCGAGGAAGTCCTCGCGTGAGCGTGGCGCCGCTTGCCGCGGTCGCCCGGCTGCCCGCCCCCGCCCCCGCCCCCGCCCCCGTCATCCGCGCCGCGGTCCTGTCCGACGTCCCCGGCATGGAGACGCTCATGGCGCCGTACGTCGCGACGGGCGAACTGCTGCCGCGCTCGAACTACGACCTGTGCCGCCACATCAAGGAGTACGTCGTCGCGGAGGCGCCGGACGGCGCGATCGTCGGGACCTCGTCGCTCAAGGTCTACAGCGCCGACCTCGCCGAGTTGGCCGCCCTCGCCGTGCGCGACGACCAGCAGGGGCGCGGGCTGGGACGGGCGCTCGTCGAGACGACGCTCGTCGACGCGCGGGCCCTCGGCCTCGCGGAGGTGTTCGCGCTCACCCGCAAGCCCGTTTTCTTCCTGCGGCTCGGCTTCCGGCCGGCCGAGAAGGAGCAGTTCCCCCTGAAGGTGTGGGCCGATTGCGCGCGGTGCCCGCGGCAGCACGCATGTGACGAAGTAGCTGTAGCGCTCAGGCTGTAGTAGACACGCCGCAGTTGCCGCTCCTGTTGACACCCTCCCGTTCCCCCGGAGAGATTCTCCGTGCAGGTTTAACCCCCTGAGGAGTTTCGCATGGCCCGCGTCATCTTCTGGGACGTCGACACCCAGTACGATTTCATGAAGGCGGACGGCAAGCTGTACGTGCCCGACGCCGAGCAGATCATTCCGAACCTCAAGAAACTGACCGACTACGCCCACGGGCACGGCATCCGCATCGTGGCGAGCGCGGACGACCATGTCCGGGAGCACGCCGAGATTTCGGACACGCCCGATTGGAAGGCCACGTTCCCGCCGCACTGCCTGCGGGGGACGCCGGGACAGAAGAAGATCCCGGAGACGGCGTTGCGAGACGCGCTCGTGATCGAGCCCGAGCCGCAGGACCGCAAGGCGTTGACGGAGAAGGTCCGCGCGCACCGCGGCGACGTCCTGTTCCACAAGCATCGGTTCGACGTCTTCACCAACGCCAACGTCCTGCCCGTGCTGGACGTGCTCGACCCGAACGACGTGGTGCTGTACGGTGTCGCCCTGGACGTGTGCGACAAATACGCGATCGAAGGGCTGCTCGAGCACCGGCCGCAGGCCCGGTTGTTTGCGGTGGTGGATGCCATGAAACCGATCGACCGGGACGTCGCCGAACACCTGCTGAAGGAATGGGGTGAAGAGGGCGTGCGCCTGGTCAAGACCAGCGAAGTGGTGGTCGGCGGCCTGGTCGAGGAATTGGCGCGAGCCACCGCATGACCGAACCTCCGGCGTTCGGGAAGTTCTTCCTCCCCGGTCCCACCGAAGTCCATCCCGAAGTCCTGGCCGCGATGCAACGGCCGATGGTCGGCCACCGCTCGTCCGCCATGGAGCAGCTCCTGCAAGGCTTGGCGCCCAAGCTCGGCGCGCTGGCCCGTACCGCTCGGCCGGTGCTCGTCGGCACGACCTCGGCGACCGGCTTCATGGAGATGGCGGTCCGCAACGGCGTGCGGCGCCGCGCGCTGAGCCTGGTCAACGGCGCCTTCAGCGAACGGTTCGCCGCCATCGTCGGCGCGGCCGGGAAGGAGTGCATCCGCCTCGACGTCCCCCTGGGCGGCGCCGTCGAGCCGGACATGCTGCGCGACGCGCTGCGCCGCACTCCCGTCGATGCCGTCACCTGCGTCCACTCGGAGACGTCCACCGGAGTGCTGCAAGACGTCGCCGGGTTCGCGGAAGTGGTGCGCGACTTCGACGACGTGCTGTTGCTCGTGGACACCGTGACGTCCATGGCGGGCTCGCCCGTCGAGACCGACGCCTGGGGCTTGGACTTCACGTTCACCGGCTCCCAGAAGGCGCTGGCCCTCCCCCCCGGTCTCGCCCTGGGCGTCGCCTCGGAGCGGATGGTCGAGCGCGCCAAGACACTGGAGGGGCGCGGACTCTATTTCGACCTGGTCAGCTTCATGGAGGTGGCGGCCAAGTTCCACCCGACCAACACACCGGCGATCTCGCTGCTGTACGCCCTGGAGGCGCAGATGGCTCGCATCGAGCGCGAGGGCGGCATCGAAGCGCGGTGGCGGCGGCACGACGCGATGCGGCGGACGGTCGAGGCGTGGAGCGCCGACCGGGAAATCGCCTTCCTGCCGAGGGAGGGGCGCCGCAGCTGGACGGTCTCCTGCCTCAGACTGCCGGAGGGGAAGCGGGCCAAGGACGTCGTGGGCTTCTTGAAGCAGCGCGGCTGGACGATCGGGGCGGGGTACGGCGCGCTCAAGGATTCCACCATTCGTGTCGGTCACATGGGCGACCATACCGTCGCCGGCCTCGCCGAGCTGCTCCCCCTCGTCGCTGAGGCGTTGCGGTGACCTGGCGCGTCGTCGTCGCCGACAAGGTCGCGCGCAGCGGCCTCGATCTCCTCGCCGCGACGCCCGAGGTGGAGGTGGTGGCCGTCGCGGGCAAGCCTCGGGCGGATCTGGAGCACGCGCTCGCGGGCGCCCACGCGCTGATCGTGCGCAGCGAAACCCGCGTCACCGCCGACCTGTTGGCCTGCGCGCCGAACCTGCGCGTGGTGGCGCGGGCGGGCACCGGCGTGGACACGATCGACGTGCACGCCGCGACCCGGCGCGGCATCGCCGTGATGAACGCCCCCGGCGCCAACACCGTGAGTGCGGGAGAGCACGCCATGGGCCTGCTCCTCGCCCTGGTGCGGCGCATCCCGGAGGCCGCGACGGCGATGCGTCAGGGCGAATGGGACCGCAAGCGGTTCGAGGGGACAGAGCTGCGCGGCAAGACGATCGGCGTCGTGGGGCTCGGGCGCATCGGCGGGCACGTGGCGCAGCTGGCGCGTGCCTTCGGGATGCACGTCGTGGCGCACGATCCCTATCTCCTTCCCGAGCGGGCCGCCGAGCTCCAGGTGAGGCTCCTGCCGCTGGACGACCTGCTGCGCACGGCGGACGTAGTGACCCTGCACGTCGCCCTGACCGACGAGACCCGCCATTTGATCAATGCCGAGCGGCTGCGGCTCATGAAGCCCACGGCGGTGCTGATCAACACGGCGCGGGGCGAGCTGGTGGACGATGCCGCCCTCGCCGAGGCGGTCCGGGCGAAGCGCATCGGAGGGGCGGCGATCGACGTCTTCGCGGTGGAGCCGCTACCGGCCGATTCGCCGCTCCGCGGGCTCGACCGCGTGCTGCTCACGCCGCACCTCGCGGCGTCCACGGCGGAGGCGCAGGAGCGCGTCGCGGTGGAGATCTGCGTGGCGGTGCGCGACGCGTTGCTCGCCGGCGACCTGTCGTTCGCGATCAACGTCCCCGGGATCGGCGGCGACGCGCTCAGGCGGCTCACGCCGTTGCTCGACCTCGCGCGGCGGCTCGGCCGGCTCGCCCTCGCCCTCGCGGACGGGCCGATCACCAGGGTCGAGGTGGCCTACGGCGGCAGAGACGAGGTGGCACCGCGTCCGGTCCTGATGTCCGCGCTGGAGGGCCTGTTGGCGGCGATGGACGCCGGTCCGGTCAGCTTGGTGAACGCGCAGGTGCTCGCGGAGGAGAAGGGAATCCAGCTCGCTCGGAAGACCGGAGCGCCGGAGCCCGGGTTCGAGACCTCCGTCGGCGTGAAGGTGGACACGCCGCGGGGACGCGTGCGCGTGGCGGGCGCGCTGGTGGGCAACAGCCACGGCCGGGTGGTCCGCATCGACGACTACCACGTGGACGTGGCCCCCGACGGATGGATGCTGGTGATCCGGAACCGCGACGTGCCCGGCGTGATCGGGCGCGTAGGAACCGTGCTCGGGGGCGCGGGGATCAACATCGCGAGCTACCACCAGGCACGCCGCGCGACGCCGGGGGACAACGCCCTGGCGGCGATCAACGTGGACCAGGCGCTCACCAACGGCGTGCTCGAGGAGTTGCAGCGCCTGCCGGACGTGCTGCAGGTGCGGCTCGCGTTCTTCGGGGACTAGCGGCTGTTACGCGGTGGTGACCCTTCCCGGGTTGACCTGCTCTCCTCCCTCTGGGTACAATTCGCGCATGACGCACTGTGCGTCGAATCGCTGCCACAAGACTGGGCGAGTGAGCCCGGGGAGCGCGCGTACTGGCTGACGTGATCGCAGGTGTCGCACGGTGCACTCGGCCCGCTCCGCTTCGGTGGAGCGGCTTTTTTTTGAGGAGTTCCCAATGAAGAAGCAATACCTGCTGGCGAGCGACTTCGACCAGACGCTCAGCTTCAACGATTCCGGCATCGTTCTGAGCGAGCTGCTCGGCATCTCGGGCTTCCGCGAGAAGGTCGCGGCGCTCGCCCGCTTGAACCTGGTGCAACAGGGCGCGGAGCTCGCCTACCTGCTCGGGCACGACCCGGAGTACCGACGGGTGACGAAGGCCGATCTGCTCGAGGTCGGGCGGCGCGTGCGGCTGAAGCGCAACGTCCGGCTGCTCACCACCATGCTGGCCCAGGGCATCGACGGCCACCGCTTCGATTTCTGCGTGATCTCGGCGGCGCCGGAGGAAGTCGTCCTCGCCGCCCTCGACGGCATCGTCCCGCCGGATCATGTCGTGGGCACGCGATTCACCTGGGACAAGAAATCGGGAGCCATCGCTTCGGTCGTACGCGTGGCCGCCGGCTACGGCAAGGTGGCGGCGGTCGAGGAGCGGCGTTTGCAGCTCGCGCTGCCGCGGGACCAGGTCGTGTACGTCGGGGACGGCCAGTCGGACATTCCGGTCATGCTGCACGTCAACCGCGGCGATGGGTTCACCATCGCGGCGTCGGAGGCGCGCGAGATCGCGCAGATCGCGAAGCGCACCGTGATCAGCGACGATGCCCTCAGCGTCCTCGTGCCGATTCTCGAAGAGATCGTGGCCTGGGGACCGACCCAGATCCGGGCGCTGTTCGAGGGCCAGGGGCTCGTGATCCAGGAGTGGGACCGAGTGCGGACAGACTGGCTGACGTTTCGCGAGGGCGCCGAAGCCGATGCCGTGACGGAGGGCTGATGCGCGACTGGATCGGGTGGCTCGCGACCGCGGTGTTCCTGGTTTCGTACTTCACCAAGACATCGGTAGCCCTCCGGCGGGTTCAAGGCGTGGCCGCGTGCCTCTGGGCCGTGTACGGTGGCCTGATCCACGCCGTGCCGGTGGTGGTGGCGAACCTGATCGTGGCGGGCGTCGCGGTCGCGTCCTCGTTCAGGCGCGGCACCGCGCTGGACCAAAGGGCCTAGTCCGCGGCCTGTCGCTCGGGGGGCGGGCCCTGCTCGTCCGCCAGCAGCCGGAACGATTTCACCGCGCCGGTCAGCTTGTCGGCCGCCTCGGCCAGCTGGTTGGCCGACGAGGCGATCTCCTGGGTCGACGCGCTCTGCTCCTGGCCCGACGCGGCGAGCTCCTCAGCGGAGGCCAGCAGGCCGTCGGTCTGCTGGGCGACGGCGCCGAGGCGGTTGGCGATCTCCTCCACGAGCGTCCGCATCTCCGTCGCCGACTGGGCGATCTCGCGGCTCCACGCGTCGTTGGCGTCCGCCTCGCCGGCGACCGTGGCCAATCCCTGCGCCGCCGTCGTGGCCGCCTCCCGCACCGCCGCGCCGCCTTGCGCGAGCCGCACCAGCCGATCGCGGTTTGCCTGCACCTGAGCCAGCACTCCCCGCACCGTGTCGGCCGTTTGGCCCGCGGCGGCGGCGGCCACGGAGGCGAGCTTGCGGACTTCGTCGGCCACCACGGCGAAGCCGCGGCCCTGTGGGCCGGCGCGCGCTGCCTCGATGGCCGCATTCAGCGCCAGCATGTTCGTCTGGGTCGCGACCGCCTTGGTCTGGACGACGAACTTTTGAATGTCCCCGGACGCCTTGGTCAACGCCTCCGCCTCCTCGGCGCCCTTCGCCACCTCGTCGGCGAGCTTGGCCAGCTGCACGGTGCTTTCATCGAGTCCGCCCTTGTGGCGCCGCGCCAGCGCCGACAGGTCGGTGTTGCGGCGCGCCGCCTCCTCCGCGCCTTGCGCGAGGCGCGCCGCGATCTGCAGGATGCGCGCCGCATCGTCCGCCGCGGCGCGGACCAGGTGGGCCTGCTCCCCCGCGCGCCGCGACAGATCCTGGGACGTGGCGGCCATTTCCTGCGTCGACGCGCTCATCTCCTCGGTCGAGGCCGAGATCTCCGCGGCCATCGCGGCCGCCTCGTCGGCGGCGGCGCGGATCGCGCCGACCAGGCGTCGCAGCGCGACGACCATGGAGTGCACCGACGACAGCAGCTCGCCCACCTCCGAGGCCTCCGCGCGGTGCGTCGAGACGGTGACGGAGAGATCACCGCCGGCCACCCGGCTCGCGATCGCACCCGCCGCCTTCACCGGCTCCGTGACGAGCCGGCCGAGGCGCTGGGACAGCCAGAACAGGGCGCCCACGACGATCGCCGCGACCAGAAGAGCGCCGATCCACACGCCCCGCTGGGTGCTGCGGGCGGCCGCGAACGCGGTGGCCGCTGGTTGGCGATACAGCACCCACCACACTCCCTGGTTAGCCGGCGCCGAAACCACCAACTCCCGTTCTCCCCGGCTGGTCAGGACCTGAGTCGTTGAGGCTGCGCCGGCGAACCGGATTCGATCCTTGTCGGGAAGGGTTTGGAGGAGCAGGGCCGCGTCGGGCGCAACGAGCACCGTGCCGCTGCTGTCCACGATCTGGAGGTACGCGCGGCCCGCCAGCTCCTGGGTGCCGAGCAGTTTGGCCAGCTGTTCCAGCGTGACCACGGCGCTCAACACGCCCAGAGGCCGCCCGCCACGCGGGCCCCGGATCGCGACGTCGAATTCGAACGCCGCCGCGCCGGTTGCCGAGTCGGTCTGCACATCGCCCTCGTACGCGCCGTCCGCCATCGCACGCTGCCACCAGGCCTCGTCGCGTTGCACAAAGTCCGACGGCCGGCCGGACGCAAGCACGTTAAGGCCGTGGCTCTCGGTCACCGTGATTTCCGAGAAATCCGAGATCGTCGTGTAGGCCCGCAGATAGTCCCGCAGGTCGGAGGCGCTGCCCAGCTGGCGGGTGGCGCCGTAGCTGGCCTCGAGCGTGGCGATCGGGACGCGGTCGATGCCACGGGTTACCACATCCTGGCCCGCCTGGCGTACGGCGGCGACGAGCTCGGGTATGCTCGCCAGAGAGACCACCTCGCGGCGGCGTTCCTTCAGGTACTGGGTGACGATCGCGGACACGCGGGTGGCTACGTCGCGGCCGCGGACGTCCGCTTGCTGCTCGAGGATGCGACCGACGCGGTTGCTCGTGAGCCAGGCGACGAAAACCACCAGGAGGACGGCGGTGCCGGCCCCCGAAATGAGGAAGTTTTGACGGAGGTGCTGGGACCGCGTAGCCATTCGAGTGGTCGGGCGCAAGGTACCGAGGGTGACAGGGTGGGGCAAGTCCGCTTAATTTCACGCACTTATGAGCAACGTCCCGAGTTACGATCCCGCGGCGCTGGAAGCCAAATGGCAAGACCGCTGGGCGGAGCGCCGCACCAACGAGCCGGATTTGGACGGCGCGTCGCGGCCGTTCTACAACCTGATGATGTTCCCGTATCCGTCGGCGGAAGGGCTCCACGTCGGGAACATGTTCGCGTTCACCGGGGCGGACATCTATGGCCGGTTCAAGCGACTCCAGGGCTCTGACGTCTTCGAGCCGATCGGGTTCGATGCGTTCGGGATCCATTCCGAGAACTACGCGCTCTCGGTCGGCACGAATCCGGCGGTCCTGATTCCGCAGAACATCGACAACTTCCGGCGGCAGCTGAAGCGGTTCGGGGGCATGTTCGACTGGCGCCACGAGCTGTCGACGACCGACCCCGCGTATTACAAGTGGACACAGTGGCTCTTTCTCCAGCTCTTCAAGGCGGGGCTCGCCTACAAGAAGCGCGCGGCCGTGAACTGGTGTCCCAAGGACAAGACCGTGCTCGCCAACGAGCAGGTGATCAACGGCCGCTGCGAGCGCTGCGACACCCCGGTCGAGCAACGGTTCCTCGACCAGTGGTTCTTTCGGATCACTTCGTTCGCGGACCGGTTGCTCGCGAATCTCGACCATCTCGACTGGTCCTCGTCCACTGCCACCCTCCAGCGCAACTGGATCGGGCGGAGCGAGGGGGCCGAGCTGACGTTCGAGACGCCCGCGGGCGCGAAGATCACGGTCTTCACCACGCGTCCCGACACGGTGTTCGGCGCCACCTATCTGGTGCTCGCCCCGGAGCACTCTCTGGTCGATGCCCTCACGACCGAGGAGCAGCGAGCCGCCGTGAAGGCCTACCTGCGGGAGGTGCAGGGGAAGGACGTCGTCTCGCGGCGTGTAGGCGAGAAGACGAAGACGGGCGTGTTCACCGGGTCGTACGCCCGCAATCCGGCCACCGGCGAGTCGATTCCGATCTGGCTCGCCGATTACGTGCTCATGGAATACGGGACCGGCGCGATCATGGCCGTGCCGGCGCACGACAAGCGCGACTTCGAGTTCGCCACCCAGTTCCATCTCCCCATCCGGCAGGTCGTGAAAGTCGAGGGCGAGCCGCTCCCCTGCGTCTCGGAGGACGGCACGCTGATGAGCTCCGGGGCGTTCGACGGCCTCCCCTGCCGTGAGGGCGGCCGGAAGATCACCGAGTGGCTCGCGAGCCGGGGGGTAGCGGCGGCCCGACTGCAGTACCGGCTCCACGACTGGTGCATCTCCCGCCAGCGCTACTGGGGCCCGCCCATTCCGATCATCTACTGCGAGACCTGCGGCCCGGTGGGCGTCCCGGAGCGCGACCTGCCGGTCGAGCTCCCGTTCATCGAGGACTTCCGTCCCGACGACACGGGAGTGAGCCCGCTGGCGCGGCACAAGGAGTGGTACTTCGTGAAGTGCCCGCAGTGCGGGCGCGAAGGGCGCCGCGAGACCGACGTCTCCGACACCTTCCTCGACTCGTCGTGGTACTACCTCCGCTATCCGTCCACCGAGTTCGCCGACCGCCCCTTCGACCCGGCGCGCACCAAGAAGTGGCTGCCTGTCACGACGTATATCGGCGGGAACGAGCACGCGGTCCTGCACCTCCTGTATTCGCGGTTCATCTCCATGGTGCTCAAGGACCTCGGCCACATCCATTTCGAGGAGCCGTTCCCCAAGCTGCGGGCGCACGGGCTGATCGTGAAGGACGGCGCGAAGATGTCTAAGTCGCGCGGCAACGTGGTGATTCCCGACGCCTACATCCGGCAGTGGGGCGCCGACACGTTCCGCATGTACCTCATGTTCCTAGGGCCCTTCCAAGAGGGCGGCGACTTCCGCGAGACGGGGATCGTGGGGATCCGCCGCTTCTTGGAGAAAGTCTGGGCGTTGGCGCACGAGGCATCCGCGCCGACCACGGGCGAGAGCCCGCTAGCCAAGGACACCGAGCGCAAGCTGCATCAGACCATTCGGAAGGTCACGGCCGACACGGAGAGCCTCGACTACAACACCGCGATCGCGGCGATGATGGAGTACGTCAACATGCTGCGGGAAACGGGAAACGGGAAACGGGAAGCGCTGGAGCCTCTCGTCGTGATGCTCGCACCGTATGCGCCGCATCTGGCCGAGGAGCTGTGGGAGATGGTGGGTGGGAAGGGCTCCGTCTTCGGCCAGCGGTGGCCGGCCTATGACGAGCGCCTGGCGACCGCCGGCGACGTAGAGATCGCCGTGCAGGTGAACGGGAAGCTGCGCTCGCGGCTCACCGTGCCGCGCGGCCTCGCCCAGGACGACGTCCTCGCCCGCGCGATGGCCGACGAGTCGGTGAAGCGGTTCGTGGATGGACAGCCGGTCAGGAAGGTGATCTACGTGCAGGATCGGCTGCTGAACCTCGTCATCTAGAGCACCTTCGCCACCAGGTCTCCAACCGCGTACCCGACCGCGGCCACGCCTAGCCCGACGACGAACATATCGATTCCGCTGCGGATCACGCCGCGCCCCGTGAAGAAACTGCGGGCCGCACCGACGGCGAAGTGCGACAGCATCGCGATGGCGAACGCGCTCCACATGGCCGTCGGGCCCGGCAGGATCAAGAACGGCGCTACCGGAATGAACGCGCCGACGGCGGTCGCGACGCCGGTGATCCACCCTTCCTTGAGCGGCGTCGAGTGCGCCGTGCCGATCTTCAACTCCTCGCGGACCTGCTCGTCGAGGGCGCGTACCGGGTCGCGCATCACCTCGGCCGCCATCGCCCGCGCCCGCTTCCCCTCGATCCCCTTCGCCTCGTAGACCAGCGCGAGCTCGTCCTCTTCGACGTCGGGCATGAGGCTGATCTCTTCCTTCTCCATGGCGATCTCGTGGGCGTACACCTCCTGCTCGCTCTTGGCGGCGAGGTAGCCGGACGACCCCATCGACAGCGCGTCGGCGATCATGCCCGCCACGCCCGAGATCATGATCACGTGCGGCTGTACCGCCGCGCCGATCACGCCCGCCACGAGCCCGAAGTTCGCGGTCAGCCCGTCGTTGAACCCGTACACCACGTTGCGCAGGAATCCGCCCGACTCCGCGCGGTGCCACGGCTCGGCCTTCTTCCCCGCGAGCTCCGCCAGAGTCTCGGCATGCGCCGCCGACTCCTTGGCGAGCTGCAGCGAGACCTGGCGCGCATCTTCCAGGCGCGATTCCCGATGGAGGCTCAGGTAACCCTTCACCTCTTGCCCTTCCTCCCGCAGCAGCAGCGGGAGGAGGTACCCCGACCCGAATCGCTGCCCGAACCACGCGCGCAGCCGAGCGTTGAGAGAGGGCCGCAGCCGCTCGACCCGATGGCCGTGCTCGGCGAGGAGCTTCTCCCACATCTGCACGTGGCGCTCCTCCACCCCCGCCAGCTTGATGTAGATGTCCTTCCGGTGCGGATCGGCCTCCTGGCCGGCCAAAACCAGGTACAGGTACGCCGCGTCGTATTCGTCTTGCCAGTGGTGCAGCCAGGTGTGGAGGTCGGGGTTGGGCATGAATGCCAACTTACTAGCGGGCAACCACTTAAGTAAGTCCCGCGACCATCCATCCGCCCCGGACATCTAACTTTCGGACAATGACCGTGGCCCTCGCCGTTCCGGACGTCCTCGTTGCCCGCGCGAAAGCCGGAGACCAGGCAGCTCTCGAAGCGCTCTTTCGCGCGTTCGAAACGCCCGTCTACAACCTCGCGCGGCGCATCATGCGGACCCCGGAGGACGCCGAGGACGTGCTCCAGGAGACCTTTCTCGAGGTCGTACGCAGCATTCGCCAATACCGCGGCGAAGGGCATCTCTGGGGGTGGATCCGGCGGATCGCGGCGACCAAGGCCTTGATGCGGATCCGCCGCGACCAGCTGCGGGCCGCGGAGCCGCTGGACGATGAGCCGGCGGGACGGCCGGGAACGCACATCGGGGCCAACATCGACCTCGAGCGGGCGTTCGAGCACCTGTCGGACACCTCGCGCTCGGTCGTGTGGCTGCACGACGTCGAGGGCTACACGCACGAGGAGATCGCTGAGCTGATGGGCAAGTCGGTGAGTTTTTCCAAGTCGCAGCTGGCGCGCGCGCATGCGCGGCTGCGGCGGATGTTGCAGGGAAGCGAGGGAGCGGAAGCATGATGCACTGTACGATGGACGATCTATTGGCGCTGCGGGCCGGCGAGGCGTCGGTCTGGGCGCGGAAGCACATCGAGACCTGCGCCGCCTGCCGGACCGAGCTCGACGCGCTGTACCAGCGCGTGGCGCAGCTCAAGGCGCTCCCCGCGCTGCGGCCGCCGCGCGATCGGTGGCCGGTGGTGCGGGACGCGGTGCGGGGGGAGCGGGCGCGGCGGCGGCGGACGTGGGGGGTGTGGAGCCTCGCCGCGGCGGCGGCCCTCGCGGGCGTGCTCCTGCTGCAGCCGAACCAGGCAGCGCTCCACGCCGAGCTCGCGGAAGTGAAGCAACAGTCGGCCACCCTCGAAGAGCAGCTGCAGCGCTACGATGTGGACGGCCGCGTGCTGAGCGGCCGCGCCGCGGCCCTCGTGGCGGACCTGGAAGACCGGATTGCCGTCATTGACGGCGCCCTGACGTCCCCGGCGCAGGACGCACAACGTGTGAAACTCTGGCAGCAGCGGGTGGGCCTGATGCAGCAGCTCGTGACGGTCCGCGCGACCCGCGCTCGCTACGTCGGCCTGTGACGGGCCTGGAGGATGTACTCATGACTCGGAATTGGACATTGGCGGCGCTCGCCGCCCTCACCCTCTCGCCCGTGCTGGCACCGGCGCAGGAGCAGCCGGCGCCGCGCCCGCGCGCCCGAACGCGGGTGCAGGGCCCGATCGGCGGCGTCTTCTCCGTCAACGTCAACCGCGGCCGGATCGGCGTGCTCGTCAAGACCGATGCCGACGCGCAGAACGACAAGGTCGGCGCGCGCATCGAGGCCGTCACCCCGGGCGGCCCCGCCGAGAAGGCGGGTCTCAAGTCGGGCGACATCATCACCCGGTTCAACGGCACGGCTCTCGGCGGCGTGGGAGCGGAGAACGACGAGGAGTCGGGACCAGGCATGAAGCTCATCGAGCTCGCCCGCGCGCTCGATCCCGGTGATACCGTGCAGGTCGAGTACCGGCGCGGCAGCGACAGCCGCAAGGCGACTCTCGTGGCCGACGAGGTCGCGTGGCACGGGGGGATCACGAGCGTCGAGGTTCCTGACATGCATTGGGAAGGGATGATACCCCGCATCGAAATGGGCCAGGGTGGGTTATGGTTCGGCAATCCCTGGGGCGGGATCGAGCTGGTCAGCTTGAACCCGGATCTCGGCGAGTACTTTGGAACTCGTGAGGGCGTGCTGGTGGTGCGGGCACCGGAGGACTCGGCGCTCGCGTTGAAGGGGGGCGACGTCATCCTCGCAATTGGCGGTCGCAAGCCGACCTCGCCAGAACATGCAATGCGTATCCTCCGCTCGCTCCTACGACGCGGGAGAAACGGTCACGATCGACGTGCAGCGCAAGCAGAAGCGCACTACGCTCAGCTGGAAGGTGCCGGAAGAGCGGGACCGGGTGTTCCGCATGGCCCCGACGCCGGGCGTGCGGCGGCCGCATGAAGAGCCGAGCCGCTACCGGGTCGCTCCGAAGATCCGCGTGGCCCCTATCAAGCTGCGGAGGGTGTTGGCCTACCGCTGGATCTGACTCAGCGGTTCGGCCCCACTAGGATCGCGTTGGTCACCAGCCGGGCCGGGCCGCGCCAGAACGCCCGGAACAGCGGGTCGCCGAGGAACAGCACCACACGTCCGCTTCCCTGGTTCTCCACCACCGCCCAGGCGGTGCCCTTGAGCAGGCGCTCCGTGTTGCCGGGCCACGTGAAGCCCGACAGCGCGGTTGAATCGCTCGTGAACACGACGGGATTGGCGCCTCCCTGCGATGGTTTCCAGAACGTGTCCCCGTCGAGGAACACGGGGAGCCGCTCGCCCTCGTAGCCGAGGGTGAGCCAGTGGGTCGGGTCGAGAGTGGCGCGGAAGATCGCCCCGGGGATCCATTCGGGGCGGCCCTTGGCGGGGGCGGTGGAAGAGACCAGCGGTGGCACGGTGCCCGGGGCGGTCGTGTCGGCCTTGGCGCCGCTGTCGGCGCCCAGCGCGGCTACGGTCGAAAGGCCGACGTCCTTGTTCGCGGCCAGCTCGGCCGCGCCGCCGACGCCGATCAGCGCGCCGCCGGACCGCACCCACGCCTTCAGTTTCGCGACGCCATCGTCCCCCAGCTCGCGGCGCATCCGCGCGCCCCGCCCATCGGGGATGATCAGCACGTTGTACGCGGCCAGGTCGCTCATCCCGGACATGGCCCGGAGCGGCACGGGCGTGAACGGAACGGCGAGCTCGCGCGTCAGAAAGTGCCACCACCAGCCGTAGCTCGTCTCGTAGACGCCATCCCCGACCGCGACGAGGATCTTGGGCGCCTGCAGGGCGGCGACGTCGCTCGACCCGATGCCCACGTCGCCGGTGTCGGGGAGCGCGCTCTGCGCGCTGGTAACGGCGACGCCGAGCGCCGGCGCGAGCGCGGCGACCCGATCGTGGAGCGTCGCGGGATTCCGCTGCACCCGCGCCACGAAGGTACCGCGCCCGTACGTGCGGCCGTCGACCCGCAAGGGCTTCAGCGCGACCGCCAGCTTGAATCCCTCTCCTTCGAGCGCCAGGGCCAGGCGCGCCGCGCCGGCGTTGTCGTTCGTGAAGAGATACGCCGTGGTGCTGCGCGCCGGCGCGGGTGGGGCGGGGAGCAGCGTGTCGGTCACCGGCTCTACCGCGGCGGGGCCGGCGTCCTCCGTCCAGTACGCCTCGAGGTTGAACGCGAGCGGCAGCGACCACGCGGTGATGTCGTAGAAGCCGTAGTCCTCCTTTTCGGCGTCCTCGCCGCGCCGGCGGTTCCGCTCGAACTTGGCGCGCTCCCGCTCGACGAAGCTCGGCTGCATCCCCGCGTTGGGTTCGAGCAGCGCCTTGGCTAGCCGGCGCTGCGGCTGGTTCAGGTCGACGACGTAGGTCCCCGCGGGCAGGGTGCGTGGCGCGCCGGAGGGGGGGCCACCCAAGTAGCTGTGCGCGGCGCGGACGGCGGTGGGCTGCCGCAGGCGCGAGACCTCGATGCCGTTCCGCAGCAGCAGGCCGACCACGTGCGCGGCCGTCCGGGGGTCGCTGCCGGGGACGAGCACGATGCGCTTCATCGGGTCGGCCGCCACCTCGGCCAGGGCCGAGCGGCGGAAGTCGTAGTAATCGAGCAGCCGGCTCTGGCGGTTGCGCGCCGTCGTCTCGAGCGTCGCGAGGGAGGCGACGAAGTGGTGCGCGATGCCGTCGCGCAGCGTGGTGATCGTGCCGTCGTCGCGCCGCTTGTTGAACTCGGGGCCGCCGTCCGTCTCGTAGGTCATCCCCGTCGCCCCCTGAAACGTGCTCCACTCGTCCCAGTAGCCGACGTAGAAGAAGTCGAACACGCCCCGCACGAAGTACTGCCACCCGTATTTGTCGAATGCCGCCGCGTTCCCACGCCCGTACGTTTCGAACCATTTCGTCGTCTGCGGCGGCAGGTTGAGATTCACGGCCTGCGCCACGGGCGGAAAGAAGTAGGTGGGCGTGGTCGAGTGATGGTCGACATACACCTGGGGGCGCCAGCGGAGCGCGCCGTCCATCATGGCGCGCACTTCCGGCTGGCTCTGGGCGACGAGATCGCGGTTCATGTCGAACCGGAAGTGGTTGTAGCGGCCGGTGATGCCCCAGGGCTCGTTCTGCTCCAGGGCCCAGGGGTGGTCGGCCCCGACGGCGACGGAGTTGTACCAGGCGGCAAAGCGCTCGTGCCCGTCGGGGTTGGCCGATGGGTTCAGCACCAGGACCACGGACTTCAGGATCTCGAGGGTCTGCGGCTCGTCCGAGGCGAGCATCTGGTAGGCGACCTGCATCGCCGCTTCGAAGCCCGCGGGTTCGTCGCCGTGCACCGAGTATTGAAACAGCGCGACCGCCGGGTCGCGCGCCGCGATCTCCGCCGCCCGAGCCGCCGACGTGCGGCGCGGGTCGGCGAGCGCCGCGAGGTCGGCCCTGATCTGGTCGAGCCGCGCGAGGTTCGCCGGGTCGGAGATGATCAGCGCCCGGCCGGTGTTCGGTGGTCTCGCCCCACCGCTCGACGCGCACGCGGTCGCCTGCCGTGACGATCAAGGTGTCGAGATAGTGTTGCATGACTGCGTACATGGTGTGGTGCTCGCCCGCCGCGTAGCCGGTGATCGCCTCGGGCCGGGGAACGGCTTCCCGATAGGGCCCCCGGGCGTAGAAGTCGTAGCCTTGGCCCGCGAGCGGGGACGCGAGGAGCGCGAGGAGAGCCAGTGAGGGGCGCATTGGCGATGTGAACGGGGTTGGGGAGTAGGGCGAAGCAGGGGCGCACATTGCTGCGCCCCTACGGGCTCAGGGGCTCCGGCGTGCCGCCGGGAGCACCGGATCGAAGGCGGAGAGCTCGAACGGTTTGAGCACGCACGGCCGGCCGGCGCCGTTGAGGAAGCGCCGCATCGGCTCGTTCACGAGGTCGCCCGTCGTGAAGATCACCCGCTCGGCATGCTCGGGATCGGAGGCGCGGAGCTCCTCGAACAACTGCTCGCCGGAGAGGTCCGGCATCCGCATGTCCAGAATCACGGCGTCATAAGCCCCCGCGCGCAGCCGCTCCAAGGCCTCTTGGCCGCTGTGCGTGGTCTCCACGCGATGGCCTCGGCCCGAGAGATAGCGCTGCAGAGCGACCCGCACCGACGCCTCGTCGTCCACCACCAGGACGCGCAGGCTGTCGCCGGCGTGGGGCACCGTGGATACGGCTGCGAACTCTCCCGACCCGCGGGGCGCGATGAGCGGGAGCTCGATCACGAAGCGGGCGCCGCCCTGGGGCGCGTTCTCGGCCCAAATCCGGCCCTCGTGCTCACGCACCAGGCCGAGCGAGATCGACAACCCCAGCCCCGTCCCGGAGCCGGTCGGCTTGGTCGTGAAAAACGGGTTGAAGATGCGCTCCAGCAGGTTGGGGGGAATGCCGGGCCCCGTGTCCTCGATCTCGATCCGGATGCCGTCGCCGGTGCGCCGGGTGTGCACCGTGAGGCAGTGGTGGCGTCCCTCCACCCGCTCCATCGCCTGCTCGGCGTTGGTGATGAGGTTCAGGAACACCTGCTGCAACTGGTGGGCGTCCGCCATCGTCTCCGGTAGCTTGTCGTCGTACGCGCGCCGGACGTCGATGCCGCGCACGCTCAGCTCGTAGCCCCGCAGCTCCAGCGTATCATCCAGCACCTGGTTGATCGCCGTCGGCACCTTCTCGGCTTTGTGCTGCCGTGCGAAGGTGAGCAGGTTTTGCACGATGCGGCTCGCCCGGCGGGACTCGCTGTAGATCGTCTCCGCGGCGGTCCGCTGATCGGGCGGGAACCGCTTCTCGGCGAGCAGCAGCTGGGCGAACGCCGAGATCCCCGCCAGCGGGTTATTCAGCTCGTGCGCCACACCCGAGACGAGCTGGCCGATCGCCGACATCTTCTCCGACTGAATCAACTGCTCTTGCAGCATCTTCTGGTCGGTCACGTCGCGGATGAGGCAGAGCACCTCCTCGTCGCGCTGCGGCGTCGAATAGGTGACCGAGATCGTGCGGGTCTCGCCGTCCTTGCGGTAGAACTGCGTCTCGAACAGCCCCGTCTCTCCCGCCAACGCTCTCTGAAAGTGGGCCAGGCCGTTGGGCAGCTCGTCGTCCGGCAGCATCGGAGCGAACCATTGACCCACCAGCTCCTCGCGCCGGTAGCCGGAGACGATCTCGGCGGCGTGATTCACCGTTGTGAACCGACCGTTCGCGTCGAACGTCACGATCGCGTCCGATGCGGACTCGACGAGGTTGCGGTAGCGCGCCTCGGAGCGGGCGAGCGTGTCGTGCGCCCGCTTCTGGTCGGTGATGTCGCGCAGCGTGGCGAGTGTCCCGATCAGCTCGCCCTTCACGCGGAACGGGCCGCTGGAGACCGCGACGTCGCGCTCCTCGTCGTTCTTGCGGTTCACCACCCTGGTCTCGTACCGCTGGGACTCCCCGGCGAAGACCCGGTCCTCGCGCGCCGCCACGTGCGCGCGCTCGCCGGGAGCGACCTGGTCGGCGCTCGGTTGCCCGACCAGCTCCGCCGGCTCCCAGCCCAGCAGGTCCGCGGCCGCCTGGTTCACGGCCAGGACACGCCGATCCACGCCCGTCACGACGACCGCGTCGGGCAGGGCCGCGACGATGTCCGCGGCGGCCTGCAGCAGGTCCAGCCGCGCCTCCTTGGGGGACCCGTTGGGCGCGGGAGCGGGGGAGGGCCGGGTATCCCGACCGGGCGGGACGCGGCGAGTCTTACTCACGCGTGATAGGAAGCCTCCATCGCCGTGCGCATCAGGGCGAGGCTCTTGAGCGCCGCATCGGTCACGCTCCGGGGTTGGTCGGGCCCCCGCTTGACGCAGTCCTTGATGATCTCGAGGGCGTGAATCGGGTGCTCGTCGTCGTACTTGGCGTGCTCCTCGAGCCACCAGCGGCCGCGCGGTCCGATCTTCTCGTTCTTCGCGAGGCCGCGCAGCGCCTTTTCGGAGATCTTCTGGGCGACCCCCTCGACCGCGTAGTTCGTGGCCGAGACCGCCACCCCGAATTCAGCGCCACGACACATCTCGGTAAGGTAGGTGTGGAATGTCCGGACCGGCGCTACCATCGGCTCGGGCTCCTGGAACCGCTTCTTCGGCACCTTGAAGCCGTCGCCCATCGCTCGCCACATCGCGTCGTGACGGCGCTCGACGCGGATGTTGTCGGTGAAGAACTCGCGCCCCATCTCCGGGGACCGGTCCAGCAGCACCTGCAGCCACTGGGGGAAGTCGCGGATGATCGGGTAGAAGGCGACCAGGAAGTTCTGGATACGGCCGTCCACCAGCTGGTTCTCGGACGCATCCACGATTACGGGCGTATCCAGAATCGCTTGGCGGCCGGGCTCGAGCGCGGCGTCGAGATCTGCCACCCACGCGGGATGTGGCGTGACCTGCACAGCCATCGGATGCTCCTCTCCCAGGGCGCGGGACTAGGGGGAGTAGAATGTACGACTGCGGGCTGGGCGTGCAAGCTCAAGTGCGACGGATACTTGTGACAAGAGACCTTGACAGCTTGGATCCCGGCCTGCGCGGTCTGGTGGCCCGTAGATGTCGCGATATTGCCAGAAACATCTTGACGCGATACATCGTCCGACATATCGTGCAAACATATCGTGGCGCAGTATCGGGACGACGTATCACGGAGGCTGCTATGAGACGCGGATGGGGCTGGCAGGGATTCGGACCGGGCTTTGTGGGCTTCGGATTTGGCCGCGGCGGACGCCGCCGCCAGTGGTTTGGGGCCGGCGACATGAAGTACGTGATTCTCAAACTCCTCAAGGACAAGCCGCGACACGGCTATGAGGTGATGAAGGAGCTCGAGGAACAGATGCACGGCTGTTACTCGGCTTCGCCGGGCACGGTCTATCCCACGCTGCAATGGCTCGAAGACGAAGGATTGGTGCGCGCGCAGGACGTCGATGGCAAAAAGGTCTACGAGATCACCGACCTCGGACTCAAGTTCCTGGAAGAGCACCGCGACGTGGTGGAAGACATCTTCGATCGGGTCAAGGACGCCGTGGACGAAGTGCTGGGGGGCGGCATGGGGGATCTCAACCGGGCGATGGGCGCGCTGATGCGGAGCGCGTATCGGGCCGGCTGGCGCTCCCGGGACGACGCGGTGCGCCAGAAGATCAGCGACATCCTGAAACGGGCGGGGCAGGAGATCGACGCCCTGGTGCAGTCATGAGCGCCCCCCCCCCGGACTTGGCCCGCGGCGTGCGGGCCTCCGACGCAGAGCGCGAGCGCATTGCCCAAATCCTGCAGGGCGCGGCCGCGGACGGACGGCTGTCACCTGAGGAGGCGGGGGAGCGCTTGGCGGCGGCGTCCACGGCGACGTACCGCGCGGAGCTCGAACACTTCATCGCCGACCTCCCGGCGGATCGCGACCGAGGTCGCACGGGACGCATGGAGCGCCCGCCGGTCACCGCGTGGTGGTTGTGGAGTGGGCTGCGGTTCGCGTTCATGGCCATGGTGCTGGTGGGCCTCTGGGGTTTTTGGGGGGCCCGATTGCTCCTCTGGCCCCTGGCCTTCATGGCGATCGCACTAGTGCTGCGCCCATGGCGCCGCCGGCGGTGGCGCACGAGCGCGTGGCACCTGCGGCGAAGCTAGCGGCGACGGTCTCGCAGCTCCGCGAGCGCGCGGGTGACGTACACGCGGGTCATCTGCTTGCGCCATGACAGCTCGAAATCGGTGTTGTCCAGGGGCTTGGAGGGCCGGTAGGCCGCCTCTGCGGCGCCTCCGATGATGTCGTCAGACAGCACCGCGTCCTTTAGGGCCGCCGCGGCTTCCGGCACCTCCTGTGGCCAGCTCGCCACGCCGCCGAGCACGATCCGAGCATCCGCGACCTGCTTTCCGTTCCATTTGATCCAGGCGGCCACGCCGAGCACGGGGAAGTCAAAGGAGCCGCGGCGCCGCAACTTGTGATAGACGGCGTCCCAGCCGTCCGGCGCTGGGAGGTGCACGGCGACGAGGATCTCGTCGGGCTGCTTGGTCAGGTAGTTGATGCCGTCATTGTGGTAGAACCGCCCGGCCGGCACGACGCGCTCGCCCCCCGGCCCGATCAGGCGGTACTCCGCGCCGATGGCCACCAGCACCGGCGCCACGTCCGACGAGCTGACCGCCCAGCAGCGCGGGCTGGACGGCGCCACCCAGCAGATCGCCCCGTCCTTCTTCATGCAGAAGTCGATCGCCTTCCGCCACTCGTACGATTGGTTGTAGTAGTTGCACCGGGTGTCGAGGCACAGGTTGCCGCCCAGCGTCCCCATGTTCCGCAGCAAGGGCGTCGAGACCAGGCGCGCTGCGTGGCTCACCGCTGACTGGGAATGTTGGAAGGCTGGAAGGTTGGACAGGGTACTCAACGTAATGCACGTTCCAACATTCCAACCTTCCAACCTTCTCAGCTCCGGGATCCCCATTAACGAGATCACCGTGCTCGGCTCCTGATGCCGGCGCTTCATGTTGGGGTACAGATCGGTTCCCCCCGCGACATACATGCCGTCGGGGCCGGCGTCGGCCTTCATCGCCAGCGCTTGCTCCAGTGTCTTCGGCTGGAGATAGGCGAACGATGGCAGCCGCAGCATCAGACCACCTTGGCCGTCCTCGGCCGTCTTCGACCGCCCTCGGCCGCTTTGCCGTCGCCCCCCTCCCACGGAGGCGGCACTCGCGTCGGCTCGGGCCACGGGATGTCCGGGAACGCCGTGGGTCCGACCCTGCCCTCTTCTCCTTTCGCCTTTTTCTTGAGCGCCTTGAGGACCTTCTCGGGCGTGATG
>WNGB01002325.1_pt1 | contig 36316 bp, 33 predicted proteins | sample 5400681 | NCBI WGS metagenome assembly WNGB01 (sample SAMN13153367, study PRJNA577476) | soil metagenome | isolation source: 115 cm soil or saprolite under grassland replicate 2 | place: USA:California | collected 2016-06-15 | reverse complement strand
CGGACTGCAGCGGCGTCCGGTGCTCGACACGATCATTCCGCTCTCACGCGCCGGGACTGCTGAGCTCGTGTACGCCGCCGGACCTCGATTCTCTTCCGGGATCTATCAGACGGCCCTCCTGGTGAGGCGGTTGGGCCGCTGGCGCGAATTGGCGGATGCGATCTTCTGGATCACCGAAGATCCTGCACCCAGGGTCTACCTTTCCCTGATCCCCGACCGGCGCTGGGGCGCGCGTGGCGATTCTGTGCGCTTCGTGGTCGAGGCGTGGAATCGGAACGGCACACCGGCCCGCGGGGTGGTTGAAGTGACTTGGGCGGGGAGCCACCTGAACCCATATGCCGTCGTCCCGGTGCCGCAGGACTTCACTACGGCCGAGGTCAGCGCGCCACGGGGAGGTGATTCGCCCGACGCAACCGGCGGCCGTCGCACCTTGACCCTGAACGGCGCTGGCAAGGGACGATTCACGCTCCGGCTTCCGGAGCGCGCGCCGTCGTGGCCTTGGAGAATGACCGTCCGGGCGACGCTGCGGGGGACGGAAGGGCCGACGCAGGAGGGCCACACATCGGTGGACGTCTATCCAGCCGGGTTCAACCTGGCGATCAGCACCAGGCCCGATGGGCGCAGCGCCATCCTGGGCGCTCGCGATTCGGTCGATGTCGTGGCGCTGCGACCGGACGGGACGCCGGTGCCCGGCGTCTGGATCGAGGGCCTCCTGGCGGGACGTAAGTGGAGTGCGGATCCACAGGAGGGCGACTCTCTGCCGGGCCCCGGGGGCGCCATGGTGCCGGATACGCTGGACCGTTGCAGCGTGACGACGACGGATCGACCCGCGCGCTGTGTGTTACGCCGGTTCCCTCAAGGGTACGCCTCTGTCTTCTTCACTGCGAAGGATTCGCAGGGACGCGGCGTGGAGATCGAAAGGCTGGCCTCCTACTCACTCGCCCCCGAGTGGAGCAGCGCGTTCAGGTCCGATGAGCCCGCCCTCGCGGTTGACCGTCCCAGCTTCCAGGTGGGCGACACCGCCGTGGTCAGGATCGAAAACGGTGGACTCGGCGGGAACGCCTGGCTGACGGTTGCGTCCGGGGACCGCATCGAGAGCCATGTCCTGCGGCTTTCCGGCAGCGTCGACACCATCCGGTTGCCGATTCGGACGCGCCACGTACCCCGGGTGACCGTGACGGCGACCGTCTGGTATCCGGAACGTAGCGGCCAGATCGTGAACCGCGTCGCGACGACCAGCCAGATCGACTTGGAGGTGCGGGATCCGGCTGAGACCATGAAGGTGACGATGCAGCTGCCCGACCGTGCCGAGGCTGCCTCGACGCGCGCAATAGCGATCACAACGGACACCGGCCAAGGCGCGCTCGATCCGGCGGAGATTCTGGTGTGGGCCATCGACGAGCGCCTCGCGGCAGTCGATAGCCAGCGCATGCCCGATGTGGCCCGCGCGCTGCTGCGACCTCCTCCCGCCGGGCGTTTGACGGTTTCCTCGCTCCGCGATCCCGCCCCGGTCGCGTTCGTACCAATTGATCCGGGCTCGAGCATTCCGGAAGGGACGTGGGACGAGGATCCCGGGGTGTTGCGGTACGGGCCATGGGGCGAGCGGGGCGCCAGGCAACTGGACGATTCTCCCGGCCCGCTCTTTCTGGGGGCGGCGCGCGCTCGCCGCGACGGCACCGCGACCCTCAACGTGCGGCTGCCCGAAGCGGCCGGGCGGTACCGGGTGATCGCCGTCGCATTGACGAGAGCCCGTCTCGGAAGGGCCGAGGGCATCATCACCGTCGGTCCGCGGCAGTAGCTCCCCGCCACGGCTTGCTGACCGCACGATGGGCTTGGGCAATTGCGGTCGGCCGGTATCCACACGTTGTGCTTCGCCCGCATCGCGACGATGAGCCCGGCGATCGTGACCTGTGGCGAAGGAGGTGCCGCTGTTAGGAGAGGGTTGGTCCTGCCTGCGCGCGCCCGGCCCGTCCTTGGGTAGCGACCTTAGGATAGACGGGCGTGCGACAGTACACCTTCCTTGCAACTCCCACGCCGGGTTCGGAATTGAGTTGCGTCACGGTCGAGTCAACGCCGCAATCGAGTCAAACTGCCGCAAAGGTCAGCCCCGGATCCGCCATTGCACGATGTATTCCGAAGGCCGGGGGACTCCACCGCCCGCTCAGCAACGACCTCTCAGCAACGCCTCTGGAGCAGCCACACGGACAGCAGAATCGCCGATTGAGCAACCCCATGCGTACGGAGCGTTCACGGCTTCAAGGGCCACGTCTCCGCCTAGGTTGCCCGAAGGCGCTATCCGGGTTCAACCGCCAGTCGGCCCGCTGCATGCCGGCACCGTCGTTGGGACGGAGATACCCGAATTCGTCCGAACTGACCAGGTCTGGGAGGGCGTCCTCAACTTGACCGAGACTTTGTAACGCGGCGATCGCGGAAAACACTCTTTCGTTCGTGGAATCCGGGGGCACTTGAACATAGTACACACCCTCCATCCCCTCGAAGGGGACTCCACCAACGACTGTCCCGCTGACAAGATCGATCGCGTTCTGCCGCTGCACCTGCGTAGCGTCTTGGATGAATCTAACGAGGACGAGGTCGCGCACGAACCGACCACTGACCCGGGCTGCGTTTGTTACCCACAGCGACGGCGCGCGAAGCCAGTTGGGGACTGAATCAGGCGCGCTCATGGGCACGACCTGAGAAAGGGCCGCGTATGGATTGATGAGTCCATAAAGAACAAGAGGCATGGCGGCTGCGATGACTGCTCGGCGGGTCGTCATGATGCCCTCCCTTTCGTGGCGAGAATCCGCCGATCCGGCTGATCGCTGTGAGCTAACGGGGACTGGTCTTGGTTCCAAGAAGACGCCCCCACCGCTCCCATTTGCACAAGCGACCCGGTGGTGACGGTGCGCCTTCGCTCCCTGCCGGAGCCCCTACTTCCCAAACGAATGCTCCGGCCCCGGATATCGCCCCTCGCGCACCTCGGCGGCGAAGCGCTTCACCGCCTCGCGCGCGTCGTCGGCCGCCGCGTGGCGCCTCACCTGTTCGGGTAGCGCGAGCGGATCTGTAGGCGACCCCGCCATTGAGGGATGTGGGTGGAGAAGACGCCAGCCTCCTTGTCGATCTCTCGAGCGAGGGAGTCGATCGCCGCGTAGGTGCCGCCGGGATCGGGTGCTTGCAGGTAGTACACCGGGTGTGGGAAAGCCACTCCTCCGGCGACGATCACGGCCTGGTACCTGGTGAAGATGGCTCGAATCGTGCGACCGCTGGTCGTGTCATCGAACAGAACCCCGACAACATCACGGTAATATCGTTCGGCGGTTCCGAAGGGCGAGGGCAATGTTTCTGGGGAATCGTCGGGGGAGAGCGGCGGACTTTGGTCAATGGCGGTCGGCTGGTATCCACATGTCGGTGCCGGCCCACGCGCTGCCGGCGGCTACGGCGGTGCTACCCCGCCGCACGTGCGCAAACGGCCTTCGCTCCTCGCCGTCGAGTAGGGCCGAGTCAGCCGGATTGGGCCATGGCTCAGGGAATCCGCGGGGCACGATCACTCTCGAGCGGGCTCAAGCGGCGAGAAGTCCAGCGACACAGCGACGAAGATCTCCGGTTCGTTGTTCAACTGCTCCAACACGGTGAAGAGAGCCTCCAACGACGAGCCGGGGTCGGGGATTCCCGCGAAGAACTGACCGGATCGCGTGACACCCACGACCGTCATCCTATGCCGGTTGAAGAACGCGACCTTCGCTGAGTCGGAAACGTTGTCCTTAAACCGCAGCGTGATGTTGGCCCGATACAGAAACCGGCCGCTTGGTAGCTGAACCAGGCCCGAGGTGTCGAGTCGGGGAAAGCTATCGATCAGCAGTGGCCAAGGCGGCTTCTGTTGGTTAGCACGGTAGACGAGTGAATCAGGGCTCCGCCGTATCTGCGCCGCCGCCATGCGCGGCGTGGCGGTCGCTAGAATCGGAACAAGCACCGCGACAGGTACGACGCGCCCCCGAAACATATTGCCTCCGATTTTAGCGGATCCTCGTCGCGGCGTGCAGTCGCAAGCTCACGGCATCTTGCATTCCACGGTGACCTCGCGATCGCGAAACAGTACTACGCGGACGGACGTTGGGACCTCGACGATGTCCACGGGACTAGTCAGCGCCATGCCCTGGATACACAGGCTCCCAGGGCTGCTCAGCACCACGTGGACTTCCATCGATGGTCCCCGCACGACCACAGAATCGATCGTGATGCCAAATCCCGTGCTGGGCCTGCTCCCCATGGCCGCGACGATCACCATGTTGTGCTCGAACTCGATCCGCGGCATCGGACGCGCACTCGGGTCGCCGCGGACCGCCTCTGCCCACAGCCGTCGGAAGCTCCCGGAATCCCTCGCCACGGCGCGCAGCGGGGAGGCAAGGCCGGAGTGGGGTGATCGGAGGAGATGTTTGAGAGAATCCGCGGTCGAGTACGCGGCCGGCGACGGCTGCGCCGGCCGCAGCATCAGCACAACCAGCTTGGCGGCTGCGATCACTGCTCGGCCGATCGTCATAGTCTTGATTCCAAGAGACGCCTTGAACGCCTTTGTTTGCACAACTGCCCGGAGCGAGACCGGTAATTGAAGCGGTAGGTTCAGATTGATCGGTATCCGCGGTCGGCTGGTAGCTTGCTCAGCACGGTAAGGCTTGATGAAGCGTGCGAGCTGCATAGCCCCGGGCGTCAGCCCGGGGCTCACCAACCGCCGGGGATCATAACCACCAGCGGGCAGATCGCGACGCGCGTCATCGTAGTGGCGCAGCATGCAGCGCCCTTACACTGGCCGGGCCTCTGGCCCGTAAACCGGCCGGTCGTGCAACCCCGCTTCAGCGGGGAGAGGCCGAGCCGCGGCTTGAGCCGCGCCTATCGAGCGGGGGCTCGGGAGCTCCGCTACTTCCCGAACGAATGCTCCGGCCCCGGATACCGCCCCTCGCGCACCTCGGCGGCGAAGCGCTTCACCGCCTCGCGCGCGTCGTCGGCCAGTGCCGCGTAGCGCTTCACGAATTTCGCGCTGAAGCGGTCGTTCAACCCGAGCATGTCGTGGAGCACGAGCACCTGGCCGTCGCACGCCGGGCCCGCGCCGATGCCGATGGTGGGAATGGTGAGCGACTTGGTGATCTGGGACGCGAGCGGCGCGGGGATCAGCTCGAGCACGATCGCGAACGCGCCGGCCGCCTCGAGCGCCTGCGCGTCCTCCTTCAATCGCTCGGACGCCGGCTCGTCCCTGCCCTGCACGTGGTAGCCGCCGAGCGCGTGCACCGACTGTGGCGTGAGGCCGAGGTGGCCCATGACCGGGATGCCCACGTCCACCAGCGCGCGCACGGTCTCGGCGACCGGCTTCCCGCCCTCGAGCTTCACGCCGTGGCACCCCGTCTCTGCCATCACCCGGCCGCAGTTGCGGATCGCGTCTTCGCGTGACACCTGATACGTGAGAAATGGCATGTCGCACACCACCATGGCGCGCTCGGCGCCGCGGCGCACGATCTTCGTGTGATAGATCATCTGGTCGAGCGTCGCCGACAGCGTCGTCTCGGCGCCCGCGAGCACCTGGTTCACCGAATCGCCCACCAGCAACACGTCCACCCCGCTCCCGTCGAGCAGGCGGGCGAACAGCGCGTCGTAGCAGGTGAGCACCACGATCCGCTCCCCGCGCTGCTTCATGCCGAGCAGCTCGTGCACGGTGACGGGTCGGTGCTGTTCAGCCATCGGGGGAGGCGGTGGAGGTTGTGGAGGTGGGGGTTCCGTCCAGCTCCGCGATCTCGCGCAGCCAGAAGTCGCGCCGCGGCAGCTCGGGATGGGGGATGGTGAGCTCCGGCTCGCGTACGGCCCGGTCGCCGAAGCGCACGATATCCAAGTCCAGCGTCCGCGGGCCCCACCGCTCCCCGCGCACGCGCCCGCGCTCGGCCTCGATGGCGTGCAGCCGCGCGAGCAGCTCCGCCGGCTCGAGCTCGGTCTCGAGCAGGACCATCTGGTTCAGGTACGGCCCCTGGTGGACGGGGCCGATGGGCGCGGTCTCCTCCACGCGGGACGCCTTCAGCAGGCGGGAGCGCGGCAGCCCCGCGAGCCGCGCGCGGGCGTGGGCGAGGTGGCCCGCGCGATCCCCCAGATTGGACCCCAGCGCCACGTAGACCCGCTCGCCCATGGGCACGGGAGAATGGTAAGCGGCCTACGCGACGCTGGCAAAGCTGCGGGTCAGCTCCCGCAGCATCGCGGCCACGTCCTCCAGCTCGTGGGTCGCCCGCTCGAGGTCCGAGAGGCGGCGCGCGGCCTCGCTCGCGCGGGTCGCCACGTCGTCCGCCTCCGCGCGGTTCTTCCCGGCGATCTGCGCCACGGCGTGGATCCGGTCCCGCAGGCGCGCGAACGCCTGGTCCTGCTCGCCCGCGGCTTCGGCGATGCGGCGGGCGTGCCCGGTCGCCTCCGCCGTCGCGGCGACGATGGCGTCCAGGGCCCCCAGCGCCGCCGACGACACTTCCTCCACGCCCCCGACGTTCACCTGGCCGCGGCGCATCTGCTCGACCACCTCGCCGACTTGCCGCTGAACGTCCTGCACCAGCTCTCCCGCCTCGACCGCGGCGGTGGCGCTCTGCTCGGCGAGGCGCCGGATCTCCTCGGCGACCACCGCGAATCCCTTGCCGTGCGTTCCCGCGCGGGCCGCCTCGATCGCCGCGTTCAGCGCGAGCAGGTTCGTCATGTCGGCCAGTTCCCGGATCGACGCGATGAAGCCCGTGATGCGGCGGCTCACCTGGCCCAGCTGCTGCACCTTGGCCGAGCTCTCGCCCACGAACGACTTGAGCGCCACGAGCCGCTCGATGGCGTCGCGGATCTGCTGGCGGTTGCGGTGCGCCACCTCGCTGGCCATGCTCGAGGCCTGCGCCGCCTGGGTCCCGTCCCGGGACACACGCCGCGACACCTGGGCGAGGCTCTCGGTGGCCTCGAGCCCGCCCGACACCTCGCTCTCCTCGGTGAGCACGCCCGCGCGGATCGCGCCCGTGGACTGAGCCACCGCCCCCGCCGCCTCCCGCAGCGCCTGGGCGGCCCGCGCCAGCGTCGCGAGCTGCCGCGTCATGGACTCGACCGTTTCCACCAGCGGCCGGCGCAGCTCGGTGATGTGGATCGCGGTCGCGAGCTGGGTCGCGAACGTGGTGATCTTGCGCACGTCCCGTGACCGATACCCCTTCCGGCCGGGGTGCTCGAGCTCGAGGGTGCCGAGCACGTGGTCGCCGAACTTGAGCGGCGCCATGACGAGGCTCCGCACCGCAAGCGGCGCATCCGCGATGCGCTGGTCGCGCGTGACGTCGTCGATCACCACGGTCTCCCCGCTTTGCACGACCTGGTCCCGCAGCGCGGCGGTGTCCGCGGACGGCTCGCCCCGCTCGGCGCGGCCGCGCTCGCTCCGGTACGCGAGCTGCAGCGTGGCGTCGCGCCGCCAGTAGATCCGGAAATCGCCCCAGTCCACCAGGCGATCCGCGAGGCGCTCGATCCGCCGGAACGAATCCTCGAGGCTGATGCTGCTGGTGATCAGCGCCTCGACGGCGTGAATCTTGTTCTGCTCCTCCGCCGAGATGGCCTCCTCGAGCATCGTCTTGAAGAGCAGGCCGAGGAACACCAGCAGCGCCCCGACGATGAGCCACACCTGGGCCGGCCAGGAGACGGTCGTGCCGATGATGGCCGCACACGCCATGATCGTGGCGCCGTAGCTGATGCACTCGTACCGGAACATCGCCATGCGCTCGTCCCGCTCGAGCTTCTCGCGGATGGTCAGGGCGAAGTAGAACAGCAGCCGGCTGAGCCCGAAGTAGGACAGCGCGTACAGGAGCAGGGGGAGCAGCAGCTCGACATGGAGCCCCGGCGCACCGGCGCCCGCGGCGCGCAGCGTCCACGCGTACAGGCCGTAAGCGCCCACGAGGGCCAGCACCTCGCGCCCCAGGTTGGCGACGGCCGCGGGCAGCGTCTTGCGGTGCCACAGCCGGTCCGCGAGCAAGACGGAGACGCCGACCGCGAGCGCGGCCGCGGGCAGGCCCACCAGCAGGCTGCCGGCCAGCGCCACGAGCCCCGTCTGCGTCAGGTAGGAGTACTTGCTGACGCGAAGCTGCAGCCCGCGCAGGGCGACGCCGGCGGCGACCATCCCGAGAACGGCGGTCAGCTGCCCCGTCCAGCGCGTGTCGGCGATGAGCACCGCGATCAAGAGGAGCGGCCCGCCGATGCCGAGCGCGCGGCGGTACAGGAAGACCAACCGCTCAGCCGTCATCCGCTCTGCCCCGCACCGCCGCCGCCAGATCGCGCATCAGCCGCTCCGCTGCGGCCAGCCCGCCCGCACCGATCGCCTCGACGACCGCGCTCCCGACGACGACCCCGTCCGCCAGCGCGGCCGCCGCGCGCGCCTGCGCCGGCGTGCTGATCCCGAACCCCACGGCCAGGGGCAGATCACTCGCCGCGCGGACTCGCGCCACGTGGTCGGGCAGATCCGGGGGCACCCGGTCGCGGGCCCCCGTCACGCCCAGCCGTGTGATGAGATACAGGAAGCCGCTCGCCCCGCGCACCGCGAGCCCGAGGCGCTGCGGCGTCGTGGTCGGCGCGATCAGGCGGATGAGTGCGAGGGAGCTCTCCTGCACCACTCGCTCCATCGCCGGGTCGGCCCCCGCCGGGAAATCCGTGAGCAGGAGCCCCGACGCCCCCGCCGCGTGCGCGTCCGCCACGAAGCGCTCGAGCCCGTACGCCAGCACCGGATTCACGTAGGTCATGACGACGACCGGGATCGCCAGGGCCGCCTGCGCGATTTGCTCGAGCGCCCGCGGCACGGTCATGCCCTGGTCCAGTGCCGCCTGCGTGGAACGCTGGATCGTGGGGCCGTCGGCGAGGGGGTCCGAGAACGGCACCCCGACCTCAACGAAGTCCGCGCCCCACGCCTCGGCCCGCTTCAGGAGTTCGAGCGAAAGCTGCGGGGTGGGATATCCGGCGGTGACGTAGGGGATGAACGCCGCACGACGTCCCGGGCCGCCCGCCGGGGCCCGGATGGCCCGCCAGCGCGCGGCGATCGGGTGGTCAGACAAAAAAGTCGCTGACGTTGATGCCGTAGCGCGCGGGGTCGGTGACCTTGACGATCGTGCGAGGGAAGTTGCCCTGGGCGTCGCGCTGCGCGAGATCGGCCAGGAACCCGGGGGAGCGGAGCACCCCCTCCGGCGAGGCCACGACGCGCACCACGGGCCGGTTGACCTGGCTCGCGTCCGGGTTCGCGCTGTGCACGATCGCCACCTCGTAGGTGTCGAGAATGACGCACGTGCCCACGGGGTAGACGCCGATCAGATTGATGAAGGCCTTCACCACCACGGGATCGTAGCCGCGCCGCCGGTTCTCCCACATTTCCTTGAGCACGAGGTCGGGCTGGATCGGCACGGTCTGGTACGAGCGGCGGCTGGTGGCCGCGTCGAACCCGTCCGCCACCGCGACGATCTTCGAGTACATCGAGAGGTTGCGCTCCCGCATGCACCTGGGATAGCCCGTGAGGTCGATCTTCATGTGGTGCTCGTAGGCGACGATCATCCCGCGGTAGGGGATCTCCCCGTAGCCGCGCAGCCCGAACAGCGTGAGCACCCCGAGCCACGGGTGGGCCTGCACGATGTGCCACTCCTCGTCGCTCAGCCCGTCCTGCTTGTTCAAGAGCTCGAGCGGGACCCGCGACTTGCCCACGTCGTGGAACAGCGCGGCCATGCCGAGATCGTAGAGCTGCAGCTTGGTGAGGCCGAGCTTGCGGCCGAGCGCGACCGAGAAGATGCACACGTTGACCGAGTGGGTGAACGTGTACTCGTCGTAGTCGCGCAGCGTGGTGAGCCCCACGAGCGACGCCTCGTTGTTGAGCACCTGGTCCACGATCGCCTGCACGGCGCGCTTCACCTTCTTCACGTTCGCCGTGCGGCCCATGCGGATGCTGCTGACCACCTCCTTGGTCACGGCGACCGACCGGGCGTAGGTCCGCTTGGCGGCCTCCTTCTGCCGCTCTTCCTCTTCCATGTCCTCATCGGTCTCGACCGGCGGCTCCACGGTGATGAACGAGCAGCCGGCGTCGGCGAGCTTCTGGCTCAGCTCGACCAGCTTGTTGGGGTTCGCCTCGTGGTCCGCATAGGCGAGCAGCAGCGAAGCGAAGATCTCGAGCTGCCGGCGGTCCGCGCCCTCGTCGATGCGCACCGCGCCGATGCCGCACTGCCGCAGCACGCCCAGGATGTGGGAGAACGACGCGTAGTTGTCGAGGTCGAGGCGCAACCGGGTGGCGTTCACGAAGATGAAGTCGCCATGCAGCCGCAGCTCGAGCTCCTTCTCCACGTTGAGCAGGTGGCGCGTGCCGACCGCCAGGTCGTCGAGCGCCTTCTGGACCTGGGCGTTCTCGAGCGGGTACAGCTTGAGCGAGCGGAACGCCGTATAGAGCACGACGAGGAAGTCGCGCCCGGCGTGCCGCAGGAAGCCGTCCGTGGTCTGGACGGTCTCGGCGATGGAGGGGCGCGCGCCGGTTCCGGTCACGCGCCGATCTCCCGCAGGGCGCGGGTCACGGCGTTGCGCACCAGGGGCTCCTTGTCGTGGGCGCTCTGCTCGAGCAGCGCGCGCGCGGCGGGCGTGTGGATCTTGCCGAGCGCCATGGCCGCGCAGGCCCGCGTCTCCGGGTCCTCCTTCTTGCCGATCAGCCGCTTGGCCGCGAGCAGCCGGCCGAGCGTCGGAATCCCTTTGGGCCCGATGAGCGCCCCGTACGCCTCGAAGAACGCCATTTTCTCCGTGAGGTCCGCGTGCTTCAGCTTCGCGCCCATGACCACCGCCTCGACGCGGCTCGCGGCCCCGCGGTAGCCGCGCGAGCCGAGGAACCGCACCGCCGTGATGCGGACGTCGCGGTCGGCGTCATCGATTGTGCGCTCCAGCAGCCGCAGCGCCATCGGACTCCCGATCGCCGTCAGCGCCTCGACCACGGCGAGCCGCAGGTTGCGATCGGCGTTCGCCACCAGCGGCTCCATCCCCTCCGCGGCGCCCGGGAGTTTCAGCCGCCCCGCGAGCTTCACCATCTCGAGCTGGGCGCCGCCGTCCTCGCTCGCGAGCGCCTTCAGCACCTCCGCGGCGTTCGCCTGGGCGAGCCGGGCCGCCGCGCCGTACACGAGCTCGCGGACCCGCTCGTTGCCGAGCTTCGGGATCCACGACATCAGCGTCGGCAGCGCCTCGGCGCGGAGCTCGTGAAACATGTCGCCGAGCTCCTCATCGCTCGGGTGGACGGTGGCCTCGTCGAGCGATTGCAACAGCTGGGACAGCGGCTCGCGCTGCGACAGCCGCACCGGCAGCTCGTCGAGCGCTTGGCGGTGCTCGGGGATGAGCTCGCGCGCGCGCTGCAGCACGAGGCGCGCCTCGCGCAGGATGTAGGCGACCGAGCGGAAGTCCGCCGCCCCGAGCAGGTACGGGATGAAATTCTCGACGATCTCGATCAGCTCCGCCCGCACCGTGCCGTACGTCTGCAGCTCCAGCAGGTCGAACAGGATCGCCAGCACGTTGCGCCGCAGGTCCTGCGAGTACTCCCGCTCGACGCTCTTCCGGAGGTAGTCGATCTCCCGCTCGTCCAGGAAATAGAGCGTGGCGTCGAAGTCGTCGAGCGAGACCAGCCCCCCGGGTCGGGGCGGCGCCTCCTCCTCCACGAACTCCCGCACCTGCGTCGGCGGCGTCGTCGGGGCGGGCTCACCGGCCTCGATGGGCGCCGCGTTCTCGGTCGCGAGCTCGCGGAAGGTGTAGCTGATGAACTGGAAGTCCTGCGCCCACAAGAGCGTCAGCAGATCATCCGGCGCGTCCGCCTGGAGGTTCTTCGCCTGCTGCAGCACGGCCAGGAACCGGACGATCTCCGCGTCTTCCACGCCCGGCCGGAACGCCAGCGAGCGGACGCCGTCCTTGTAGAGCGTCCAGGCGATGCTCTCGCTGCGGCTGTCCTGGTCGTAGACGACCGAGTCCTCCCAACGGAGCGCGGTCTCCCCCACATCGAACACGAGGTCGTCCGAGACCGGCCAGATCTGGTGAAAGGCGCCGCGAATGTTGTCGACCGCGCGCTGGTACACCGGATTGTTCGGCAGGTAGAGCTGAGTCGCCCGCAGCCCCTTCGACAGGACCAGCCACAGCTCCTCGACTTGCGAGGGCGGTAACGCCAGGTCCGGTACCAGCGCGTCCGTCAGAGCGTGGCTCCCGTGAGTTCCGCGACCATGGCGACGTCCTTGTCGCCCCGGCCGCTCAGGTTGATCAGGACGATGTCCCCCGCGTGCCAGTGCCCATGGCGCCGAGCCAGCGCCCAGGCGATCGCGTGGGCGCTCTCCAGCGCCGGCAGGATGCCCTCCAGCCGGGACAGCCCGGCGAAGGCCTCCAGCGCCTGCTGATCGGTCACCGCCTCATACAATACCCGCCCGGTGTCCTTGAGAAAAGCGTGCTCCGGCCCCACGCCGGGATAGTCCAGGCCCGCGGACACGCTGTGGGCGGGCTGGACCTGGCCATCCTCGTCCTGCAGCAGGTAGCTGAGGCTCCCGTGGAACACGCCCGGCCGCCCCCGCGAGAGCGACGCCGCGTGGCGTCCGCTGCCCAGCCCCTCGCCCGCCGCCTCGACGCCGACGAGCTCGACGTCGCGGTCGTCGAGAAAGGCGGTGAAGATCCCCATCGCGTTGGAGCCGCCGCCCACGCACGCCACGACCGTGCGCGGCAGGCGTCCGTGACGCTCGAGCAGCTGCGCACGCGCCTCCCGCCCGATCACCGACTGGAAATCGCGCACGACCCGCGGGAACGGATCGGGGCCCACGACCGACCCGATGATGTAGTGCGTGGTGGTGACGTTCGTGACCCAGTCGCGCAGCGCCTCGTTGGTCGCGTCCTTGAGAGTCTTCGTCCCCGACGTGACGGGAACCACCTTCGCCCCCATCAGCTCCATCCGGTACACGTTCAGCCGCTGGCGGCGCATGTCCGCCTCTCCCATGTACACGACGCACTCGAGTCCGAAGCGGGCGCACACCGTCGCGGTGGCGACGCCGTGCTGGCCCGCCCCGGTCTCCGCGATGATGCGCGGCTTGCCCATGCGCCGCGCCAGCAGCGCCTGGCCCAGGGTGTTGTTGATCTTGTGCGCGCCGGTGTGATTCAGGTCCTCCCGTTTGAGCAGCACGAGGATGCCGTCGCCCAGCCGCGCCGCGATCCGCGGCGCCTCGGTGACGGGCGTCGGCCGGCCGACGTAGTCGCGCAGCAACCCGTCGAGCTCCGCCCAGAACCGGGGGTCACCCCTCGCCTCCTCGTAGACGCGCGCCAGCTCGTCGAGCGCCGCCATCAGCGTCTCGGGAACGTAGCGGCCGCCGTACGGACCGAACCGACCAGGCATCGCGGGGGCGGTCATGTGAATCCTCGATTGCGGACTGCGGATTGCGGATTGCGGATTCGACGGGGCGGTCGTCCTGGACCGTGGCCGACCGCCGGGAACGAACTACCCCTGCAATTCCGCAATCCGCAATCCCCAATCCGCAATTCTGTCATTCCCTCCCCTGCCTCCGCACGCCCGTCAACGCCCGCACCGCCGCCGCCGGATCGCCGGCGCGCGCGACCGAGGCGCCCACGAGCACGAGGTCCGCTCCCGCCGCCGCCATGCGCTCGACGTCCCGGCGGCCCTCGATGCCGCTCTCCGCGATCGCGGGAACGCCCGCCGGCACGCGCGCCACCAGCCGCTCGGCGAGCGCGAGATCCACCCCGAACGTCGCGAGGTCCCGGCTGTTCACGCCGATCGCCGTGGGCTCGACCGCGAGCGCGTGGTCGAGCTCGGCCTCAGAGTGTACCTCCACCAGCACGCCCAGCTCGTGCCGGCGCGCCGCGCGCGCGAGCGCCGTGAGCCGGTCCGCCGCGAGCGCCCGCACGATCAGCAGCACGGCGCTCGCCCCGGCCGCCCGCGCCTCGAGCAGCTGGAGCTCGTCGAGGATGAAGTCCTTCCGCAGCACCGGCACCGACACGGCCCGCGCCACGCGCGCCAGGTCCTCGAGCGAGCCCCCGAAGTGCGGCCCGTCGGTGAGGACCGAGATCGCGACGGCGCCGCCGCGCTCGTAGGCCTGCGCGTGCCGCACCGGATCCAGATCCTCCCGGATCGCCCCAGCCGACGGCGACCGGCGCTTGACCTCGGCCATCACGCCGACCGCCGTGCCGGCGACCGCCGGTGCCCAGGGCCGTGGAGTGGGAACCCCAGCCGCCGCGCGCTCGAGCTCCGGAGCCCGCAGCCGCAGGGTAGCGATGCGCGCGCGCGCGTCAGCCAAGATGGCGTCGAGAGAGGTCGGCGTCATCCTTGCATTCGGTCGATTTTCGGGTAGATTGGCTTCGGGATATATTCGGGAGAAGGACCGTGACGCTCACCCGCCGTCAGCGCGAGATCCTGGACTTCATCTCCGGCCATATCGACGCGAAGGGCTACGCCCCGAGCTTCGAGGAGATCGCCCGGCAGTTCGGCTTTCAGTCCCTGGCCACGGTCCACGAGCATCTCACCAACCTGGAGCGCAAGGGGTACATCCGGCGCGCGCACAACGAGAGCCGCGCCATCGAAATCGTGGCACCGCAGGGTCAGACGGGAGCGACCGAGCTGCCGCTGTTGGGCCTCGTCGCGGCCGGCGAGCCGATCGAAGCGCTGAGCGGCGACGACACGTTGGCCGTTCCCGACGAGCTGATCCCGCGCCGCGGCCGAAGCTACGTGCTCAAGGTCCGCGGGCAGTCCATGATCGACGAGCACATCAAGGACGGCGACTACATCGTGGTGCACGAGCGCAACCAGGCCGACATCGGCCAGACCGTCGTGGCGCTGGTGCACGGCGCCAACGCCACGGTCAAGAAGTTTTATCGCGAGCCGGGCGGCTGGATCAGGCTCGAGCCCGCGAACCCCGCCATGAGCCCGCTGCGCGTGAACGAGCGCGACATCGTCGTACAGGGCGTCGTGGTGGGCGTCATCCGGAAGTACTAGGACTCGCCCGGCGGAGCCGCTCCAACACTTCCCCGGCCCGGCCCGCAGTGACCGCTGCTTGCGCCCGCTGGACGCCGTCACAGTACGTAGGACTGAGCCCGGCGACGTAGATCGCCGCCCCGGCATTCAGCAGGACGGCGGCGCGGCCGGACTCATCGGCTCCGTCGTTCCCGAGGATCCGCTCCACCCGCGCCGCGTTCTCGGCCGGTGCACCGCCCTCGAGCGCCGAGCCGTCCCGGACCGCCAGCCCGTAAACCGCCGGATCGAGCTCCCACGTCGTCAGCGTGCCGTCCTGGACCTCCCAGACATCCGTGATGCCGACCGGCGCGATCTCGTCCATCCCGACGCGCGCGTGCACGACCAGGGCATGCTCGGCGCCGAGACGGATCAACGCCTCCGCCATCAGCGGGGCGCGATCGCCGTCTGCAACGCCGACCACCTGTCGCTTGACGCCCGCCGGGTTCGCGAGCGGCCCCAGCAGATTCATGACCGACGGAACGCCCAGCTCGCGGCGCACCGACCCGACGTGCCGCATCGCCGGGTGAAAGGTCGGCGCGAACAGGAACGTCATGCGGGCTTCGCGGAGGACTCGCGCCGCCCCGGCGGCGTCCAGCTCGATCGAGATTCCCAGAGCCTCGAGCACGTCCGCCGAGCCGCACTGCGAGGTGAAGGAGCGGTTGCCGTGCTTGGCGACGGCGGCCCCCGCACCGGCGGCGACGAAGGCCGCCGCCGTGGAGATGTTGAACGTCGTCACGCGACCGCCGCCCGTGCCGCAGGTGTCCACGAGATGCGCATCCTCGGCTTCGACACGGAGCATGACGTCCCGCAGGGCCCGCGCGGCACCCGCGACCTCCTCGGGTGTCTCTCCTTTCACGCGCAAGCCCAGGAGCAGGGCGCCGAGTTGCGCGGGCGAGGTCTCCCCGCGCATCACGGCGCCGAACACGGCGGTGGCCAGCTCTTCGCCGAGGTCTTGGCGCTGGGCGAGCAGCAGCATCGCCTGCGGCACGGGTGCCAGACGGGGATCAGACATGGGCCGTAACGGGGAGAGCAAAGGTATCCCGAAAAATCGCGCTTTGTCAAACACGACAACGGGTTGCGTGGCTTGATCGGCCCCCTGCTTCGCCCTATCTTTCGCCCGTGACGAGCCGGCCCCTCCTCGCCGTGATGCAGTACGACGGGGCCGGGTTCGTCGGCTGGCAGCGGCAGCGCGCTGGGCGCACGGTGCAGGCGGAGGTGGAAGCCGTGCTCGAGCGCCTCGTGGGGCGGCGCACGACGGCGACCGGGGCGGGCCGCACGGATACCGGCGTGCACGCGCTCGGTCAAGGCGTGGGGTTCGTCGCGAGCGAGCGCTGGGCGGGCGACCTGGTCGGGCTGCGCCGGGCGCTGAACGCGTTGTTGCCGCGCGACGTATGGGTCGATCGCGTGCATCCGATGCAACCCGGGTTTGATGCGCGCAACAGCGCCATGGCGCGGCAGTACCGCTATGTGATCGGGACGGACGACGCGGCCCACTCCCCGTTCCGGCGGCCCTACGAATGGGCGCTGGCGCGGCCGCTCGACCTGGCGCTGCTGGCGGGCGCCGCCGAGCCGCTGCTTGGGGAGCACGACTTCCGCGGTCTCGCCGCGGCCGGGCAGGTGAAGTCCGACTACCGCAGCCGCGTTGTGCTCGCCGAGTGGGCGCCGCGGACTGACGGCGCGGGGGTCACCTTCACGATCGAGGCCGATCGGTTCCTGCATCGCATGGTGCGCTTTCTCGTGGGCGCGATGGTGGACATCGCCCTGGGCCGGCGCCCCCTGTCGGACCTTCCCCGCTTGCTGGCCGCCACCGACAACCAGGCGGCCAGCCCGCCCGCCCCGCCCCAGGGGCTCTACCTGGTGGCGGTGCGCTACCCCGCTGACCTCTACGCCGAGGCCTGAGCCATGAAGTTTTTCCTCGATACCGCGAGTCTCAAAGACATCACCTGGGCGGCGCAGGCCGGCCTGATCGACGGGGTGACGACCAATCCCTCGCTCCTGTCGAAGCAAGCGGGCGACCTCGACCCCCGGGACGTACTGAAGGAGATCTGCTCGCTGGTCGAGGGCCCGGTGTCGGCCGAGGTGATCGCCGTGGACACGGACGGGATGCTGAAAGAAGGGCGCGAGCTCGCCAAGATCGCCGACAACGTCGTCGTGAAGATCCCGATGACCGAGGCCGGGATGGTGGCGGTGCGGCAGCTCGCAGGCGACGGGATCAAGACCAACGTGACCCTGTGCTTCTCGAGCGTGCAGTGCCTCATCGCGGCCAAGGCCGGCGCCGGCTACGTGAGCCCGTTCATCGGGCGCATCGACGACGTGGGCCAGGAAGGGATGGACGTGATCCGGGAGGCTCGGGTGATCTTCGACAACTACCAGATCCGAACCGAGATCCTGGCGGCGTCGATCCGGCATCCGCGCCACGTGGTCGAGGCCGCGATGATCGGAGCCGACGTGGCGACGCTGCCGCCGGACGTTCTCAAGAAGCTGTTGCTGCACCCGCTCACCGACCGCGGGCTCGAGCAGTTTCTCGCCGACTGGGGCAAGCTGGCCGGGCGCGCGCGGGCCGAAGTGTGACGTACAGCTCGCCGCTCGGCCAGCGGTACGCCTCGCCCGCGATGCAGGCGCTGTGGGGAGAGCGCCGGCGCATCGGGCTGTGGCGGCGCCTCTGGCTCGCCCTGCTGGAGGTCGAGCGGGAGCTCGGCCTGGATATCCCCGCGCGGGCGCTGGAGGAGGTGCGCATCCACCTGGACGACGCGGATCTGGAGCGCGCGGGGGAGCACGAGAAGCGGCTGCGCCACGACGTGATGGCCCACATCCATCACCTGGGCGAGCAGGCCCCGGCGGCGCGGCCGTTCATCCATCTCGGCGCCACGAGCGCCTTCGTCACGGACAACGCCGACCTGATCCTGATGCGCGAGGGGCTGCAGCTCTTGCTGGGCCGGATCGCGGCGGTGCTGGTCGCGCTGTCCAAGCTCGCGCGGCGCTACCGGGCTCTCCCCTGCGTCGCCTACACCCACTTCCAGCCGGCGCAGCTCACCACCGTCGGCAAGCGCGTGACGCTGTGGATGCAGGACTTCGCGCTCGACGCGGAGGAGCTGCTCCACCGCGTCGAGTCGCTGCAGTTCCGCGGCGTGAAGGGCGCGACCGGCACGCAGGCGAGCTTCCTGGACCTGTTCGAGGGCGACGAGTCCAAGGTGCGCGAGCTCGACGCCCGCCTGTCCCGCAAAATGGGCTTCACGAACGTGTTCCCGGTGACGGGCCAGACGTACACCCGGAAGCTCGACGCGCAGGTGCTCGCGGCGCTGTCCGGGATCGCGGCGTCCGCCGCAAAGTTCGCGACCGATGTCCGCCTGCTGCAGCACGAGGGCGAGGTGCTCGAGCCGTTCGAGAGCGAGCAGGTGGGTTCGTCCGCCATGGCCTACAAGCGCAACCCGATGCGCGCCGAGCGGATCACGGGTCTCGCGCGGTTCGTGATCGAGCTCGAGGGCAACGCGTGGCACACCGCGGCCGCGCAGTGGCTCGAGCGCACGCTCGACGACAGCGCGAACCGCCGGCTGGTCATCCCGGAGGCGTTCCTCGCCGCCGACGCGATCCTCGTGCTCGCGACGAACGTGGCTGCGGGACTCGAGGTGCGCGAGGCGGTGATCGCCCGGCACGTGGCGGCGCACCTGCCCTTCCTCCTCACCGAGCGCCTGTTGATGCGAGGCGTCAAGGCGGGCGGCGACCGCCAGCGGCTGCACGAGGTGATCCGGACCCACAGCCTCCGGGTGGCCCAGGCGGCGGCCGAGCAGGGCGGTGAGAACGACCTGCTGGACCGGCTCGCCCGCGATCCGGCGTTCCAGGCGCTCCACGTCGGCGTGCGCCCCGCCGAGCTGGACCCCGCGGCCCACGTGGGCCGGGCGCCCGCCCAGGTGGACCACTTCCTCGAGCAGGTTGTGCCCCCGGTGCTGCAACGCATTGAAGCCGTCGCGCCCACACCGGTCGCCCCCGGCGCGGAAGTCAGGGTATGACCGCGCCGCTCCTCGCGAGCCGGCTGCCGCTCCCGCTGGTGCGGCGCGGCAAGGTGCGCGAGGTGTACGAGGTGGACCCGGACACCCTGCTCCTGGTCGCGAGCGACCGCGTCAGCGCGTTCGACGTGGTGATGAAGGAGCCCGTGGCCCGCAAGGGCGCCGTGCTCACGCAGCTCAGCGCCTTCTGGTTCCGGCGGCTCACGCAGGTCATGCCGAGCCAGTTTCTCTCGGCGGACGTCGCCGACATCGTCACGCGCGCTCCATCGCTCGAGCCATTCAGCCCGGCCCTGGCGGGGCGGGCCATGCTGGTGCGCCGGACGGCGCCGGTGCCGTTCGAGTGCGTCGTGCGCGGCTACATCACCGGCTCCGCGTGGGCGGAGTACACGCAGTCGGGCACGCTCGCCGGCGAGCCGCTGCCCGCCGGCCTGGTCGAAAGCGCGCGCCTCGATCCGCCGATCTTCTCGCCCGCCACCAAGGCCGAGGTGGGGCACGACCAGAACGTCACGCTCGCGCACGTCGTGACGGCCCTCGGCCGGTCGCTCGCGGAGCAGCTCAAGCAGGCAAGCCTGGCGCTGTACGAGGCGGGCCGGAGCCACGCGCTGGCGCGGGGCATCATCATCGCCGACACCAAGTTCGAGTTCGGCACCGCGCCGAACGGACAGCTGCTCGTGATCGACGAGATCCTCACACCCGACTCCTCACGCTTCTGGCCCGCCGACCGCTACCAGCCGGGCAAGAGCCAGCCGAGCTTCGACAAGCAGCCGCTGCGCGACTACCTCGCGAGTCTGAAGCGGCAGGGCGGCTGGAACGGCGAGCCGCCGCCCCCGCCCCTGCCGCCCGACGTCGTGCAGGCGACGAGCGAGCGGTATGTCGAGGCGTACCGGCGAATCACCGGAACGGACCTGGAGACCGGGTGAAGCGCATCGGCAGTGCGGATTGCGGATTGCGGATTGCGGATTGGAAGGACCTGCGTCGAATCCGCAATCGCCAATCCGCAATCCGCAATTGGGGTGGGGAGGTGCGGTGAGAGTGGCCCCCGAAGGCTGGCCCTTCATCCTGCCCGGGTGGGCGCTCGTGGTGCTGGGAGCGTGGGGAGCCGGGGCGTGGGGCCGCGGCGTGTGGGCCGTCGAGGTGGTGCTGGTGCTCGCAGCGGCGTGGCTGGTCGTGTTCTTCCGCGACCCGGTGCGGACGGGGCCCCGGGGCGAGCAGTTCGTCATCGCTCCGGCGGACGGCAAGATCGTGGACGTCGCCGAAGTCGAGGAGCCGATGTATCTGAGGAGCCGGGCGACCCGGATCTCGATCTTCATGAGCGTGTTCGACGTGCATGTGAACCGCTATCCGGCGACCGGCACCATCGAACTGGTGCGCCACCACAAGGGGAAGTTCCTGCACGCGGCCTCGGACAAGGCCAGCCTCGACAACGAGCAGGCGTCCGTGGGACTGCGCACGGCGCGCGGCCCGCTGCTCGTGCGGCAGATCGCCGGGCTCATCGCGCGGCGCATCGTGACGGACGGGAAGCCGGGGGACCACGCCGCGCAGGGCGACCGCCTGGGGATCATCCGGTTCGGGTCCCGGGTGGACGTGTTCGTCCCCGTCGCGGCGCGCGCCGGCATCCGCGTGCGCGTGGGCGAGCGCGTCCGGGCGGGGGCCACGGTGCTCGCGGAGTGCGCGGCATGAGGCGCTTCCCCCCTCCCAGCATGCGGCGCGTCGTGGTGGTCGTGCCGAGCCTGTTCACGCTGTTCAACCTGTTCTTCGGCATCTGGTCGATGGTGCTGGCGTCGCGGGGGGAGTTTTACCGGGCCGGCTGGTATGTCTTCTTCGCCGGCATCCTGGACGCGCTGGACGGCCGCGTCGCGCGGCTCTCCAAGACCGGCACCCGGTTCGGCGCGGAGCTCGACAGCCTGGTGGACATCGTGAGCTTCGGCGTGGCGCCGGCGTTCCTCATCTACCAGATGGAGTTCGCGGCGGCCGGTGCGGCGGAGTGGATCTTCTGCTACTTCTACGTGATGGCGGCGGCGATCCGGCTGGCGCGCTTCAACATCACCCAGGCGGGGCGGGCCAAGCAGTATTTCGTCGGGCTCCCGTCGCCGGCCGCCGGGATGACGCTCGCCACGTTCCACGCGTTCACGACGACGGCGTTGTGGCAGCAGGTCTCCCGGTACGTGCCGCGGCACCACACGCTCCAGCTTCTGATGATCCTCCTCACCATCCTGATGGTGAGCAACGTGCGCTACGCGACCCTCCCGCGGGCGGGCCTGCGCACACTGCACGGGCTCCTGGGGCTCGCCACCATCCTGTTCATCTTCGTTTTCGGAATCCTCGAGCACGATGCGTTCTTCTTCCCCCTGGGGATTACCTACGTGGCCTACGGCGTGTTGCGCGCGACCATCCTGAGCTTCTTCGCGGACTCGGCCGACGACGAGGAGGCCGAGATCGCGGGACCCATCGTGATCCCGGAAGGCGAGCCCGTGGACGACGCGTACGGCCCGCGGCCGCGGGGCATCGCGCCGCGCGGAGGCGCCCCATGAGCGGGTTCCGAGTCGAGGTCCGCGTGATGCCGCGCGCCTCCCTGCTCGACCCCCAGGGCCAGGCGGTGGAGCGCGCCCTCCACGCCCTCGGCTTCGCCGACGTGGAACGGGTGCGCGTGGGCAAGCACCTCGTGCTCGAGGTAAAGGCGACGACGCGCGAGGAGGCGCTGGAGCGCGCCCGCGCGATGTGCGAGCGGCTGCTGGCGAACCCGGTGACCGAGGACTACGACCTCCTGGTGGCGGAGGCCGCCTGATGCGGCGCGTCGCGGTGATCGTGTTCCCCGGCTCGAACTGCGACGCCGATACGCTGGCGGCTGCACGCGCCGCGGGCGCGGACGCCTACTACGTGTGGCATCGCGAGACCGATCTGCAGCGGGCCGACGTGGTCATCCTCCCGGGAGGCTTCAGCTACGGCGACTACCTGCGCTCCGGCGCGATCGCCCGGTTGTCGGCCGTCATGACCGCCGTCGCCGAGCACGCGCGCGCCGGCGGGCCGGTGCTGGGCATCTGCAACGGGTTCCAGATCCTGTGCGAGGCGGGACTGTTGCCGGGCGGGCTGATGCGCAACGTCCGTCTCCGCTTCCTATCGCGGCCGGCCTGGGTCCGGGTCGAGGCGACGGATACGCCGTTCACGCGCCTGTATGGGAAGGGCGAGATCCTCGAGATCCCGATCGCCCACGGCGACGGTCGCTACATGGTCGACCAGCGCGCCGCGGCCCAGCTGGAGGCGAACGGGCAGGTGGTGTGGCGCTACGTGCGCGAGAACCCCAACGGCTCGACGAACGGCATCGCCGGCGTGTGCAACCAAGGCCGGAACGTCGTGGGGATCATGCCGCACCCGGAGCGCCGCTGCGCCCCGGTCCTGGGCGGCCAGGATGGAGCCCGTGTCTTTCACGCGATGGAGGCTCGACATGCGACGCAGCACGCTGTGGATGTGCGCGCTGTTGGCGATCGCCGCCTCAGGGTGTAAGCAGATCAACGAACAGATCGCGAAGATCAAGCAGAAGATCTCCGGCGAGCGACCCGAGCCTGCCCGGACGGCGCCCACCCCCCCCAGGCGCGAGCCCGAGCTGGCCCCTCCTCCGGAGCCGACGGCCCGACCGGCGGCGCGGCGGGCGAGGCCGCCCGAAAGCCAGATCCCGGAGCGCCCTCAGGCGTTCCGCGACGTGCCCTACGACTCCCCCGATACCGGCACGATCGCGCCCGGCATGGGCGAGCGGGAAGTCTACTCGCTGTGGGGCGCACCCGTCGCGGTGCGGCGACAGGGCGAGTTCACGTACCTCTTCTTCCGAAACGGTTGCGAGTACACCTGCGGCACGGAGGACGTGGTGACGCTGCAAAACGGGCAGGTGGTGGACGCGGTGTTGCGGTGGCCGGGCCACGGCTACAGCGGCCAGTCCTCGTCGCCGCCGGGGACGGTGCCCGTGCCCAATCTGGGCGGCGACACGCTGACCATCAAGCGACCGTCAACGCCCTGAAGCCCATGCCCGACAAGCCGAGCAAGAACGAGGAGGAGTACTTCGCGCGGCGGGAGGCCGAGCTGCTGCGGCAGCAGCGCCAGGCCGCCGAGCGCGCGGCGACCGACGCCGAGCGCAGGTCGCACCACATGAAGTGCCCCAAGTGCGGCTACGACCTGATCACGGGCGACTGGCACGGCGTACAGATCGATCAGTGCACGCACTGCCACGGCATCTGGTTCGACGCGGGCGAGGCCGAGAGCATGGTGGCGCACCCCGAGCCGAACATCATCGCCCGGGCGTTCCGCTCCGTGATGCGGGGCGTCTCCGGCTCCCCGGGGTCCGACGCGTGACGCGGGCGGCCCCCCCGGCCCCCCCGGACCGGGGCCCCCCGACCCCGTTCCCGGGCGACCCGCCGATCACGCCGCAGCTGGTCCACGAGCACAATCTCACCGACGAGGAGTACGGGCGGATCGAAGCGATGCTGGGCCGCGCGCCCACGTTCGCCGAGCTCGGCGTGTTCTCCGCCCTGTGGAGCGAGCACTGCTCGTACAAGCACTCCAAGCCGGTCCTCGAGACCTTCCCGACGACCGGGCCGCAGGTCGTGCAAGGCCCGGGCGAAAACGCCGGGGTGCTGCGGCTCCCCGACGGCTGGGCGGTGGCCTTCAAGATCGAGTCGCACAATCACCCGTCGGCGGTGGAGCCGTATCAGGGCGCCGCGACCGGCGTCGGCGGGATCCTGCGCGATGTGTTCACGATGGGCGCGCGCCCCGTGGCGCTCCTCAACAGCCTCCGCTTGGGGCCGCTCGATCAGGCCCGCAACCGCTATCTCTTCGCGGGCGTGGTGCGCGGGGTCGGCGACTATGGCAACTGCGTCGGGGTCCCCACGCTGGGCGGTGAGGTGGACTTCGGGCCGAGTTACGGCGGTAACCCGCTCGTGAACGCGATGTGCGTCGGGCTGCTCAGGGAGCGGGATCTCATCGGGGCGGCGGCGCACGGTGTCGGCAACCTGCTGCTGGTCCTCGGGTCGCGCACCGGCCGCGACGGCATCCATGGCGCCTCGTTCGCGTCGGAGGAGCTGACGCACGAGAGCGAGCGGCGGCGCCCGCAGGTGCAGGTGGGCGATCCGTTCACCGAGAAGCTGCTGCTCGAGGCGACCCTCGAGCTCATCGCGTCCGGGCACATCGCGGCGATCCAGGACATGGGCGCCGCCGGCCTCACGTCGTCCTCGGCGGAAATGGCCGCGAAGGGCGGCGTCGGCGTCGAGATCGATCTGTCGCTCGTGCCGACCCGCGAGCCGGGGATGACGCCCTACGAAATCCTGCTCTCGGAGTCCCAGGAGCGCATGCTCGTGGTCGCCACGGCCGACCGCGTGAAGGACGTGCAGGCGATCGCCGAAAAATGGGAGCTCACCGCGACGGTGATCGGTCGCGTGACGGACGACGGCCTGTACCGTGCGAAGTGGGGGGAGCAGGTGGTGGTCGAGATTCCGGGCCGGCGCCTGATCGACGATTGCCCCGTGTATCACCCTGAGGCCGCCGCAGACCCGGAGATCGCCCGGCGCCGCGCGTCACACCCAACACCTGACACCCAGCACCTAGCACCTGACCAAGCCCTGCTCCGCCTCCTCGACCATCCTGCGGTCGCGTCGCCGCGCTGGGTCTACGAGCAATACGACTCCACGGTGCGGGCCAGCACGGTGATTCCCCCCGGAGGAGACGCGGGGGTGATTCGGTTGCCGGATGTGGAATTCGGGCTGGCGGTAAAGACCGACTGCAATTCCCGATACGCGCTCCTCGATCCCTACGAGGGCGGCAAGGCCGCCGTCGCGGAGGCTGCGCGGAACGTCGCCTGCGCGGGCGCGCGCCCCCTCGGCATCACGAATTGTCTGAATTTCGGCAGCCCGGAGCGGCCCGAGGTGTTTCATCAGTTCCGCGAAGCCTGCCGCGGGATCGCCGAGGCCTGCCGGGCGCTCGACACGCCGGTGACCGGCGGGAACGTCTCCTTCTACAACGAGAGCCCTGGAGGAGCGGTGGACCCGACCCCGGTCGTGGGCATGATCGGGCTGCTCACCCGCGCCGACCGCGCGGTGCCGAGTCACGCGCGCGCCAGCGGCGACGTGGTGTTCGTCCTGGGCTCGACCCGCGCCGAGCTGGGCGCGTCGGTGCTGTGGGAGGTGCTGCACGGATTCGTCGGCGGCGAGCCGCCGCGCGTGGACCTCGCCGCCGAGCGGCGCCTCGTGGACTTCCTCGTCGCGGGGGCCGAGGGCGGCCTGCTGCGATCCGCGCACGACTGCTCCCAGGGCGGTCTCGCCGTCGCGCTCGCCGAAGTCGCGATGCGCGGCCCGTACGAAGAGACGGGCTTCGGCCTGGAAGTCGATCTTACGGCTTACGGCTCGCGGCTTGCGGCTGTGGAAGTGCTGTTCAGCGAGTCGCACGGCCGCGCGGTGATCACCTGCCAGCCCGAGCGGGCCGGCGCCGTGGTGGCGCTCGCGCAGGAGCTCGGCGTCCCCGCGCACCGCGCCGGCACGGTGGGCGAGCGCGGCGGGGTGCTCCGCATCCGGCTGGGCGAGGCAGTGATCGCGCACCCCGTCGGCCGGCTGCGGGACGTATATTTCGGGGCTATTCCCCGTCGCATGGGAGACTGACGGATGTGCGGCATCATCGGCGTGACAAGTGTTCCCGACGCGGTCCGCGTGGCCTACCTCGGGCTGTACAGCCTGCAGCACCGCGGGCAGGAGTCGGCGGGCGTCGTCGCCGTGGACGCGGCGGGCGTGGCGCGCTCCCACCGCGGGATGGGCCTGGTGGCGGACGTGTTCGGCGAGCGCGTGTTGAACGAGCTCCCGGGGGACGTGGCCATCGGGCACACCCGCTATTCCACGGCCGGTACGTCGGCCCTCGCCAACGCCCAGCCGATGCTCGCCCGCTACCGCGAAGGGCCGCTCGCCCTCGCGCACAACGGCAACCTCACGAACGCGGTGCAGCTGCGCTCGGACCTCGTCACCAAGGGCTCGATCTTCCAGAGCTCTTCGGACAGCGAGGTGCTGGTGCACCTGATCGCCCGCTCCGAGGCGCGCGAGCCCGAGGACCAGCTGCTCGACGCGGTGGAGCGGGTGGAGGGCGCCTACTCGCTGGTGATCACGATCGGACGGACGCTGTATGCCATCGTCGATCCCCGCGGCTTCCGGCCGCTCGTGATCGGGCGCCTGGGGCGCGGCTGGGTCGTGGCCTCGGAGACGTGCGCGCTGGACATCACCGGCGCGACCCTGGTGCGCGAGGTCGAGCCGGGCGAGTTCATCCGCATCCACGGCGAAGACCTGGACGAGCTGCCCCCGCTGCTCCGGCAGCCGGCCCGCCGCTGCGTGTTCGAGCTGGTGTACTTCTCGCGCCCGGACAGCACCGTGTTCCACCGCTCGGTGGACCGGGTGCGGCGCGCGCTCGGCCGGGAGCTCGCCCGCGAGCACCCGGCACCGGGCGTGGACTGCGTGTTCTCCGTCCCGGACTCGTCGAACGCGATGGCCCTGGGATTCTCCGAAGTGGCCGGGATCAAGCTCGAGCACGCGCTCATCCGCAATCACTACGTCGGACGCACGTTCATCCACCCCGCCCAGCCCGGCCGGACGGCGCAGGTGAAGATCAAGTTCAACCCCGTGCGCGAGGTGCTGGAGGGGAAGAAGGTGGTCGTGGTCGACGACTCGATCGTGCGCGGCACGACCAGCAGGGCGCTCGTGCAGCTCATCCGGCAGGCGGGCGCCCGGGAGGTCCACTTCCGCGTCGCGTCCCCGCCGATCACCGGACCCTGCTACTACGGCATCGATACCCCGACGAAAGGCGAGCTGATCGCGTCGAGCCACGACGTCGAGCAGATCCGCGAGCACCTGGGCGTGGACACGCTCGCTTACCTGTCGCTCGACGGGATGCTGCGGGCCGCGGGCGGCGACCCGGGGGAGTTCTGCCACGCCTGCTTCTCGGGCCACTACCCCACCGACATCCCGGAAGACGACCTGGCGGGAGCGCGGCATGCCGCGCCCCTGCGCACGATCGCGGTCTGATCGCCCCGTGCCGTCGCTCGAGCGCTGGGTCTACTTCTTCGGCGGCGGGCGCGCCGACGGCTCGGCCGCGATGCGGGACATCCTCGGCGGCAAGGGCGCGGGGCTGGCGGAAATGGCGAACCTCGGCCTGCCCGTCCCCCCCGGCTTCACGATCTCCGCCAAGCTCTGTCTCGCCTACCTCGAAACCGGCACCTTCCCCGACGGCCTCCACGAAGAGGTCGATCGCCACCTGAAGCACCTCGAGCAGGAGACGAAGAAGAAGTTCGGCGACCCGGCGAACCCGCTGCTCGTGTCAGTGCGCTCGGGGGCCGCCGTGTCGATGCCCGGCATGATGGAGACCATCCTGAACCTGGGCCTCAACGACGAGACCGTGCAGGGGCTCATCGCCGGCTCGAAGAACCCCCGGTTCGCCTACGACTCCTACCGCCGCTTCGTGCAGATGTACGGGGACGTGGTGTTCGACCTCGGGAAGGACCCGTTCGAGGAGGTGCTCGGCGAGGTCAAGCGGCGCCGCAAGGCGCAACGCGACATCGACCTCCCGGCGGACGAGCTTAAGGCCCTCACCTACGAGTTCAAGTCCATCATCCAGGCGAAGCGCGGGATCCCCTTCCCCGACGACGCGATGGCGCAACTGTGGGGCGCGATCGAAGCGGTGTTCCGGAGCTGGAACACGCGCCGCGCCGTGGATTACCGGCGGGTCCACGGCATCCCGGACGACATGGGCACCGCGGTGAACGTCGTGGCCATGGTGTACGGCAACCTCGGCGACGACTCCGGCACCGGCGTCGCGTTCACGCGCGACTCCCGCACCGGAGAGAACGTCCTCAACGGCGACTTCCTGGCGAACGCGCAAGGGGAGGACGTGGTGTCGGGCGCGCGCACGCCCGAGCCGCTGGCCAAAATGACGCGCGGCAAGCTCGCCAAGGTGTACCGCGAGCTCGAGCGCATCGCGGCGAAGCTGGAGCGACATTTCACGGACGTGCAGGACATCGAGTTCACGTTCGAGCGCGGCCAGCTCTACATGCTCCAGACCCGCCGCGCCCAGCGCACCGGCCTCGCCGCCGTCCGCATCGCGGTCGAGATGGTTCAGGAAGGTCTCATCACGGAGGACGAGGCGGTGCAGCGCGTCCCGCCCGAGGACCTGAACCAGATCTTCCATCCGATGGTCGATCCACGCGCGGCGGTGACGGTCGTGGCCAGGGGCCTCCCCGCCTCACCCGGCGCGGCCACGGGCGAGGCGGTGTTCGAGGCCGACGAGGCCGCGGCGCTGGCGCAGCAGGGGCGCGACGTGATCTTGGTGCGCCCCGAGACGAGCCCGGAGGACTTTCACGGCATCGTCGCCGCGCGCGCCGTGCTCACCGCGCGCGGCGGCATGACGAGCCACGCCGCCATCGTGGCGCGCGGCATGGGCAAAACGTGCGTAGTGGGCGCGCAGGACATCGAGGTGGACGCCGCTGCCGGCCGGTTCCGCGCCAACGGGCGGGTGGTGAAGCGCGGCCAGGTCATCACTGTGGACGGCACGACCGGTCGGGTGCTGCTCGGCGCGGCCCGGCTGGTCGAGCCCAAGGCCGGCGCGCACTACGCGAAGCTGATGAGCTGGGCCGATGCCCGCCGCCGGCTGCGCGTGCGCGCCAACGCCGACACGCCGCAGGACGCACGGCGCGGCCGCGAGCTCGGCGCCGAGGGAATCGGCCTGTGCCGCACCGAGCACATGTTCTTCGAACGCGACCGCATCACCGCGATGCGGGAGATGATCGTGGCCCCGGACGAGACCGGCCGCCGCCGCGCCCTGGCGAAGCTGCTGCCGATGCAGCGCACCGACTTCGAGGGCATCTTCGAGGAGATGACCGGCTACCCGGTCACGATCCGGCTGCTCGACCCGCCGCTGCACGAGTTCCTGCCGCACACCCGTGAAGAGGTGGCGGCGCTCGCCAAGGTCATGAAGCTCTCCGCCGCGAATCTCCAGCGACTCGTGGACTCCCTGGTGGAAGCGAACCCGATGCTCGGTCACCGGGGCTGCCGGCTCGGCATCACCTACCCGGAGATCACGGAGATGCAGGCGCGCGCCATATTCGAGGCCGCCTGCAGCGTGGTGGCCGGCGGGAAGAAGGTGGTGGTCGAGGTGATGATCCCGCTGGTGGCGCACGTGGAGGAGCTGCGCCGGCAGGCCGAGATCGTGCGGCGTGTGGCGCAGGAGGTGTTCCTCGCCCAGGGGCGGGCCGTGCCCTATGCCGTGGGCACGATGATCGAGCTGCCGCGAGCCGCGCTCACGGCGGACGCGATCGCCAGAGAAGCCGAGTTCTTCTCGTTCGGCACCAACGACCTCACGCAGACCACGTTCGGGCTGTCGCGCGACGACGCGGGGCGATTCCTGCCGTTCTACGTGGAGCGCGGCATCCTGCAGGACGATCCCTTCCAGGTCCTCGACCAGGAGGGGGTCGGCAAGCTGATCGAGCTCGCGGTGCGCCTCGGCCGGGGCGCGCGGAATGACCTGAAGATCGGCATCTGCGGCGAGCACGGGGGGGAGCCGTCATCCGTCAAGTTCTGCCACCACGCCGGCATGAACTATGTGAGCTGCTCTCCCTTCCGCGTCCCCATCGCCCGGCTCGCCGCGGCCCAGGCGGCGCTGGAAGAGGCGGGCGTGATCAACCGGACCAAGGCGACAGTCTAGCGGCCGCCCTGGAGGCCGGCGAGCGCGCCGGCCACGACCAGCGTCACGAGCAGCTGGACGACGGCCGCGGCGTAGGCACCGCCCTTTCCCGTCTTGTGGGTGACCGCGATGCCGGTCGCCGTCAGGAACACCCCGTACAACGAGAACGGATTGATGCCGCGCAGCAGCGCGAGCGTGAACCCCTTGGCGCCCGGCGCCAGCAGGTCCAGCCCGAGCGCCGGCTGCAGGTCCTCCATTGCCGCGATCGTCTCCGCGCCGCGCACGCCGAGCACCACGAGGCCGATCGCCGCGAGCACGACGAAGGAGATCGAGGCGTAGGTCGCGACGCTCAGCAGCGTCCTGAACTTCGCATCTCCCCCGACGAGGGACACCAACACCCAGAGAACCCCGGCGTTGAGGACGAGAATCAGGGCGAAAACGACGGGGGCGAAGGCAACGCCGACCGACGCGAAGCTCATCGCGCGCTGGGTCATCTCGGGAGTCATGTTCGGCATCTGCGAGAACTGCGCGCTCATCGCCGCTTTCGTGTAAGGCAGCTGCACGATGTTGATCACGACGATCAGCAGCGCGAGGGCGGCGAACGGCGCCAGAAACCGCGGCTTCTCCCGCACCCGCTCGAACACCGCCGCCGGCTCGAACAGCACGCGCACGAGATCGAGGACCGCGTTCATGCCCGCCTCCCGCACGAAGAGTGGGCCACCAATATGGCGCCTCGCCAGCCTCGGCGGCAACGAGCCCTCGACAACTCTCGCGCGACCCGTTCGGGCCCCAGATCACGCCAGCCCGACTTTGCGATGCGTGAGCGCCGCCTCAGGCGGGCTGCCACTCACGCAGGTGCGTGAAGCCTAAGCTTACGCAGCCATTGCCAATTCAGAGTTGGCAGTTATGAAGTTTGCCAGTGGTTTTACCAGGTGACTGACGACCTGGGCACGCAGCCATACCCTTGCCAAACCCGTCGAAGCCTGTCGCCCCCGACCTAACCGTCCTAAGCTACTCGGCGGGCAGGGCTTTTTCAACCCGATTGCGGCCCGCTTCCTTCGCCCGGTACAGCGCGGCATCGGCGGCGCCCCGCAGATTCGTGACGTCGCGCACCGTGTCGGGGTAGCCGGCTACGCCGCACGATAGCGTGAGCGGGTACGTCTCGCCGTTCCAGTTCCACACCGTGTCCTCAACGGTGTGGCGGATGCGCTCGGCCACCTCGAGTCCGGACTCGATCGGGGCGTGCGGCATCCAGATCGCAAACTCCTCGCCCCCGATCCGCGCGACGAGGTCCTTGTCGCGGACGGCCGTTTCCAGAATGCCCGCGATGTGGCGCAGCGCGGCGTCACCGGCCGCGTGCCCGAGCGTGTCGTTCAGGCGCTTGAAGCGGTCCAAGTCGGCGTAAATGAGCGTTGCAACCGAGTTGTCCTTGACCTCGCCGTGTTGGCCGAGCGCCCGCTCGAACTCACGCCGGTTGCGCAGCCCGGTCAGCGGGTCGGAGACCGCCCGCTGCTCGGCCTCGTGCACGGCGCGCGCGGCCGCGAGACGCGATCCGAGCTCGGCCACGAGGCGCTGGATCTGGTCCACTACCGGACTCCCGGCGGCCATCGGGGGTCCCAGGAGCACCAGCGCGCCGATCACGAAAAGACCGTCGAACACCGGGTAAGCCGTGCCGGCGCGGCCTCGCCGCCGGTCGGAGAGCGCGATCCCGAACACGTCCTCCCCGGGGTGCGTCACGACCGGAACGCCCGACTGGACCGCGCGCAGCGCGGGCGCGTCGGGCGGCAGCGCGACCCCCGCGAGGCGGCCGTCCGCGGCGGTCGACACGGCCACCAACCGCGCGCTTCCGAACACCCCGCTCCCCCTGCTCCCCCGGCTTGGTCGCCCGCCCCCGCTCCCTCCCCCGCCGCCCCCTCGGGGGGGACCGACCCCCTGCAGCACGATCGCCGCGCCGCGCTGCGAGAGCTGCTGGGCCAGCTCGACGCCCGCCTTGGCGATCCCCTCGAGCGTCCTCGCACCCGCTGCCAGACCCGCGAGCCGCTTGGCCACGAGCTGTCCCGGCCGTTCGCTCGATGCGTGCTCGTGCGCCAGCCGCAGCCCCGCCACCAGGCGGCGCAGCTCTTCCGCCACCGACTCCACGAGCTCCTGCGCGGCGTCCGGTTGGGTGAGCAGGAGTCCCGCGCCGAACGGGAAGTCACCGACGGCGACAAAGGTGCCTTCGGACTCGCGGGACACGTGGGCGCGTCCGTCCACGGAGGCGAGCTGGACGATCGCCGCGCCCCGGTGGCGCGTGTCGCGGCTCACGGAGTCGTCCCCTACCGCCTCGACGTCGCCTTCCTCCAGGCCCACCGCCCAGCCGGCCTTCGCGCCGTGGGCGCGACACAGCAAATCGATGGTGTGCTCGAAGTCCAAGGGACGCACGGCCGGCCGCTCCGCGAGCCAGATCCGCACGAGCGGCGCGAGCGCGAGACCCGTGGCGCCGAGGAAGCCGCCGACGGCCGCGAGCAGGGCCCACAGGTGCGCCTGCAGCACGGCGGCCACGACGCCGGCGAGGCCGAGCACGGCGAGCCCGCGCCCGGCCCACGCCCCCGGCCGTTTCATGAGTGGTTGATGCGGCTCGCGGCGGCGGCGGCGCCGAAGCCGTTGTCGATGTTGACGACCGTCACCCCCGCGACGCACGAGTTGAGCATGGCGAGCAGCGCGGCGATCCCGCCGAACGAAGCGCCGTAGCCCACGCTCGTCGGCACGGCGATCACCGGCACGGACACGAGCCCGCCCACCACGCTGGGCAGCGCGCCCTCCATCCCCGCGACCACGATGATCACCGCGGCGCTGCGCAGCGCCTCAGTCTGCGTGAGAATGCGGTGGATCCCCGCGACGCCGACGTCGTTCAACCGCTCGACGCGGTTCCGGAACGCGCGCGCCGTGACGGCCGCCTCCTCCGCCACCGGCAGATCGCTCGTCCCCGCCGTCACCACGAGGACGGTGCCCCGCCCCGTCGGCTGGGGCGCCGGGTCGGGCGGCAGGTACACCGTGCGGCCGAGGTCGTTCGTTTCCGCCCGCGGGAAGCGGTCGGCCAGCGCGGCGCGGTGCGCCGGCTCCGCCCGCGTCGCGAGGAAGCCGCCGCCGGCGGCGACCAACCGCTCGGCGATCCCGCTGACCTGCTCGGCCGTCTTGCCCTGACACAGAATCACCTCCTGATGCCCCTGCGTGAGAGGCCGGAGGTGATCGATCGTCGCGAAGGGCAGGCGCTCGATCAGCCGCCCCAGGTCCTCGAGCGTCACGCGGCGCGCTCCACGGCCGCCTCCGCGAGGTACGTCGAGAAGATCGCCTCGGCCTGCCGCATCGACTCGACCTGGAACAGCTGCTCCCGCAGCTGGGCGGCGCCGGGCACGCCCCGCGTGTACCAGCCGAGGTGCTTTCGGAACTCGATCACTGTCTTGCGCGTGTCGCCCTGGAGGGCGAGCGCGAGCCGGGCGTGCTCCAGAGCCACGGCGAAACGCTGTTCCGACGTGGGGGCGGGCCGCTGCGGCCGCCCGGCGAGGAGATCCCGCCCCTGGGCGAAGATCCAGGGGTTGCCGAACGACCCGCGGGCGATCATCACCCCGGCGCATCCGGTGTGACGCCGCATCACCACGATGTCCTCCGGCGTCGCGATGTCGCCGTTCCCGATGACCGGAATGTCCAAGGCCTCGACTACCCGGGCGATCTCATCCCAGTCGGCCTTCCCCGAAAACATCTGGGTGCGGCTGCGGGCGTGCAGGGTGAGCGCCTGCGCACCCGCCTCGCGGCAGCGCACGGCGATGGCGACCGGATCGCGCTGCGTGTCGTCCCAGCCGCTCCGGATCTTGACCGTGACCGGGAGATGGGTGGCGCCGCGCACCGCCCGGATGATGCTCTCGACCAGCCCGAGGTCCCTGAGGCAGCCCGACCCGCCGTTGTTCCGCACGACCTTCTTCACCGGGCAGCCGAAGTTGATGTCGATGAAGTCGGGCTTGCAGACCGCGGTCACCATCTCTGCGGCCCGCGCCATTAGCCCCGCGTCGGCGCCGTACAGTTGGATGCCGATCGGCCGCTCCGCCGGCTCGAAGCGCATGTCTTCGAACAGGTGCGCGATCCCCCGCGCCACGCCCGTGGCCGAGATGAACTCGGACACGACCACGTCGGCCCCGAAGCGGCGACACAGCAGCCGGAACGGGGACTCCGAAACGCCCGACATCGGCGCCAGGAAGAGCGGGAGCTCGTGCGCGACCGGATAGGGAAACTGCATTGGCACAACGTAATGACGCGTTGCGCGAGGAGCAACCAGCAATTACGTTACGCGGCCGTCCCGACCGGAGCGAGCGACGTGCGCCTGCGCGAGTTCTTTTCCGAAGACGGCATCAAGCTGGAGCTGCAGGGCGCCACCAAAGACGAGGTCTTGAAGGAGCTGGTCGGCCTCCTCAAGCTCGACGACAAAGCCGAGCAGAACCTCGTCAAGATGCTCAAGCGCCGCGAGACGCTCGGCTCGACCGGGATCGGACAGAACATCGCCATCCCGCACTGCCGCGCGCTCGTGGTGAGCCGGCTGCGGGTCGCGTTCGGGCGCAAGCTGGAGGGCATCGACTTCACCGCCATCGACGGGAGGCCCGTCCATTACTTCTTTCTGATCGTCGCCCCGCCGCTCGAGGTCTCCAACCAGTATCTCCCCGTCCTCGGCAAGATCGCGCAGTTCGCCAAGGAGCCGGACGTGCCGGAGCGGCTGGCCAAGCTCGGGACGCCGCAGGAGTTTCTGGCGTTGCTGGAGGAGAAGAACATCTGAAGGCGTCACACGTCACACGTTGCACGTCACACGGGGTGCGCTCGCTAGCGCAGCTTTCGAAGTAGGCCGGTGACCATTCTGGCGCAGTTCGCCCGTGCCGTGCGCAGTTCCTGGAGGTCCTGGGGCGCGACGCAACCGAGCGTCTCAACGAGGTCGAGAATGGCCTCGAGTTCATCGAGGGAGCCTTTGGCGATATCCACGTGGCGACGAAAGTTCCCGTCGCCCACGCGGCTCGCACCTTCAGCAAGGTTCAGCGGGACGCTGTAGGCCGCACGGCGCCACTGCGCCCCCAGCGCAAACCGCTCGTCCGCCGGTAGTGCGCGGATCGCCTTGCGCGACAAGAGAGCGAACCGCTTCGCTTCTTGCCACACCCGCAGCTTCCGGAAATCCCCCACCGAACAAGCATAGCCACGTGTGGCGTTGAGGCCGCCATCCCTTTCACGCGAGGCGGACCGGATTTTCGCGAATGAGACCGGCCAGGAGGCCCTTCGTGTGACGTGTGACGGGTGACGTGGAACGTTCGTGTGACGTGTGACGTGGGACGTGCGACCGGATCAGCGTCACTCCCACTCAATCGTCGCCGGCGGCTTGGAGCTGACATCATACACCACCCGATTCACTCCCCGCACCTCGTTGATGATCCGCCCGCTGATCCGGGCGAGCACCTCGTGCGGGAACGGGAACCAGTCCGCGGTCATCCCGTCGCGGCTCGTCACGGCACGCAGGGCGACCACGTGGTCGTAGGTGCGCCCGTCTCCCATCACCCCCACCGACTTGATCGGCAACAGCACCGCGAACGCCTGCCAGATGCGGTCGTACAGGCCGGCGGCGCGGATCTCGTCGAGGTAGATGGCGTCCACGCTGCGCAGCAGGTCGAGCCGCTGCGCGGTGACCGGCCCGATCACGCGGACCGCGAGGCCCGGCCCCGGGAACGGATGCCGGCCGACGATCGCGTCCGGCAGCCCGAGCTCCCGGCCCACCTCACGCACCTCGTCCTTGAACAGCTCGCGCAGCGGCTCGATCAGGCTCCACGGCAGGTTGGGCCGCAGCCCGCCCACGTTGTGGTGGGTCTTGATCGTGACCGACGGGCCGCCGAACGGCGAGGAGGACTCGATCACGTCGGGATAAAGCGTGCCCTGCACCAGGAACCCCACGTCGCCCGCGACGTGCTGCGCCGCAGCCTCGAACACGTCGATGAACGTGTGGCCGATGCGGCGGCGCTTCTCCTCGGGGTCCTCGACCCCCTGGAGCGCCGCGAGGAACCGCTCGCCGGCGTCCACGACGCGGAGGTCTAGCCCGAGGTGCTCGCGGAAGGTGGGCTCGACGTGGTCCCGCTCGTGCAGCCGCAGCAGCCCGTGGTCCACGAAGATGCACGTCAGCCGGTCGTCGATGGCGCGGTGCACCAGCGCCGCCGCGACGGCGGAATCCACGCCGCCCGAGAGACCGCAGATCGCGCGGCGCTCCGGCCCGACGACCTCGCGGATCCGCCGCACCTCCTGCTCGATGAAGTGTCCGGGCGTCCAGTCGGGGACGCAGCGGCAGATAGCGAACAGAAAGTTGTGCAGGATCTCCCCGCCCCGCGGCGTGTGCGCGACCTCCGGATGGAACAGGAGGCCGAAGATCGACTTCGACTCGTGCTCGAATCCCGCGACGGGAGCGTTGGCACTCGAGGCCGTGACGCGGAATTCGGGCGGTGGCTGCGCGATCCGGTCACCATGGCTGGCCCACACGGTGATGCAGGTGTGCGGCTCGAAACCCGCGAACAGGCCGGATGCCTCCCGCACCACCACCTCGGCGCGCCCGTACTCC
>WNGB01001811.1_pt1 | contig 36333 bp, 35 predicted proteins | sample 5400681 | NCBI WGS metagenome assembly WNGB01 (sample SAMN13153367, study PRJNA577476) | soil metagenome | isolation source: 115 cm soil or saprolite under grassland replicate 2 | place: USA:California | collected 2016-06-15 | reverse complement strand
AAGGAAAGACCCCCGGCTGCGGCTTCCGGGGGTCTCCCTGATCAGACCTGCTCGTCACGTCTGCTGCGACGGTCTCCGGCGCGACTCTGCGGCCCAGCCGCGCCTTTGAGTCGATCGCGCGTTGTGACGCGCCCCCCGCTCAGGTCTTCGGCCTTTGCAAGGTGAACTGACTATAGAAGTCATGTCCGGAACTGTCAAGTGGTCAAGTCAAGTAATTTTGGCTAGACTCACTTCACCAGCGAAACGGCGGGGGGATGCCCCATCCAGGGGATGCGACGAGGCCGGTGGACGAGTTGAGTGAGACCATGAACGCAGCCGCGGCGGGCACGACACCGGCTGAGGCTCGCGAGGTGGGCAAGACCCGCTCCGCCGCCTCCTCCGAACCCCTCGGCGAACGGTTGCGCCGCCTTCGCGTGGCAGCCGGGCTAACCCAGACGGAACTGGCCGACGGACGCTTCTCCAAGGAGTACGTCAGCCAGATCGAGCGCGGCAAGACTCGCCCCACACCCGAGACGATCGACTGGCTGGCCGAGCGGCTGGGCGTCGACGGTGCCTTCCTGGGGAGCGGCGTCTCCTCGGCCGAGCGGAGCCGGGTGGAGGCAGGATTGGCCCGCGCCGAGGCGCTCTCGGAGGCGAATCGCCACGACGAGGCGATCGCCGAGTTCGAGCAGGTCCGGCCGGCTCTCCGGCGGGCCGGCGCACCCGAGATCGAATTGCGGGCCCTGAGCGGGGAGGCCTGGACACGAATCCAGCGTGGCGAGGTGCGCGAGGCCGTCGTGCTGTTGCAGGAAGCGCGCGAGCTGGCCGAGGGGGAGATCTTCTCGGACGTCGACAGGGCCGAGGTCCTGTTCCGTCTCGGCGTGTGCCGCTACAAGCTCTCCAGCATCTCGACCGCGCTTGGTCTCTTCGACGAGGCCTTCGGCCTGGCCGAGCGCTCGGGGCTTCCGTGCGATCTCCTGCGCTCGAACATCCTGGGCTGGCGCTCACGTTGCTACCGGCGCCAGCGTGACTGGGAGGCGGCGCGCGAGGACGTCGAACGGGCGCTCGAGCTCGCGGAGAGTCTGAACGACCGGCGGAACGCCGCCCATGTCTACTTCCAGGCCTCGCTCGTGGCCGAGCGGGAAGGGCATTGGGTTCTGGCACGGAAGTATGCGGAGCGCGCCCGGTCCTACTACGAGGAGTTGTCCGATCGCGAGAACGTCGGGCGCCTGCTCAACAACCTCGGCGGTCTCGCGTACTTGCTCGGCAATCCCGACGAGGCGGTCGATTTCCTCAAGGATTCGTTCCGAGTCGCACTCGAGACCGGCTCCAAGCCCGATGCCGGCCACGTCATGTGCTCGCTCGCAGAGGTGCATCTCGGCGTCGGCGACGCGACGCAGGCCGAGGCCGAGGCACGCCAGGCGCTTGACCTGTTCGGCGGCAGGGTGGACTACCTGCATGAGATCGAGCAGCTCAGCTCGGCAAGCCACCGTGCGGCCGCCTGGGTCGCTCTCGGAGATCTCGTCGCCCGGCGCGGCGACGACACCGAAGCGGCCAGGCTCTATCGGCGGGCGGCGGAGACGCTGCAGGACTTCCGCTTCTAGGACGCGCGAAAGGAGGTGCCACGGTGAGCAAGGCAATCGTCATCTTTTGGCTCGTCGCTACTGCAGCCTTCGTGGCGCAGCTTCACTTTCATCCGGGCTTCGTCGACGGGCACTAGCACATACCCACGTAGCCGCGAGCTGCGCGCCCCCGGCTAGACTCGCTCGGTGCGCGCTTCGGCCCTGGCTCTGGTAGCCGTCGTGCTCGCGGCCGGCTGCGGAGGTTCGAAGAGCCAGGAGCATTTCTCTGGATCCGGCCCCACGATCAAGTCGATCCTCGAGCGGCCGGGACCTGACGTCCAGCTCGTCCCGGGCACGTCCGACTATGCACCCGGCCGCGTCCGGTTCTCCTTCCTGGTCGTCCGTCCGAACGGGGCCCCCGTCTACACTCCCCGAGCGCGGGTCTTCGTCGCCCGGTCGGGAGACTCCGTGCCGTTCAGGACGACGATCGCCCGGCTCGAGCCCGTCGGGGTCCCGGGGTCGACCCTCGAGTCGGGAGACGTGACGCACCTGTACGTCGCCCATTTCGCGGTCCCGAAGGCTGGCGCCTACGTGGTCGCCGCCGAGCCTCTCGGGGGCGTGTCGATCCAGGCGGCCGGAGAGCTCGACGTGAAGGAGCGCGCGGCGTCGCCGGCGATTGGCTCGCGGGCGATCTCCTCTCAGACGCCGACGCTCGCGAGCACGCACGGCGACGTCAGGGCCCTCACGACCCGCACCCCTCCGGATCGTGCGCTGCTCCGCTATTCGGTCGCCGGCTCGCTGGCGGCGCACGCCCCCTTCGTCGTCACCTTCGCGACGCCGAAGCTCTGCACAAGCCGAACCTGCGGACCCGTGGTGGACGTCGTGCAGAGCGTCGCGCGCCGATTTCGGGGCAGCGGCATCCGCTTCATTCACGTCGAGGTCTACAGGGACAACGACCCGGCGAAGGGCTACAACCGCTGGATGCGCGAATGGCACCTGCCGACCGAGCCCTGGACGTTCCTGGTCGGGCGGGACGGGAGGATCAAGGCGAAGTTCGAGGGCTCGGTCTCGGCTGGAGAGCTGGCCGCAGCCGTCCGGCGGGATCTCGTCACCTGAGCATCACTGTGGGATAATCGCCCCGCTTGGAAGGCGGCGGGGAGGGGGAGCGATGAGCCCGGACGGCTACGCGAACGAAGTACTCGTCACGACTGCTTGGGTCGAGGAGCACCTGGACGATGCAGGCGTCGTCGTCGCCGAGGTGGACGAGAATCCCGACGTCTACGACGAGGGGCACATTCCGGGCGCGGTGAAGCTGCACTGGCGCGAGGATCTTCAGGATGCCATCGAGCGCGATCTGATCTCCAAGGACGCGTTCGAGGCGCTCATGGGCAGGCTGGGCATCTCCAACGACACCACGATTGTCGTCTACGGTGACAAGAACAACTGGTTCGCAGCCTACGCGTACTGGTACCTGAAGATCTACGGGCACGAGGACGTCCGCGTGCTCGACGGCGGCCGCCAGAAGTGGATCGACGAGGGCAGGGAGCTGACGACGGACGTTCCCGGGCGTGTGGCGACCGCGTATACGGCGACGGACCGGGACGAGTCGATCCGCGTCTACCGGGACGAGGTGCTCGCCGACCTGCAGGGAGCGGGCATCGCGCTCGTCGACGTGCGCAGCCCCCAGGAGTACTCGGGCGAGCTGATGGCGCCTCCCGGGTACGAGCAGGAAGGAGCCTCGCGAACCGGGCACATTCCGGGCGCCCAGTCGGTTCCCTGGGCGACCGCGGTCCGCGACGACGGCACCTTCAAGTCCGCGGACGAGCTGCGCGAGATCTACGGCGCCAAGAACGTCACCGAGGACAAGGAGGTGCGCGCCTACTGCCGCATCGGCGAGCGTTCGGCGCACACCTGGTTCGTGCTTCGAGAGCTGCTGGGCTACGAGAACGTCAAGAACTACGACGGCTCGTGGACGGAGTGGGGCAACCTCGTCGACGTGCCGATCGAAAAGCCGTAGCCCTAGAAAAGTCGTAGCCCTAGTAGCCCGCCCCCGCCCCGAGCCGTTCGATGACCACGGCAGGGATCCTCGCGTGGGGCGAGAGGCGCAGCAGCACGCGGACGACCTCGGCGCAATCCTCGGGTTGGATCATCCGCTCTCCCGGCACGCCCGACCACGCGGTCATGGGCGTGTCCACGAAACCGGGGCAGAGCGCGGTCGCGCGCACGCCGTCCGCTTCGAGCTCCGCGTTCAGCGAATGGGTGATCGAGATCACGGCCGCCTTCGTCGCCGCGTAGACCGACAGGCCGGGCACGGGCATCGTGCCGGCCAGCGAGGAGAGATTCACGATCAGGCCACGGGCCTCGCGGAGCATGGGCAGCGCGGCACGGGTGACGAGCAGCAGGCCGCGGAGGTTGACGTCGAGCTGGAGGTCGACGTGCTTCGCCTGCAGATCCTCGACCCGCGAGCCGATGCCGACGCCGGCAGAGTTGACGAGGACGTCGAGCGATCCAAAGCGCTCACGGTGGGCGGACACGAGCCGCTCGCAGTCCGCCTCCTCGCGGAGATCGGCCTGGACACCCTGGGCGGCCAGCTCGCCGGCGGCTGCGGCCAGCCGCTCCGGTCTGCGAGCCGCGAGCGTCAGCTCGTAACCCTCCTCGCGGAGCATCCTCGCGATCGTCAGTCCGATTCCCGACGAGCCGCCGGTGACGAGCGCGCTTTTCGCCACGTGCGGATTCTCTCGCAATCCTGTAGAGGGATGTCCGGCGCGTGGGCGAATATGGGCGGCGCACCATCTTCTCCCCCTCTCCCCCGCGGCGGCGGCTACGAGCCGCCGTCGCGCTGTTCGAGCGTAGAGTTTCGGGAGATGGCGACCGGAGAGCTCAAGCTCGGCGAGCTGGCGAAGGCGGGCGGCTGCGCCGCGAAATACTCGGCCGCACGGCTCCAGGAGCTGCTCGCCGGCTTCGTGCCGGTCGAGGCGGAAGACCTGCTCGTCGGGCTCGACCCGGCCGACGACGCGGCCGTCTACCGGCTCGACGCAGAGCGGGCACTCGTCTTCACGGTCGACTTCTTCCCTCCGCTTCTGGATGACCCGGCCGACTTCGGAGCCATCGCTGCGGCCAACGCCCTGAACGACGTCTTCGCCATGGGCGGGACCCCTCTGCTCGCACTCTCGATAGCCGCGTTTCCGGAGGAGCTGCCGCTCGAGCTGGTCGCCCGCGTCCTGGCCGCGGCCGACGAGCAGGTGCGGGCTGCGGGCGCCATCCTCGCCGGAGGCCACACCATCCGCGACGAGGAGCCAAAGTACGGGCTCGCCGTGGTCGGGATCGCCCATCCAGAGGGCGTTTGGATGAAATCTACGGCGGCCGTCGGCGACGCGGTTTTCCTCACGAAACCGCTCGGCACGGGGCTCGTCCTGCACGGCCACAAGAAGCGCCTGCTCGGAGACGACGAGCTCGCCGAGGCGGTCGGGTGGATGCGCCTGCTCGCGCGCGGGCCGGCCGAGGCCTTGCGTCCGTTCGAGCCGAGTGCGGTCACGGACGTGACGGGGTTCGGCCTCCTCGGGCATGCGCACGAGACGGCCGAGCGCTCGGGAGTACGGGTCGTGCTGGAGGCGCAGTCTCTGCCGGCCCTCGAGGGGGCCCTCGAAGTCGTGCGGGCGGGCGAGCAAACGGGTGGCGACCGGCGCAACCGTGAGTTCGCCGCCGCGCACGTGGCGGCCGACGGGGTGCCCGGCGAGCTGGTCACGCTCGCCTACGACCCGCAGACGTCGGGCGGCCTGCTCGTGTGCCTGCCCGCCGATCGTGCGGCCGTCCTCCAGGCCTCGTTCGATGCCGCCGACCTCTTTCTCCAGCGGATCGGGCGCGTCGAGGAGGGGAGCGGCGTTGTCCTCGCCTGAGGTCCACGTCGCGGCGGGCCGGCTCGAGCGCATCCGCGCGCTCGAGGTCAGTCCGGGCCTCCTGCGCTGGCTGGCGGGCGGGTCGGTCGCCGCTCTGTACCTGATCCTCGTCACGGGAGCCACGGTGCGCCTGACCGGGTCCGGTCTGGGCTGCGAGCACTGGCCGGGCTGCCAGGCGGGCCAGCCGTTTCCCGAGAAGGGCTTCCACTCGTACATCGAGTTCGGCAACCGCCTGATCGGCGGCGTCACGATCGTGCTGACCTTGCTCGCCGCCCTTGGCGGCCTGCTCGTGCGCGGGCTGCCGCGCTACGCGCGCCGGCTCGCGGTGCTCGTCTTCATCGGCGCCCTTGCCCAGGCGCCGCTTGGGTACGTGACGGTCCGCTTCCACCTGAACCCGTATCTGGTGATGTCGCACTTCCTGCTGTCGGCGGTCGTCCTCGCCGGCGCGATCGTCGTGCTGCTGGCCGCGCTCGAGCTGCGGGTGGGCCGGGTGCCGCCGCTCGTCCCGCTGGAGCTTCGGCGCCTGATCCTGGTCGCCGCGAGCGCCTGCCTCGTCCTGCTCGTCAGTGGCACGATCGTGACGGCCGCGGGCCCGCACGCGGGCGACTCGTCGGAGGTGCGCCGGCTCTGGCGGCTCGGGAGCGCGATCTACGTCCATGCGAGCGCGACGGCCGTCTTCGCGGCGTGCTTCGTCTTCGTGCTCGGCTACCTCACCGCCAGGCGCGACCGATCGCCTCGCCTCTTTCTCGCGGCGCTCGCGGTCCTGGGCCTCCTGCTCGTCCAGATGGCAATCGGCGAGACGCAGTACCGGACGCACCTACCCTGGTGGCTCGTGCTCGTCCACGTCTCGGTCGCCGGGGCCGTCTGGTCCGGGATGGTCGCGCTCGCCGCTCTCTTCCTGCGACCCCTCGCGTGGTTCGCGCCGCGCTACGTAGACTGACCCGATGGAGAGCCAGCTCCGGATGGCACGGCGCCCGACGCTCGGTCGACCGATTCTGATCGCGGCCTTCCGCGGCTGGAACGACGGGGGGCAAGGGGCGTCGCTCGCCGTCGGATACCTGGCCAAGCTCTGGGATGCCGACCGGTTCGCCGACATCGATCCGGAGCAGTTCTTCGATTTCCAGGCTACGCGCCCACACGTCTCGCTGGTCGACGGGGTTACCCGGCAGGTCGATTGGCCGGAGAACGCGTTCTACGAGGCGAAGCCGGACGAGCTGGGGCGCGACGCCGTGCTCCTGCTCGGGGTCGAGCCGAGCCTACGCTGGCGCGGATTCACCGAGCTCGTCGTCGGCCTGGCCAAGGACCTGGGCGTCGAGCTCGTCGTCACGCTCGGCGCGCTCCTGGCCGACGTGCCGCACACGCGGCCGGCGACCGTGACGGGCAGCGCCAACGACCGAGAGCTGATCGAGCGACTCGGCCTGCAAGCGTCGCGCTACGAGGGGCCGACGGGCATCGTCGGAGTCCTGCACGACACGTGCCGGCACGAGGGCCTGCCCTCGTGCAGCCTCTGGGCGGCGGTTCCCCACTACGTCTCGCTGGCCCCGAGCCCGCGCGCGGCACTGGCGCTGTGCGAGCGGCTGGGGCTCCTGCTCGGCGGTGAGATCGACGTCGCGGAGCTCCGGGACGCGGTCGACTCGTACACCGAGCAGGTGACCGAGGCGGTTGCGTCCGACTCCGAGACGGTGGCGTACGTCGAGGAGCTCGAGCAGCGCACAGACGAGCTGCAGGAGGAAGAGGAGCTGCCGTCGGGCGATGCGCTCGCGGCCGAGCTGACACGCTTCCTCGAGGAGCGCGAGTCGGGGGACGGCACGCCGCCTCCCGGCGGCGCCTCCTAGCCGACCGAACGTGCCGGCGCGCTGCGGCTGGGTACCCGAGGCCGACCCGCTCTACGTCGCGTATCACGACGAGGAGTGGGGAACTCCCTCCCGCGACGATCGTCACCTGTTCGAGCTGCTCGTGCTCGAAGGCGCGCAGGCCGGGCTCTCGTGGTCGACCATCCTGCGCAAGCGGGAGGGCTATCGTCAGGGGTTCAGAGGGTTCGATGTCGACGCGGTCGCGCGCTTCGGCGCCCGGGACGTCGAGCGTCTGCTGGCAGATCCCGGGATCGTCCGCAACCGGGCGAAGATCGAGTCGGCAATCGGGAACGCGCGCTGCGTGCTCGAGGTGCGCGAGGAGTTCCCGTCGCTGGCCGACTACCTCTGGAGCTTCGTCGGGGGCGAGCCGCGCGTGGGCGAGTGGCGCTCGCTCGGGGAGATTCCGTCGGAGACCGAGGAGTCACGCGCGATGAGCAAGGATCTGAAACGGCGCGGGTTCCGCTTCGTCGGCCCGACGGTCTGCTACGCGTTCATGCAGGCGACCGGGATTGTCAACGACCACGAGGTCGACTGCTTCAGGTACCGGGAGTTGGCAGGCCGGAAACACAGATGACCTCGTGTCCTGGGGCGACGCTCGCAAGGGAGGCGAGGGTGAAGCATCCTGCCGCGAGGGGCGCTGGGCGCGGGCGAAGGGCCGGCTTCGCCGGCCGTGGGCCGCGGCGCCCAGGGCGCGAGGTTAGCCGAACGTGAAGGCGTAGGCCTGGACGCCGGGGGCGAAGCGCAGCTCGAGCAACCCGTCCGTGAGCTTCGGCCGCTCGACGAGCGTGTAGAGCCGGTCGCCGGTTACGCGCACGATGCGCTCGGGCTTCCCGTCCACGAGAACCTGCACCTGTCCGCGGCCGCCGAGCACGAGATGCACCTTGCGGGCCCGGAAGCGGAGCTCGACGCGGGCGTCTCGACCGGCCACGATGCGCTCGGGCCCGACCTTCCAGAAGCCTCCGTAGGCGAGCTCGCTCTGACCGAGCGAGGCCGGTAGCTCGTAGCGCGCCAGGCGGTTCTCCTTCACCGGCGAACCGGCGTAGCGGTCGAGCCTCACGTAGCCGAGATACGACTCCGGCGTGATCAAGCCCGTGGGCGTGCGGTCAGGGAGGTCGAGCGCTCTCGGCAGCTTCATCCCCGGCTCGGCGAGCAGCTCACGGATGATCTGCTCGGTGCGGTCGTACTCGCCTTCTCCGAAGTGGGCGTGGCGCACGTGGCCTCGCCGGTCGACGAGGTATTCCGCCGGCCAGTATTGGTTGCCGTAGCGGTTCCACGTCCCGTACTCGTTGTCCAGGGCGACCGGGTAGCGCACTCCCAGCTCACGCGCGTTCGAGCGCACGTTCGAGAGCTCGTGCTCGAACGCGAACTCGGGCGTGTGCACACCGACGATGACAAGACCGTCCTTCGTGTACGTCCGGTACCAGGACTCGAGGTAGGGAAGCGTGCGGATGCAGTTGATGCAGGAGTACGTCCAGAAGTCGATCAGAACGACCTTTCCGCGCAGCCCGTGCATGGTCAGCGGCTTGTCGCCGGGTGTGTTCAGCCAGTGCGAGATGCCGAGGAACTCGGGTGCGGGGCCGTAGTCCCGCAGCTCCGAGTGCTCTGCGGCCCTCGAGACTCCCTTCCCTGCGCCGGTCAGCTTGCCGAGCTCGCGCTTGGCGTAGGCGCTCTTCTCGACCTTGGACTGGAACCAGCCCGTGTAGTCGCTGAGCGCGGTCTGGGCCTTGCGATCGAGGTCGAAGGCGATCCCCACCGCGGCGAGCGCGATGACCACGCCGAGCGCCATCCGCACCTGGGCGGCGTGGGCCCTGAACGCCTTCGTGCGCTCGCCCGCGCGCTGCCCGCCGATCGCGAACACGAGCATGACGGTCGCGGCGCCGAGCGAGTAGGCGGCGGTGAGGACGATCGTGCGCCAGCCGAAGTCGAGGCTCGCCGCCTTGACCGTGATCACGGTCAACACCGGCCCGGCGCAGGGCACGAAGACGAGCCCCAGGCTTGCGCCCAGCACGAAGCCGCCGTGCGCGTCGTTTCCTCCGTAGCGGCTGAAGCGGAGGAACGGGCGCTCGAGGACGCTGCCGAACCGCGGGAAGACGAGCGAGGTGGCCAGCACGAAGAGCAGGGCGATGCCGATGTTGCGGAGTAGGTCCTTCGGCAGGTCGAGCTCGTCCAGAAGCCAGGCGGCGAAGAGCGTGAAGGTGAAGAAGCTCACCGCGAGCCCGGCAACGATCGCGTACGGACGGCGCCGGCCCCCGGCCGCGGAGCCGGCGAGCACGATGGGCAACACGGGCAGCACGCACGGCGAGATCGCAGTGACGACGCCCGCGAGGAACGCGATACCGAGAAGAACGATCATCCGGCAGCGGACAGGGTAGTTCGCCCCTCGTTACGAGATTCTTACGCTTCCGCCGCGGCTGCGCCGGAGGACTGCTCTTGCTCTTCCGGGACCGCTGCCCTGTTCTGTTCTTTCACTTGCCCGTTCTGTGCCGTCCCCGCCTCTACGGGCATCTGCTGAGCTCCGCGCTTCTTGCGCCGCCGCCTGCGCCGTGAGCGGCGAGACTGCAGCTTCGGCAGCGGCAGGTTCTCGGCCAGGGCGAGCGCAACCTCCTCGATCGAGGCGAGCTCCTCGCGGGCCGAGTCGAGCAGCTTCGTCGCCCGAGGGGTGTACCCCTCCGCCGAGGCCAGGAGCGCAGCCGCGACCGGCAACGGCAACTCTCGAAGCGCCGCGACGAGCTTGGCTGCGTTCTCCTCGTGGCGGTGACCGCGCGAGTTGGCGAGGGCCCCGAGCAGTCGCTTCGCCTCCGGGAACTCCGCGCTGGCACGCCGGTCCTGAACCTTGCGCGTCGCCCGCGCGAGCCGCCAGGTCCACCGCGCGAGGATCTGCTCCGGGGCGTCGGCCTTGCCCTCCCCGATCGCGCGCAGCAGCACCCGCACGCCCGAGACCCGGTCCTTCTCCCACGGAGGCGCCTGCGTGACGAGCGTGACCAGGTCGTCGAAGCTGGCGCGGTCCACCGTCATCGACACGCGGTCGGAGAGCGCCATCATCCGCAGCCGCCGGTTCGGGTTCTCCGCTGCGCACGTGAACAGGAACTGCTCGAGAGCGGCCTTGGTCGATCCACCCTCGGTGAACTTCTTGGCGAACTCGGCGCGCTCGTCGAAGCGGACGGAGCGGCCGGCGATGGCGGCCCAGTAGCGCTGCTCGTCCTCGTCGAGGTACCGCGGGTCAATCCGCTGCCACTCGCGCTGGATGACCATCAGCCGGCGCCGGACGTCCGGCGTGACCGGAACGAGCCAGGCTGCGGGAGCCAGCTTGCGCCTCGCCCGGCGCTGGATGCGGCGCCTGGGCGCTGGCGTCACGCGCGCGCCCTCGCGGTAGAAGTCGGCGTCGAGCAGCGAGTGGAGCGTGACCACCCGCTCGTTGTGGGTCGCGCCCTTGTTGATGAAGTCGACCACGATGCCGGCTTCCTTGCGCGGGTGCGTGCGCATGATCCGGCCGATGCGCTGCTGGTAGACGCGCCGGCTCGCGGTGGGTGCGAGGTGCATGACGACCGTCGCGCGCGGTGAGTTCCAGCCCTCGGCGAGCAGCATGGCGTTGATCAGGACGTCGATCTCGCCCCGCTCGTACGCGGCCAGGATCTCCGCGAGCTTCACGGGCGGCGTACGGCCCGAGACCGCTTCCGCCTTCAGGCCGACGGCCCGGAACTCCTGCGCGAGGTTGTAGGCGTGCTCGACACCTGCCGCGTAGACGACGCCGGGCGTGGAGTCGAAGCGCTCGCGGTACAGGCTCGCGGCGGCCTGGTTCAGAGCCTTGTGGTCGAGCACCTTGGCCAGGGCGTCCTGGTCGAAGTCGCCGCCGACGATCGGCACCGAGTTGATCGCGGCGGCCGGCGGCACGCGCAGGCACCGGAGCGGCGCGATCAGCCCACGGCGGGCCGCATCCTGGAGCGGAAGGTCGTCGACCGACGCGGGGAAGACGTCGGAGACCTGCTTGGCGATCAACTGCTCGGTGGCCGTCATCCCGATGTAGAGCGGTTCCGGGAAGCTCCGGATCGCGGCGGAGGTCTTCTCGCCGAGCGCGGTGTGGGCCTCGTCACAGATGACCAGGTGGTAGGCCGTCCGCTCGAGGTCGCCGACGTGTCGGGCGAACCACGCGTAGGTCTGGATGGTGATCGGATCCTGGCGAGGCGGCCGCGTGCCACGGATGATCTCGGGCGTGATGCGGTCGCCGTAGCCCTCGGCGGCCAGCTCGCGGTTGAACTGCGAGACGAGCAGGCGCCGGTGGGTGAGGATCAGAACGCCGATGGTGCGCGACGCCTCCACGAAGCCCGCGGCCGCGATGGTCTTGCCCGATGCGGTCGGGTGGCGGAAGCGGTAGCGCCTGGACGCACCCGGATCTGCGGCCGCCGGCTCGAGCTCGTCGCCTTCCTCGGCCAGCTCCTCTTCCTCCTCTTCCTCCTCCTCGAGCTCGGCCTCGAGAGCCTCGGCCGGACCGTTGCCATTCTCCGGCTGCCGCTGAGCGGCCGCGATGAGCTCGGTGAGCATGCCGGCAAGCGCGTCGACCTGATGCCGGCGGAGCTCCGTGCCCGAGGCGAGATGCGGCGGCTTCCCGGACAGGACCCGCTCGAGGCCGAGCATCAGCGCATAGCGCACCTTCCACTCGGGCGAGGGCTCCTTGCGGCCCGCTTCGATCTCCGTCAGGGCGTCGTCCAGGGCGCGACGCCGGGCGGTGCCGGGTGCGAGCGCCTCGGCCGGGTCCTCGTCGGATCTCAGGAACGGCTCGCCGGCCCACGCCTTCGCCCGGAGGGCGGCGGCTGCCAGGCCGTCGGCTTCCTCCGACGTTCTCGTCGGCTGGTCGATCGTCTTTTGCATGGGTGCAGCACGACTCGTGCTGCCGGCGTTCACCAGAGATGCGCCTCGCGATCCGTAGCGGGCGTCGGTAGCCGAAGAATACCCGATCGGGCACTAATCGTCGTCGGAGCATGTGAATTCGAGAAGAGAAACGAGCCGGTCCGCCAGCCCGGGGTCGTGGAGGCGCAGCTCGTCGAGAAAGCATCGCGCCGCCGCCCGCAGCGCGCGTCGCAGCTCCTCTGGCTCGAGGGAGTGGACCAGCGTCTCGCCGAGAGGTAGCGTGACCTCGGTCGGCAGTCGGTGGATTCCTTTCGCGTAGAAGGCCGGCACCCCGAGGCGAAGACACGCGAGCGCCAGAGTCTGATCGCGAACGCTGCTGACCCAGTACTCGGCCTGCCATGCCCTGCCCCGCTCGATGGAAGCCCGGGAGTGCAGAATGCTCAGCCAGCCGAGCCCGGCAAGATCGTCGAAGGCGGGCGGCGGAACGTGCTCCCGCTTCACCGGACTGCCGAAGACGGTTCGGAATTTGGGCCCTCGCGCGCCGAAGTCCGCCGCCGGCACGAATGCGACGTCGACCTGCAGGCAGTTCGGGAGGAGGAACACGCGGTACACGGCCGCGCCGGAGCGGACGTCCCAGTGGTGGAGAACGCCAAGCTCCTCGTAGATCAGCTCGCTCCATTCGGCCAGCACGTGCTCGTGGTCGACGCCATCGGCCACTCCGAGAAAGACGTCGACGTCGGACCACCGATCCTCCGTGCCCTCGGCTGCTGAACCGGTCAAGGCCGCCCCGGTGATTCGATCGTCCTCCCGCGCCAGCTCCAGCAGGCGGGCGCGGACGTGTTCCCGGTCGTCAGGCGTGAACAGCTTCACCGAGCTCGGCCAGACGATGCCCGAAGAGGCGCTCCGACACGCCGGCCTGGTCGAGGTACTTGGTGATCCCGCCGAGGAAGAACGGCCAGCCGGCCCCCAGCAGCATGCAGGTGTCGACGTCCTTTGCCGACGCGACCACCCCTTCCTCCAGAATGCGATGGCACTCGTCGGCCACCGCCTCGATGGCGGCTTCCCTGATCTCCTCGGAACTCAGGGGCCTGCCCTCTCGCACGACGATCTCGTCGCGGCCCTCGGCGAAGTTCTCCAGCGTTTGCGAGAGCGGGAAGCGCTCAGGATAGGCGGCGTTCAGCGTGTGCAGGACGTGGTTGGCCACCTTCGGCCCGACCATGGCGAGGAGGACGGAGGGCGCCATGGGCAGGCCGAGCCCCAGGATCGCCTCGTCCACCTCCTCCACCGTGTTGCCGCGCTCGAGCGAGTCGAGCACGACAGTGGTCAGCCGCGTTAGCACACGGTTGACGACAAAAGCCGGCGCATCCGCGACGAGCACCGGGCGCTTGTGCAGGCCCTTGGCCACCTCGTAGGCGGTCGCGAGCGCCTCATCCGAGGTCGCCTTCGTGCGAACGAGCTCGACCAGGGGCATGAGCGCGACCGGATTGAAGAAGTGCATCCCGAGATCCGCGCCCATCTCGGCGACCGAGAGCGAGGAGGTGTTGGTGGCGAGGAGGCAATCGGGGCGAACGACTCTGCGCAGGTCCGCGAAGACCTCCTGCTTGACCGCGGGCTCCTCGACCGCGGCCTCTAGCACGAGGTCGCAGTCGGCGAAGATCTCGTAGGTTGTGGAGCCAGAGACGATGGAGGTGAGGAAGCGCGCCTTCTCCTCTGTCAGGCGACCGCGAGCCGCCGCCCCCTCGAGCTCCTCGCCGATCGTCTCCAGCGAGCGGTCGACGATGCCCTGCGCGACGTCGCGGAGCACGACCGGCACCTCCAGCCGGCGCAGGAAGAGCGTCGTCAGCTGCGTGGCCATCAGGCCGGCGCCCACGATCCCGACCTTGCGCACCAGCCGCGGGTCTACGTGGGGCCTGCCGGGCTCTCGCTTCGCCCGCCGCTCCACGAGGTCGAAGGCGTAGATCGAGGCCTGTGCCTGCGGTCCGGGCAGTAGGTCGGCGATCGCCTCCTCCTCGGCCCAGTAGCCCTGCTCGAGGGTCCACGACGCTGCTCCCTCGATCAGCTCGAGCGCGCGGTAGGGGGCAGGGGCGGCCCCGTGAACGGCGTCGTCGACCTGCGCGCGGGCCCGCCGGATCGTCTCGTCCAGATTCGACCAGTCGGGCTCCGGCCGCTCGAGGCCGCCGTCTCGGGAGAGCTCGAGGGCGAAGGCGATCGACTCGTCGACGAACTCGGCCGGGGCGAGCAGCCGGTCGGCGAGGCCGAGGTCGGCGGCCTGCCGTCCGCCCAGGAGGCGGTTCTGGCGCAGGGGGTTCGAGACGACGAGCGTGACCGCCGCGTCTGGGCCGACGAGGCGCGGGGTGAGTTGCGTGCCGCCCCAGCCGGGGATCAGGCCCAGGAAGACCTCCGGAAAGCCGATGTGGCGCACGGCCGTCGAGATCGTCCGCGCCGAGCAGTGGAACGCGATCTCCAGACCGCCACCGAGGCAGACGCCGTTGATCGCGGCGACCGTCGGGAAGGGCAGCGCGCGCAGGCGTCCGAAGAGCTCGTGGCCGGCGCGGCTCCCCTGGGCCGCCTGCTCGCGGGTCTCGATCCTCGGGAACTCGTCGATGTCGGCGCCCGCGCAGAAGACGAAGGGTTTCCCGGTGAGGACGAGCGCAGCGAAGTCGTCCCGCTCCAGCTCGTCGAGAACGCCGGCCAGCGATTCCATCGCCGGGCGGCCCAGGAAGGTCGGTTTCTGCCAGTCCTCCCCGTTGTCGATCGTGAGGAGCGCGACGTCCCCGGCGCGCCTCAGCTTGAACTCGGTATCAGCCAAGGTTCTCCCAGAGGACGGCGGCTCCCATGCCCAGGCCGATACAGAGCGCCGTCAGGCCGTAGCGCGCCTGCGGGCGGTCGCGGAAGCCGTAGGCGAGCTGGGCCGCGAGCCGAACTCCCGTGGCGGCGAGCGGATGGCCACAGGCGATCGCGCCGCCGTACGGGTTCAGGCGCTCGTCCTCGGGATCGATTCCGAGCTCCGCGCACCAGGTCAGCACCTGGACCGCGAAGGGCTCGTTGAGCTCGAAGAGATCGACGTCGTCCAGGGTCAGCCCCGCCTGCTCGAGCACGCGGCGCGTCGCCGGCGCGGGGCCGAGCCCCATCAGCTCCGGAGGGACCCCGGAATACGCGAAGCCGACGAGGCGCATGCGCGGCTCGAGGCCGAGCTCCTCGGCGGCCTGCTCGGAGGCGAGCAGGCAGGCGGCGGCGCCGTCGGTTAGTCCTGCCGAGTTGCCCGCCGTCACGCGTCCGCCCGGCCGGAACGGCGTGGGCAGCGTGGCGAGCGCCTCCAGGGTCGTGTCCGGACGGAGGAACTGATCGCGCTCTGCGACCGCCCACCCGTCGTCCGTGAAGACCGCCATCGGCACGACTGAGTCGGCCATGATCCCGTTATGCCAGGCCGCCGCCGCTCGCTGCTGGGAGCGCACGGCGTAGGCATCGGCATCGTGCTTCGTGAGCTCGGGAAAGTGGTCGTGGAGGTTCTCGGCGGTCTGACCCATGACGGCCGCCGACTGGTCAACCAGCCCCTCCGCGACGAAGCGCGGGTTGAAGTCCACCTCGGCGCCCATCGGGTGGTGGCCCATGTGCTCGACGCCGCCGGCGATCGCGGTATCGACTGCGCCCATGGCGATCTCGCCGGCTCCGGCGGTGATTGCCGTCAGTGCCCCCGCGCACATGCGATCGACGGCGAAGCCCGGCACGGACTGTGGCAGGCCGGCGAGGAGAGCCACGTCGCGGCCGAGCGTCAGCCCCTGGTCGCCGACCTGGGCGGTCGCGGCCATGACGACGTCCCCGATGCGCTCGTGCGGCACGCCCGGGTTGCGACGGAGGAGCTCGTGCACGACCTTGACCGCCATGTCGTCTGCGCGTGTGCGCCAGAACAGGCCCTGTGCGCCTGCGCGGCCGAAAGCCGTGCGCAGGCCGTCGACGAAGACCACCTCGCGGAGCTCGCGCCCCATGGCCGGGACGCTATAGGCTCGGCGAGTGGACTGGCGCATAGCCGGCGACTACCTGGAGTCGTGCAACTGCGATCAAATCTGCCCCTGCCGGATGGTCAACGGCATGCTCGGCGGTCGTTCGACGCACGGGTTCTGCTACGGCGTACTCTCATGGCTGATCCGTGAGGGCCATTGCGGCGACCTGTCGTTATCTGGCCTCTGCGCGGCCCTCGTGATTCGCTACTCGGACGACGAGCCTGGCTCCCCGTGGAGCATGGTTCTCCACGTGGACGAGCGAGGGGACGAGGGGCAGCGCGAGGCGCTGGCCGACATTCTGCTCGGCCGCCTCGGCGGGCCGCACGTGCTCGCGCTCCCCTGGGTGCGCAAGCCGAGCGAGCTACTCGACACGCGTGTCAGCCGCATCGAGCTCGGGGACGGCGAGCTGCGCGTCGGCACCGCGGTTCGGCTACGGGCGACGCAGCCGTACGAGACGGAGGACGACGTCAGGTGCGTGGTCCCCGGCTACGACCGGACCGGCACCGAGCTGGTCGCCGAGGAGCTCGTGGTCGATGACGAGCCGTTCAGCTGGGAGCTGGCGGGAAACTGCGCCTACGAGAGCTACTTTGACTACGCGTCGGCCGACGAGACGAGCCCGACGGGGCAGGCGACCCCGGTGCCGCCGATCCCGCAGTAGCCGTTCGGGTTCTTCGCCAGGTACTGCTGGTGGTAGTTCTCGGCGTAGTAAAAGGGCGGCGCGTCGGCGATCTCCGTCGTGATCCGCCCGTACCCCGCCTCGGACAGGACCCGCTGGTATTGCTCGCGTGAGGCCTCGGCGGCCCGGCGCTGGTCGTCCGAGTAGCAGTAGACCGCGGAGCGGTACTGCGTGCCGACGTCGTTGCCCTGGCGCATGCCCTGGGTGGGGTCGTGGTTCTCCCAGAAGAGGCGCAGAATCTCCTCGTAGGTCGTCAGCGCCGGGTCGAAGACGGCGAGCACGACCTCGGTGTGCCCCGTGAGGCCGCTGCAGACCTCCTGATATGTCGGGTTCGGCGTGTAGCCGCCTGCGTAGCCGACCGCAGTGGTGAAGACTCCCGGGGCCTCCCAGAACGTCCGCTCGGCGCCCCAGAAGCAGCCCATGCCGACCAGGATCTGCTCGAAGCCCTCGGGAAACGGCGGGGTGAGCGGGTTTCCGTTCACGTAGTGGCGGTCGGGGACGGGCATCGCCTCGCTGCGTCCGGGCAGCGCGTCCTCGCGGCTTGGCAGCTCGACCTTCTTGCGGAGAAAGAGCATCGCCCGACAAGAGTACCGTGAGGGCCGCGGCGCGTTACGGTGCGGGCTGTGATGAGCTGGGACGAGCACTTCGAGCGGGAGCGCACGCGGTACGAGGACGGCGAGGCGCGGTTGCCCGACGCGGTCGACGCCGACGACCGGCAGCGACAGCTGACCCGCATGGGCAACGCTGCCGGCGGGGCCGGCCTGGCGCTGCTGATGCAGGGGCGGCGAGACGACGCCGCGCTCTGGTTCGGCCGAGCTGCACAGCGCTACCGGGAGAGCTTCGCCGACGCTCCTGCGGGGAGCTGGGGCCGCCCGATCGGAGCGGTGAAGGCGCGCCTGCTGGCGGGCGACTGGAAGGGCGCGGAGGAGGCTGCCAACTGGACGCTCGAGGCCGGAGCCGGCGAGTCCGACTCGCCGATCGGGCAGTACGCGGCCGCGCTCGCGCACCTCGTGCTGGGACAGAACCGCGATGCGCGGGCGACGGCAGATTCGATTCGCATCCGCGACGACTTCCCCCGCGACGTCGCCGATGCGCTTGCCGCCGTCGCCGCCGAGGACCTGATCCTCTACGCCGAAGCGGTGGAGAGCGTCCTGGGCTCCTTCGAGAAGCGCGATGAGTATCTCGAGGACATCCCGGTCGCCGACACGGTGATCGTGCTCCAGGCGCTGGCCGAGCGGCGCGGGCTCGCCGCCGAGCTCAGCTCGCCGCTCCTACCATCGGCCTAGGTGGTAGCGCTCGGGGGCTTCGGGGCCTCCTTGCGCGGCGAGGTGCAGGCCGGACATGGCTCCGACGAACACTGACAGCAAGATCAGTTCCAGGATGGCGATCATCGCGCCTCCTCCCTCTAGTGGTGTTACAAACTCAGCCTAGACCGAAGGTAGCAAGAGGATCCCCGCCGTCACGAAGTCGTTACCAAACGTTACGCGGCGGCTCCAGGAGAGCCGCGGCGGAGCGGTCGAGATAGGCGACCGTCCGGTTTCCGCGCGTAAGGCTCGCAGGGGTGTCCGGAGAGGGCGGCTCCCGGAACGCACGCCGGACCGCGTCGGCCTTGTCCGCTCCCGTCACCAGGAAGGCCATCTCCCGCGTGGCCGCGAACGCCGGCAGAGTCAGCGTGACTCGGTCGACCCACGGCTCGAGCCCGGGCTCGGCAGCGACCGCGAGCCGTTCCCGCTCTTCGAGTGACGGCGCGTTCGGGAAGAGGGAGGCCGTGTGGCCGTCGGGGCCGATCCCCATCACAGCGAGGCCCAGGTCGACCCCGCGGAGCTCCTCGTCGTAGAGGCGGGCCGCTTCCTCGGCTCCGAGCTCGCCCCGGATCCTGTGCACCTCGGGCTGAACCTCGATGCGATCGAGGAGCGCGGTCTTGGCCGTCGCGTAGTTCGAGCGCTCGTCGTCCGGCGGCACGCACCGCTCGTCGCCCCACCAGAGCGAGACTCGGCTCCAGTTCTTGCGCAACGCCGCGGCGAGCTCGTAGGCCCGGCGAGGCGTCGAGCCGCCCGAGAGCACGACGGCGCCGTCGGCCTCGGCGAGCAGGCGTGCCACCTCGCGTGCGGGGTCGGCCGAGACGACGAGCTCGACGTCCCGGCTCAGGACTCACCCGACGCGAGCTCGCGCGAGCGCTCCATCGCCGCCTGGATGGCGTTGAGGAAGGCAGCGCGGACGCCGGCCTGCTCGAGCTCGCGGATGGCCCGGATCGTCGTGCCTCCCGGCGAGGTGACCGCCTCCCGCAGCTCCACCGGGTGCATCTGCTCGTCGCGGAGCAGGACCCCGGTGCCGAGCATCGTCTGCACGACGAGCCGGGTCGAGACCTCACGCGAGAGGCCGAGCAGGATCCCCGCCTCGATCATCGCCTCGGCCAGCAGCGCGAAGTAGGCGGGGCCCGAGCCCGAGACGGCCGTGACGGCGTCCATGTACGGCTCCGCTACGCGCACGACCGCGCCCAGGTGGGAGAGCACCTCCTCGGCCGCGGCGACATGCTCGTCGGCGGCGTGGGCGCCGGCGCAGATACCGGCGATGCCCTCGTGGACGATCGCCGGCGCATTGGGCATGGCCCGCACGACCGGGACCCCTTGCGCTACACGCCTCTCGATCGCCGCCGTCGGGATGGCGGCGGCCACCGACAGCACCGTCTGCTCGGGCGAGAGCGACGAACCGATCTCGGCGAGCAGCGTGTCGAAGTCCTGGGGCTTGACGGCGATCACGACCACGCCGGCGCCCGCCACCGCCTCCGCGTTCGAGAGCGTGGCCTCGATCCCATGGCGCTCGCGAAGCTCAGCCGCCCGTTCCTCGCGGCGCGCGGTGGCGACGATCTCGGACGGCTCCCGCCAGCCGGTCGAGAGGAGGCCGGCGAGCAGCGCCTCGCCGATCTTCCCGCAGCCGAGGATGGCGATGCGGCGCGCGTCGATCGTCATGCGGGAGAGTCTAGGCAGCCGACCGCAACGGGACGAGTCCGCGGCCGTAGCCGGCCAACATGTACACGCTCGCCAGCCCGGCCCACTCGCCGTAGGGCTCGAGCAGCTCGGCCGTCTCCCAGCCCTCCACCCAGCGGCCGCGCATGGCCGACAGGAGCTTGATCAGACCGAGGTCGCCCACGAGCCCGCGCTCGTAGCGGCCGAGCCCCTCCAGACAGACGACGCCTGCCGACCAGGGGCCGAGCCCGCGCTCCTGCTCGAGCCGGCGCGCGACCGTCTCGGTGGGCAGGTCGCGCAGCCGTTCGAGGTCGAGCGATCGGCAGAGGCGGACGAGCGTGGCGGCCCGGCGGGCGTGGAGGCCGAGGGCCCGAAGCTCGGCGGTCGAGAAGCGCGCGAGCGACTCCCCGGTGGGCGACGCATGAAATCCGTCCAGGCCCTGCGTCGCTGCCCGCACGATCCGGCGCTCGATCGCGCGTGCCCGCTTCGTCTCGATCAGCTGCTCGCAGAGCGCGCGCAGAAGGGCATGGGCGACCGTGGCCAGGCGCAGGGGGCGAAGGCCGCGCGCCACGCGCAGGGTCCGCCCGAGCAGAGGGTCGTCGCGGAAGCGGAGCAGGAACTCGGAGTGGTCGTCGTCCGCCCCGAGCACGAAGCGGAGGAGCTCGAGGCCTCCTTCGCTCTCCGTGCGGAGGACGAGCCGCCCGTCGGGCGCCTGCCACGCCTGCGCGCGCTCGAGCCGGCCGTCGACCTCCAGCGTCGCGCCGAGCACTCCGTCGCGGAAGCGCCGGGTGGCGTCGCCCATCGTCCGCGCCGACAGCGCGAGCGAGTACGGGCCACGGGGCATCACGAGCGCCTCGACCACGGGTCGCAGACTAAAGGCCTATCTCGACGGAGGGCTACCCTCTGACCTGTGGCCGACATGCGCGCGACCTGGGACGCCGCGGCGGCCTCGGATCGCCTCGATGCCTACGTCGGAGACCCCGTCACCGCACAAGCGGAGCTCGAGGGGTTGTTCGGGCGGCTCGGCGACGATCCGCGCGGAGGCGTCTGCGTCGAGGTCGGTTGCGGGCCTGGGCGGATGACACCGTTCCTGGCCGAGCGCTTCGACCGCGTGCTCGCGGTGGACGTCTCGCCGGCGATGCTGGACGCGGCCCGGATGCATGTCAGCGCGCCGAACGTGGAGCTGCGGGTCGTCTCAGGAAGGCGCTTGGACTCGGTAGAGGACGCCGTCGCGGACGTGCTCGTCTGCTACCTCGTCCTCCAGCATCTTCCACACCGCGCGATCGTCCTTGCGCACCTGCGCGAGTTCGCCCGCGTGCTGGCGCCGGGGGGTCGCGCCTTCGTGCACGTGCCGGTGCTGGTTTCGGGAATCCGCCCGCGTGCGTGGAGGCTCGTTCGAAGCGCGGCCATCCCGCTATCGTCGCGGCTGACGAGGGACGTTGCCGGCCAGGGCGCATACCGGGGCTTCAGGCTGACGGAGCGCGAGCTCGAACGAGGACTGCGGGAGGCGGATCTCCGCGGCACCGCCCGTGACGAGAGCGCCGATTCCCCGTACCGCTACGCCCGCGAGGTCTTCCTGCGCCTGGAGCATCGGTAATGGCGAGCGCGATCGCTCTCCCCGTCTACGGAGTCCTGCTCGTAGCCGCGGCCGCCGTGGTCTGGCGCCGCCCGCTCGTCGCCCTCTACCTCTTCGTCGTCGGCCTTGCCGCCCACAACCTCGTCATGGCGCTGCTCTGGGGCGGCGGCGTGCGCGGGGACTCGCTGGAGGCGATCGCGGCCTGGAAGGAGGGCCTGCTCGCAGTCGTGGTCGCCCGTGTTGCGCTGAATGTGGTCCGCGCTCGAAAGCTCTCGTTCCAGCCTGGCACGGTCGACGCCCTGGCGCTGGCCTTCGGCGCGATCGTCGTGCTCTACGCGATCCTCCCGCAGGGCCCGCTCGGAGGGCACGCCGGCGCGAAGGCCGTCCTCTACGGCCTGCGCCACGACCTCGTCCCCGTCGCCGCGTACTTCGTCGGCCGCTCGCTTGGTCTCGGTCGCGCGGAGGGCCGCCGCATCGCGTGGACGCTGCTGGGGGCGGCGGCCGCGCTGGCCACCTTCGGGCTGATCGAGGAGTACACGGTCCCGGTCGAGTGGTGGCGCCACTCGGGGGCCGTCGGCTACTTCCGCGACCAGCTCGGCTTCGACTACCACGGCCCCGGCCACCTCCCGGAGAACTTCGCCTTCAACACGACCGACGGACTCTTCCGCCGACTGGTCGCGACCTTCATCAGCCCGCTCGCCACCGCGTACCTGCTCGTCGTCGCGCTGCTGCTGGCGCCGCGCCGCCGCCTGGCCGTCCCGCTCGCCGTCATCGCCTTTGCCGGACTCCTGTTCACGGTCTCGCGCTCGGCGCTCGCAGGGCTCGTCGTCGGGCTGGTCGTGCTCGCGATCGTCCGCCGCAGCGCCTGGCCGGCGGCAGCCGCCGTCGTGGCTGCGGCGATCGGCATCGGCTTTGCGGCGTCGTTCACCTCGATCGCGCCGAAGACACACTTCTTCAAGGCCGACCTCGCCTACCAGTACGCCCAGGCGAGGAAGCACGGCGGCCTGCCGAAGGGCGGCGCAACGGCGCTCAATCCCGGCGAGGCGTCCCTGAAGAGCCACGTGACAAACCTGCGCGACGGCCTGAAGACGGTCGGCCGGCACCCGCAGGGCTACGGCCTCGGCAACGCCGGCGCGACCGCCGCACGCACAAACACGAAGATCGAGGCAGGCGAATCCAACTACACGGAGATCGGTGTCGAGACGGGCCTGGCCGGGATGATCCTCTTCATCGCCTGGAACCTCGCCCTCCTCGTCGGGCTGGCAAGAGCCGGCTGGGCGGGTGACCCGCGGGCGGCCGCGGTGGCCGCGGCGCTGGCCGCGATTCTGGCGGTCGCCGTGCAGACCGACGCCTACGGCGTTCCCTGGCTCGGCTACTGCCTCTGGTGGGCGGCCGGCGCGGCGCTCGTCCCCGTCGCGCGCCGCGCGCGGGCTCGGGTACTGTCGCCGGCGACGGAGCACCCATGACGATTGACCCTCGTGTCGACCTCAGCCACGTTCATCTCAAGGTCTCGGACCTCGACCGTGCGCTCGAGTTCTGGCACGGCGTCCTCGGCTTCGAGGTCATGACCCGGATCGGCGACCAGGCGGCCTTCCTCTCGGCCGGCGGCTACCACCACCACATCGGGCTGAACACCTGGGAGTCGAAGGGCGGCTCGCCGCCTCCGCCTGGGACGACCGGCCTCTTCCACGTGGCGATCCGCTATCCGGACCGGCCGGCGCTTGCCCGGGCTCTGCAAAAGGTGCTGGACGCGGGCGTCCAGCTCTCAGGCGCGTCTGATCACGGAGTGAGCGAGGCGCTCTACCTGCGGGATCCGGACGGGAACGGCGTCGAGTTGATGCGCGACCGCCCGCGCGAGGAGTGGCCGCGGCAGGCGGACGGCTCCTTCGCGATGATCACGGCTCCGCTCGACGTGGCCGCGCTGCTGGCCGAGGCGGACTGACCTCGCCCGGGAGGGGCTCGACGACGAGCGTCAGCCCTTCGAGCGTGAGTACACGGACCTCGCGGCCTGTCTCGACGGTCTCGGCCCCCGTCGTCCGCGCGCCCCAGAGCTCCCCCTTCAGCTGCACGTGCCCGGTCGGGGCGAGCGGTGAGACGACCTTTCCGGTAGTTCCGACCAGGCTCTCGGCCCCGACCTGAGCACGCCGGCGCTGCGACCAGCGGATAAAGAGGATCGACTCGCCCGCCTCCCAGATCGCTCCCGCCGCGATCACCGGGAGGTCCCACGGAGCGGGGACGACGAAGACTGCGAGCAGGATAGCGGCGAGTAGGGCCACTTACGCGGAAACCACTGAGGTGGAACGTCCCGGCATTCGCTATACCTTGCCGTAGCGATGGCCAAAGCAGTCGAGCAACTCGAGAGCGTCACCATCCGCTTCGCGGGGGACTCGGGCGACGGCATGCAGCTGACCGGCTCGCGCTTCACCAGCGAGACGGCCGTGCTCGGGAACGACCTCTCGACGCTGCCCGACTTCCCCGCCGAGATCCGTGCGCCTGCCGGGTCGTTGCCCGGAGTCTCGGGCTTCCAGATCCATTTCGCCGACCACGACATCCTGACGCCGGGCGACCGCCCGGACGTTCTCGTGGCTATGAACCCGGCGGCCCTCAAGACGAACGTCAATGACCTGACCCCAGCCGGCACGTTGGTCGTCAACCGCGACGCCTTCAACGACCGCAACCTCCAGAAGGCGGGGTACGCGGACAATCCTCTGGAGGATGGGTCGCTGGACGATTTCAGGGTCCACGCGATTCCACTCAGCTCGATGACCGTCGAGGCGCTGAAGGGGATCGAAGGCGTCACGTCCCGCGAGGCCGAGCGCTCGAAGAACTTCTTCGCGCTCGGGCTCATGTCCTGGCTCTACGGACGGCCCGTGGAGGCGACGCTCGGTTTCATCGAGCAGAAGTTCGCGAAGCGCCCGGAGATCGCCGAGGCCAACACGCGCGCCTTCAAGGCCGGCTACCACTACGGCGAGACGAGCGAGGACTTCGTCGTCCAGTACGAGGTCCGCCCGGCAAAGCTGGAGCCGGGCGTCTACCGGCAGATCACGGGCAACCAGGCGCTCTCCCTGGGTCTGATCGCGGCCTCCGTGCAGAGCCGCCTGCCGCTCTTCCTGGGCGCCTACCCGATCACGCCCGCTTCGGGGATTCTCGAGGAGCTGGCTCGCTACAAGCAGTTCGGGGTCAGGACGTTCCAGGCCGAGGACGAGATCGCCGCCGCAGGCGCCGCGCTGGGCGCCTCCTTCGGCGGATCGCTCGGCGTGTGCACGTCCGCCGGGCCGGGCGTCGTGCTCAAAGCCGAGACCGTGGGGCTCGCGATGATGCTCGAGCTGCCGCTGCTGGTGATCGACGTCCAGCGGGCCGGACCTGCCACCGGGATGCCGACGAAGCCCGAGCAGGCCGATCTGCTCATGGTCCTGTTCGGGCGCAACTCCGAGTCTCCGATCCCCGTCGTGGCGGCGTCGACCCCCGGGAACTGCTTCGACATGGCGCTGGAGGCGATCCGGATCGCCCTGAAGTACCGGACGCCGGTTTACCTGCTCTCCGACGCCTACCTGGCGAACGGCGCCGAGCCCTGGCTAATTCCGGACGCAGCCACGCTCCCGGATCTGACTGTGGAGTTCGCTACCGAGTCCAATGCCGACGGCGGGGTTTTCCTTCCCTATCTCCGCGACCCGGAGACGCTGGCGCGGCCGTGGGCGGTGCCTGGAACGCCTGGCCTCGAGCACCGCATCGGCGGTCTCGAGAAGGAAGACGTCACCGGCAACGTCTCGTACGACCCCGAGAACCACGACCTGATGGTGCGGCTGCGGGCTCAGAAGGTGGCCGGGATCGCGGCTGACATCCCGGAGCTCGAGGTCGACGACCCGGACGGAGACGCGACCCTCCTCATGCTGGGCTGGGGCGGGACGTACGGCTCGATCGCAGCTGCTGTGCGCAAGGTCCGCGGCGGAGGGCACAGCGTTGCCCACGCCCATCTCCACTACCTCAATCCCTTCCCGCGCAACCTGGGCGAGGTGCTCGGCCGCTACGAGCGGGTCCTGATTCCGGAGATGAACCTCGGCCAGCTGCTCAAGCTCGTGCGGGCCGAGTTCCTGGTGGACGCAGTCGGCTACAACCGGGTGCGCGGCGTGCCCTTCCGCTCGAGCGAGCTGCGCGACGCGATCGAGGCAATGCTGTGAGCCCTGAGACGCAGAACGGCAAGGGCAACGGCAAGCTCACGCTGACGGCGAAGGACTTCAAGTCCGACCAGGAGGTCAGGTGGTGCCCAGGCTGCGGCGACTACGCCATCCTCGCGGCCATGCAGGCGTTCATGCCGGAGCTCGGCATCCCGCGTGAGCGGATCGTATTCGTCTCCGGCATCGGCTGCGCCGCGCGCTTCCCGTACTACATGCAGGCGTACGGCATGCACGGAATCCACGGCCGCGCGCCCGCCCTCGCCACCGGGCTGGCCACCTCGCGCCCGGATCTCGCCGTCTGGGTCGTGACCGGAGACGGGGACGCGCTCTCGATCGGCGGCAATCACCTCATCCACGCGCTGCGCCGCAACGTCAACATCAAGATCCTCCTCTTCAACAACCAGGTCTATGGGCTCACGAAGGGGCAGTACTCGCCGACGAGCCCGCGCGGGCAGCGTTCGGGCTCCACGCCGATGGGCTCGATCGACCAGCCGTTCAACCCGCTGGGAGTGGCGATCGGCGCCGAGGCGACATTCGTGGCGCGCGCGCTCGACACCGATCGCAAGCACCTGACCGAGGTGTTGCGCCGGACCGCCCAGCACCGGGGCGCCGCCATCGTCGAGATCCTCCAGAACTGCAACATCTACAACGACGGCGCCTTCGACTCGGTTCGCGAGGAGGAGGAAAACCGGCTCTACCTGGAGGACGGGCAGCCGGTCGACCAGCTCGGCTTCGTCCACGACGAACGGGCGGAGAACCCATCCCAGGCGTTCGCCCTCGCCCGCATGTCCGTCGAGATCGACGGGAAGCTGCCGCTCGGCGTCTTCCGGGCGGTCGAGCAGCCGGTGTACGACGAGCTGATGGCCGGCCAGATCGAGCAGGCGATCGAGGAGCGCGGCGAGGGCGACCTCGAGGCTCTGCTCCACTCCGGCGATACCTGGACGATCTAACCGCCGAAAGTCCAACGCGTACGCGAACTGGACTTTTTGCGGAGGGCTAGCGCACGCGGGCGAAGATCGCCTGCTGGAAGGTCCCGTCGACCGTGGGCTCCGACGCGATCGAGAAGACCGGGACCGCTCGGCCGCCGACGAACGACAGCGTCTCGTAGTCGCCGAGCATCCGCCCGAAGCCGCCGTCGGCGATCCACGTGAAGCGCATCGACTCCGCCGACAGCCGCTCGGGCGCGCCCCACGTCTTCCCCGCATTGCGGGAGGAGATCATGTAGGCGTCCAGGCCGGGGCAGGAGAGCTGGAAGGCGCAGTCGCGGGGCAGGGCGTAGTAGACGAGGGCGAGTCGTGCGCCGGCACCCTGCGACGTGGCGTCGACTCCGAGGCCGCCGACGAGCGAGTGAACTCCGGCGCCGGCGGGCGTCGTCGGGATTCGAACCGGGGTCGACCAGGTCAACCCGTCCCTGGAGGTCGAGAGCACCAGGTCGACCGTCTCGCACTCCTCGCTGAACCGGCAGTCCTGCCAGGCTGTGTAGAGGCGGCCTCCCGCGTCCACCCCGGCCGTCGGGAGTGTCGGCGAGCGCAGCTCGTACACTTCCTCGAGCGCCACGTCGGCCACCCGGGTTGGAGCCGAGAAGGACGCGCCGCCGTCGGCGGAGCGCACCGCGAGGATCTCGTCGTCGACCACGCTCGGGCCGTAGAGAGAGGAATAGAGGATGACGAGGCTGCCGTCGGGCCGCGCCACGGGCTGCGCCCCGTTGACGGCCGTGCGCGCCGGCGGCCCGGGTGGTGCGACCGGCGTCGTCCAGGTGAGCCCGCCGTCCCGCGACGTGCTCGTGACGATCTGCTTCGCGTCGGCGTCGAGGTAGGACAGGTAGCAGCGGCCACGGAAGGGGCTCGACGCCCATCCGTCGCACGTGATCCACTCCTTGTCCACGGCGTCCGGCTCGGCCAGGACCGCCGTGACCGGGAGGTTCCAGGAGATCCCGTTGCTCGATCGGCTGACGTAGAGCCCCCACTGCTCATGGGTGCCTCCGAGCGTCGCTATCAACCAGACGCGGTGCACGGCGTCGTAGGCGACCGACGGATCCGAGGTGAGCTCGTTCGATCCGGCCGGCACGGAGTAGATGGTCAGGCCGGGGAGAAAGCCCGAGCGCCAGGTCTTGCCGGCATCCGCCGAGCTGGCGAAGCCGATTCCGGCGGCCCCTCCGCTCGCGTAGCGGCCCGACTGGAAGGCGGTGACGATCGACCGGCCGAACGAGGCGCTGGCGGGCTCGACCTGGGTCTGGTGTTGTGCGTCCACTGCAGTGAAGCCGTCGCGTGAGAGCTGTCTGACGACCGTCTCACAGTCGGCGGCGACGGCGTCGCCGAGATCCACGTTCGCGAGATCACGACCGGCGCCGCAGGCGACGGCGTCGCGTGCCCCGTCCTGCGCGGCCCAGAGCCGGTCGTTACCGACCCCTCCTCGGAGCGTGTCGCGGCCGAGGCCGCCGTCGAGCAGGTCGTCCGCGCCGAGGCCGGAGAGCACGTCGTTGCCGGCATGGCCGAAGATTCGATCGGGACGAAAAGTTCCGGTCAGGCGGTCCGCGCGGTCCGTGCCAGAGATCGTCGCCGCCCAAGCCGCGCTTCCGCTCGTGACGGCGGCGGCCAGCAGCCACGTCACGACCAACCGGCGCACCCCTTCGGGACGGTACGTCCGCCGATCCCTCGCGTCAAACTATCCGCGGGCGCGGGCGAACACGGCCTGGCGGAGCGTTCCGTCGGGCGCGGGCTTGACCGCGAGCGAGAAGACGGGCACGGCGCGGCCTTGCGCGTACGACAGGGCAATGTAGTCGCCGACCATTGCCCCCTCGCGGGTGGCGGCGAGCCAGCGCAGGTCCATCGACTCCACGTTCAGACGCTGGGGCCTGCCCCACGTGGCTCCGCCGTTATTCGAGGAGATGGTCGCCACGTCGAATGCCAGGTTCGGGCGCAGCGTGTAGTAGACGAGCGCGAGGCGCGCCGTCCCTCCGCCCCTGGCCGGATCGACTCCCAGGCCGGCGATGAGCGACTGCGTGCCGGTGGCCGGCGCCGTGGTCGGGATCCGGACGGGGTCGGACCACACGAGCCCGTCCGACGATGTCGTCAGCACCAGATCGTTTCGCGTGCAGCCCGAGCTGAAGCGGCAGTCCTGCCACGCCGCGTAGAGCCGGCCCGCTTCGTCGATCCCGGCCGTGGGCAACGACAAGGTGCGCAGCCCGCGAACCATCGCCGCCTGGAGCGTGGCCACCCGAGTGGGCGGCGAGAAGGTCGCGCCTCCGTCGCTCGAACGGATGACGAGCATCTCGTCCTCCTCGAACGTCCTGTTCGTGAACGACGCGTACAGCACGACCAGCGTGCCGTCCGGCCGGACAACCGGCTGGGCCCCGATCACGTCGTTTCGCGAAGGAGCCCCGAGAACGGGTGGGCCCCAGGTCGAGCCGCCGTCAGTCGACGTGCTGGTGGCGATGGCCGCGGAGTTGACGTCGAGGTAGGAGAGGTAGCAGTGTCCTCGCAGCGGGCTCGACGGCCAGTTGTCGCAGGCGATCCACTCCTTGTCGAGCGACTCGGGCGGGCCCGTCACTGCTGCGACCGGTGGGCTCCAGCCCAGCCCGTCGCCGGCGCGGCTGACGAAGAGATGCCACTGCTGATCCCTCTCGATCCCGAGGCCGAGCGAGGCGATCAGCCAGACACCGTGCACGGCGTCGAAGGCGACCGCGGGGTCGCTCGCGCGAAGGTCGGAGCCCGGTGGCCTCGAGGCGACCGTCAGCGTGGGCAGGAAGCCGCTGCGCCAGGTCCGCCCGGCGTCCCTGGAGGTGGCGAAGCCGATCCCCGAGGCGCCGCCGTCGAAGAACCTGCCGGCCTGGAACGCGGCGACGATCGTTCTGCCGTAAGCGAAGCTCGCAGGCTCGACCTCGGTCCGGTGCTGAGCCTCGGGATCGGAAAAGCCGTCGCTCGAGATCTGCCGGACGACGACCTCGCAGTCGGAGGACACCCCGTCGCCGAGGTCGGCGTCGACGACATCGGCGCCCCGACCGCATCTGACCCTGTCCCGGCCGCTGTCCAGCGCGGCCTGGATGCGGTCGTCGCCCTGGCCGCCCGACAGCGTGTCGCGACCCGGCCCACCGTCGAGCAGGTCGTTGCCCCTCAGCCCCGCGATGTCGTCGTTTCCGCCCCGACCGAAGATGGTGTCGGCCCGAGGCGTGCCTCGGAGCCGGTCCGCGTGTGCGGTGCCGTTGATCGTGGCGGCCGAGGCTGCAAGCGGTACGGCCAGGACTGCGGCGAGTCCCCAGACCCCAAGAGAGCGTCGGCCGAGCACGCGCGCAACGTACAAGAGGCGCAGAGGCCCGCGGCCGGCCACGGGCCTCTGCGGCGAGACGGGCCTAGCCCGCGTCCTCCTCGGCCTCCTGCTCGGCCGTCGGCACCACCCAGAACACGGTCTCGCACCGGTGCAGCCGATACAGACCGCGCTCCTTGGCGTTCAGCCAGGCCCGGTCGCGGCCGGGCCCGCAGTCGACCACGTCTCGCTGGTCGTCGTTGGCCAGCGCGTGGAGCACGTCGTTGCCTCCTCCGCCGAACAGCTGGTCGGCGCCCTGGCCGCCCCAGAGCGAGTCGTCTCCGCCGCCTCCGTACTCGATGTCGCCGTCGTCGCCTCCACGGACGACGTCGTCACCGTGCCCGCCGTACATGACGTCCCGGCCGCCTCCGCCGTGCAATTCGTCGGAGCCCGCCTGACCGTAGACGACGTCGGCGCCGTCCTTGGCGAAGGCGACGTCGTCGCCGGCCTTGGCGTAGATCACGTCCGCCGCCGGAGTCCCGTCGAGTGTGTCCGGGCCCGGTGTTCCGGTGATCACGTCCAGCGGGCGCGCCAGCGCCGTGCCGGAGAGGACGACCGCGGCGACCGCCGTCACGAGGATGATCCTGCAGCTCATGTCGAGCACCTCCGTGTTGGGGTTGGCGACTCGAACCCTCGTGAGCGAGTGTCAGGAGCAGGTCTGGGCCGTGAAAAGTTCGCGGCAGGAACTCGTAAAGCTACGGGCCGGTCCGCATCGGCTCCGGGAGGAAGCGCACGCGCGACTGGTCGCGCAGCGCGAGCGTCGCCGCCACCGTGGCCAGGATCGTCACGACCCCGGCTACTACGAAGGCGAGCGTCGTCCCTCCCGCGGCCGCGAGCGCCCCGGCGATCACGCCTCCCAGCGCCCCGGTGCCCGCGAAGCCGAAGTAGAAGAGCCCGACCACGCGGCCTCGCAGGTGCTCCGGCGCCTCGAGCTGAAGCAGGGAGTTAGCGTTCGCCGTCCAGAGCGTGAAGCAGATTCCGCCCACGAAGAGGAGCACGAGCGCCGCCGCGAGCGTGCGCTCGGGTGCGAGCACGAGCAGGGAAAGGCCGTAGCCGGCCGTGCCCACCAGAAGCAGCTTCAGGCTCGAACGGGAAAGAGCAGCCGCGACGAGTGCCCCCACGAGCGCGCCGGCGCCGAACGACGAGCTCAGGAGGCCGAACGTCTCTGCTCCACTGTGCAGTGTTCGCTTGGCCAGCACCGGCAGCAGGACGTTGTTGTTCACCGCGGCCATGCTGACCACGCTCACGAGCAGCAGGATGATGAGGGCCCGCGGGGTGTGGAGGACGTAGCGGAAGCCCTCGCGGAGCCCTTGCAGCATGGTCGAGCGCTCTCCGTGCTGCTCGACCGGGCGGAGCTCGTCGGCTCGCATCTTCAGCAGCCCCGCGAGGACCGCGAGGAAGCTGGCGGCGTTGATGGCGAAGCAGGGGCCCGCCCCGACCGTCGCGATCAGGATTCCGCCCAGTGCGGGCCCGAAGATGCGGGCTGCGTTAAAGAGGCTGGAGTTCAGCGCCACGGCGTTCGGGAGCTCGGTCGGACCGACCATGCGATACGTCAGCGCCTGGCGCGCCGGCGCGTCGATCACCTGCACGGTTCCCATCAGGAACGCGACGAGGTAGACCTGCCAGGCCTGGACGACGCCGCTGAGGGCGAGCGCGGCGATCAGCGAGGCGAGCGCCATCGCCGTCGCCTGGGTGGCGATCACCGCGCGTCGCGCGTCGACCCGGTCGACGAGGACGCCGGCGAACAAGCCGAAGATGCTGAACGGCAGGAACTGGGCGAGCGCGAGGATGCCGACCGCCACCGGCGAGTGGGTCAACTGGAAGACGAGCCACGCCTGGGCGACCCGCTGCATCCACGTTCCGGTGACGGAGACGACCTGTCCCGAGAAGAACAGCCTGTAGTTTCGGTGCCGCAGACTGGCGAACGTGCGCCGGTTCAGGGAGAGGAGCGCGGCGGTCACTCGTCCGCCTCGAGGAGGGCGGCAAGCGGTTCGACGGCGGCTTCGATCGCCTCGAGCTGCTCGGGCTCCAGGCGCTTCAGGCGCGACGTGAGCCAGGCCGTCCGGCGCGAGCGCACGAGCCGCAGCACTCTCTCGCCCTCGGACGTCACCTCGAGCCCGACCCGGCGGCGGTCACCGGCAGTCCCGGGCGTGCGAGTGACGAGCCCGGCCCGCTCGAGCCGATCGATATGGCGGCACATGGCCGCCGGGGAAACGCCCTCGCGCCCTGCGAGCTCGCGCACGCCGACCCCGGGTGACCTGCGAATGGAGACCAGTAGCGAGACCTGGCCGCCGGTGACCCCGAGGGGATGGACCTCCCGCCGCAGCTGCCGGCCGATCTGTAGGAGAACCGGCCGCAGCTCGTTGGCGAGCGCGACGGGGTCGGAGATGACAGCAGCGGAGTTCGTCAAAGTCGTTAACCAGGTTAACAAAAATTGGCAAGAGTGGCCACGAACGGCAAGGCGACGTAGGCTTCGCCGGCACCATGGAGGCCGCACGGAGCAAGCACCTCATCCTCATCCTCGCGCGGGAGTTCGCGTCCCAGCTCTCGATGCCCGTGTTCATCACCGACGATCAGGGCAAGCTCGTCTTCTACAACGAGCCCGCGGAGGAGACGCTCGGACGCACGTTCACGGAGGCCGGCGAGATGAACGCCAGCGAGTGGCAGGCGATCTTCTCGGTCGAGACGCTGGACGGGGACCCGATGCCGCTCGAGGAGATGCCCGGCGGGATCGCGCTGCTCGAGCGCAGGCCGGCGCACAAGGAGCTTCGCATCACGGCTCTCGACGGCGCCAAGCGTCACATCGCGATCACGGCCTTCCCCCTGCTCGGCCACGAGCGGGAGCTCTTCGGCATCGTGACCATGTTCTGGGAGCAGGGCTAGGCCTTGCGCGCGAGGATCTGGGGCTGCCGGGGCTCGCTGGCTACTCCCGGCCACGAGACCCTGCGTTACGGCGGAAACACCTCATGCGTCGAGGTACGGCTCGACGACGGGACCCTGCTCGTCCTCGATGCGGGCACCGGCATCCGCGCGCTCGGGCTCGAGCTCGTCCGCGAAGACGTCCGCAAGATCGACGTGCTCCTGACCCACCTGCATCTCGACCACATCGAGGGCCTGGGGTTCTTCGCGCCCGTCTGGAATCCGGAGGCAGAGCTCCACGTCTGGGGGCCGCCCTCGCCGGTCCGGAGCCTCGACGCGCGGATCGGCCGCTACTTCTCGGCGCCGCTGTTCCCGGTCGATCTCGCCGAGATCCCCGCACGGCTCGTCTTCCACGACGTTCCCAGCGAGCCCTGGGAGATAGGAGGCGCGCGACTTTATGCAGAGCCCATCTCGCACCCGGGTCCGACGCTCGGCTACCGCATCGAGGAGAACGGGAACTCCCTGGCGTACATCCCGGATCACGAGCCCGCGCTTGGCATCACCCTCGAGTCGCTCACGCCCGACTGGGTCTCCGGATATACGGTCGCCGCCGGGGCGCACACGCTTCTGCACGACGGGCAGTACTTCGACGAGGAGTACTCCGAGCACATGGGCTGGGGCCACTCCAGCCTCTCGGATGCTGTGACCTTCGGCCACGTGACGGAGGTGGGCTCGCTCGTCCTCTTCCATCACGACCCCTTGCATACGGACGAGGCGCTCGACGACCACCAGGCACGGGCGCGCGAGCTCTGGCGAAACGGCGGCCCTCCGCCCGAGCTGGCCTGCGAGGGCATGGAGATCGTCCTCGCCTGAAGAAACGCAGTGGAGCCCCTGCCTCGCGGCAAGGGCTCCACCGCAGGATCTCAGGAACCGTTGGAGGCGCGAGGTGTGGTATCGCCGACCGTGAAGTCGGCCGCGTTCGACCGTGTGTCGTGCCCGTCGGGATGGCGAGCGATGCTGGATCCCGCCGAGGGGGCGGGAGCGGCCGCGGCCTCCACGAGTGCGTTCGTGGCCGTCCCGTAGCCGACCGAGTCGATCAGCGTTCCGGAGGAGTCGCGGATTCCGATCCCACCGCCCGTGGACGCGAGGCGGGTGGAGAACGACTGATCCGCCGTCGCGGAGCCCGTATACCCGCTGCCCGCGAGGAGGTAGAAGCCGCCTGCCGGAAGTACCGTCCCGGCCGGCACCGTGGCGAGCGACACGTCGCTGGTTCCGGCGCTTGACCGGTAGACGAGCTTGAACCCGCCGATATCGACCGAGGCGGTGCCGGCGTTCGCGATCTCGACGAACTCGTCGGCTGCCGACGACGAACCGCCCGTCTCCACCTCGTTGACGCTCAGCTGCGTCGTCTGCGGAGGGGGCGGCGTGCCGGCGACGCAGGTGATGACGGCGTGGGCGGAGGCGTCGTACTCCACGCTGATGACGCCCGGCTGACCGGAAAACGTGCAGGGGACCCCTCCCAGCGACTCGAAGGAGGTGAGACCGGTCCCGGGGTCTCCCTTCGGCCCCGCAGGACCTTGCGGCCCCGCAGGGCCTTGCGGCCCGGAGGGACCTGCTGGTCCTGGGGACCCGTTCGCGCCCATGGGCCCTTCCCGGCCCTGTTCGCCGGGTGGTCCCTGCGGACCGGGTGGGCCCTCCACGCCGGGTGGCCCCTGCGGTCCCGCGGGCCCCGTCGCTCCTCGCGGACCTCTCGGGCCGCGCACGTTCCAGACCACGGGCTCTTCGCCTGGGTGACACTGCGCGCCCTCCCCGGGAATGCGGAGGAAGCCGGAGTGCGCGTTCCGGCACGCGCGGATGAGGACACTCGCGTCGTCCTCGTGATGGCCGGCTCCGGCGAGCGCGGCGCCTGTCGCCGCTACGGCGAGGACGGCGGCTGCCAGGACGAGCCGCCTTTGCTGGGTGTTGCGTGTGGTGATCATGCCGACCACGGATACCCGCGTCCTCCGGCGCGCGAAAGTGTCCGTGCAGCTTCCGACTCTCTTCCGGCGCAGTTCCGTGATCTCGGGCGGGCACGACCGGGGCTGAAGTGCACCGGAACCGTGACAAGTCGGCCGGCAGGCTTGCGTACGCCGAGTCCCTCTGGTTGTCTCGAAAGACAACGAGGATCGGAGGTTGAGCATGAGACGAAAGAGCTCGGAGGCGCGACGGGGACGAGCCTTCGCGGCCTGTGCAGGACTGCTCGCCGGGGGGGCTGCAGGAGCCGCGCTGCTCGCCTTGGCAAGCGTCGCGGTTGCCCACCGGCTGACGAGGGCCGCGGACGCTGATCCGGGCGCACTGATCGAAGCGGCACATGTGCCAGCGCTCTTGACCACGGACGGCGAGCCGGTCGAGCTTCGCTACGACGTCTATTGCGCCGCCCTGGGTGCCGATCCGGAGAGCGGGGCACCATGCGACGCTGCTGGAACGGTCCATGTCCGGCGGGGCCAGTCGGGCCCGTTCCAGTCGATCCCGCTGAAGCTCGATCCCGACGCATCGCACGATCGGTACGTCGCGGAGGTTCCAGACGCGGTGGCCTCCGACGAGGAAGGCTTCTCCTATTACGCGGTCCTGCGCAACGTGCACACCGGGGCGGAGACGACGCTTCCTGCGGGCGGCGAGACTGCTCCGCAGCGGAGCTTCCCGCTCGGCCACTCGGGGGCGGTCGAGCTCGGGGGCCATTCGTTCGGTTCCGTTCGTAGAGCAGATGCCCGCGTCGCCTCCGCCCGCTGGGGTGCGGGACACGAGGACGTCGGCCTCGAGGAAGGGCCGCTTACAACACCGATTGGCGCCACGTCGTTCGACGTCGAGGCGTCCGGAGCGGTGGCCGTCCTCGATGAGGCAAAGCATCGGGTGCTCCGTTTCCGCGCAGGGAAGGTCGTCGGGACTGTTCCCCTGGAGATCACCGGCACCCTCGCGGACATGTCCGTCGGTCAGGACGGAACGATCTACGTGCTCGAGACGGCGAGCCAGGGTCCGGACCCGACGCCGCTTCTCCGCAGCTTCCAGCCGAATGGGGACTCGAAGGCGTCGTGGCATGCGGCCGAGCGCACCGTGGCGGCGGTCCGGATGGGCCCCGACGGGCCTGTGACGCTCGAGTATCCGGCGGCGCAGTGGATGCCTGCCGAAGACCACGGCTGGGTGCTCCAGCGCAAGGCCCAAGAGCAGCGGGGCAGGCCGGGACGACCCCTGCCGGGGGGCGATGAGGTCATCGTTCTTCGCGCGGGGAAGGAGGTGCGGGTCGCGCTCGTCGGCCCCGACGGCGTGAGCCGAAGCTGGCGCGTCGAGAGCGAGACGCCGATTGCAGAGGTGCAGCTCGTCGAGCCACTGGGCAGCCGGCTGGTGCTCGTGTTTCGCGTCTACACGGACAGCCGAGACGAATTCGTTGCCCTCGTGCTCGACCGAAAGGGCCTCGTGAAAGGCTTCTCTCTCGAGTCCGCCGACTGGGCAGAGGCCGCGCCGATCTCACGGTTCCGGCTCGCCGGCTCCTCCCTCTACCAGCTTGGCTCGACCCCGGCCGGGATGTTCGTCGACCGCTTCGACCTGGAGGTGCGTCCATGACCCGGATCGCGCTTCGGCGCCCCCCGCTCGTGTTCGCCGCCTGCTT
>WNGB01005075.1_pt1 | contig 36336 bp, 28 predicted proteins | sample 5400681 | NCBI WGS metagenome assembly WNGB01 (sample SAMN13153367, study PRJNA577476) | soil metagenome | isolation source: 115 cm soil or saprolite under grassland replicate 2 | place: USA:California | collected 2016-06-15 | reverse complement strand
AGAGACGGGCGCCGCGGATCGGCCGGCCGATTCCCGGCGGGAGCCGGTCGCCGGCCTCCATGCGCGCGGCGCTGGCGTTGGCCGTCGCCTCGGTCGGGCCGTAGAGGTTCCAGATCTCCAGCCCCGGCAGGAGGTCGAGCGTACGGTCCACCAGATCGCGCTCGAACCCCTCGCCGCCCAGGAGGAGGCGGGCCAGGGGGGGGAGCGGCCGGTCGCCGGTCTCCAGCAGGTCGAGCGCCGCGCGCCAGAGCGACGGGACGCAGTTGAGCGCCAGCCGGCCGGCGCCCCGGAAGTCCTCGTGCAGATGGCCGAGCAGCCGCTCCGGCCGGCGCGCCGACTCCTCTCCCAGGAGGTGCACCGGCCGCCCGCGGAGCAGCGGCGCGAAGAGCTGCTTCAGGGAGGCGTCGAAATTGAGCGAGGCGATGAACAGGACGTCGTCGATCCCGGCGAGCGGCTCCTCCAGGGTCCACTCCAGGTAGTTGAGGAGCGCGCGGTGGGTGACCGGCGTCCCCTTGGGCTTGCCCGCGGAGCCCGAGGTGTAGAGCACATAGGCCCAGGCCTCCAGCGGCAGGGGCGGCCCGTCCGGAGGAGCCGGCTCCTCGCCCGGCCGGGGCAGCGGCAGGGGAGCCTCCCGCGACAGGATGATCGAGACCTCCGAGTCGTCCACGACGTGCGCCAGATAGTCCTCCGGATACGTCGGGTCCAGAGGCAGATACGCCGCGCCGGTCTCCAGGGTGCCCAGCACGGCCACCACCAGCTCGGGCGAGCGGTCGAGCGAGATGCCGACGACCGTCCCGGGAACGGCGCCCGCCCGGCGCAGCGAGCGGGCGAGGCCGAGGGTGCGCCGGCGCAGCTCCCGCCAGCTGAGCGCGATCCGCCCCTCGAAGAAGACCGCCGGCGCTTCGGGCGTGGCTTCGGCCTGCCGCCGGATCCGCTCGTGGACGGGCAGGTCCGCGTCGCGCCGCGGTGCGCCCTCGCCCCACTCCAGGATCTGATGCCGCTGCGCCTCGCGCAGCAGGGGGAGCTCCGAGAGGTGCTGGGACGGAGCGTCCAGACCGCCGGCCAGGAGGGTCGCGAACGAGTCGACGAAGCGCTGCGCCGTCGCCGCGTCGAAGCGGTCGGCGTCGAGCTCCAGACGGAACTGCAGCTCCCCCGCCACCACGGCCGCGGTCAGCGAGATGTCGAGCTGGGCGCCGCGGCGCCCGAGGGGGAGCGTCGCGAGCTCCAGACCGCCGAGGCGTGCCGCTCCGCCCCCTTGCCCCAGTGCGAGGAGGGCGAGCGGCTCCTCTTCCGGATAGCGCGTCCGGTAGAGCACCAGCATTGCCTGGAAGAGCGGCATGCGGCCGGCGTCGCGCACCGGATGGAGCTCTTCGGCGAGCCAGGGGAACGGCCAGTCGCGATGCGCCAGGGCCTCTTCCGACTCCAGGCGGGCGCCGGCGAGCAGGCCCTCGAACGAGGCGGCTTCCAGCGGCCGGCTGCGCAGCACCACCGGATTGACGAAATAGCCCACCGTCCGCGCCCAACGCGCCGCCCCGCGGCCCGCGGCCGGCACCCCGATCCAGATCTCCTCCTCGCCGGTGATCCGGTGCAGCAGGAGCTGGAAGCCGGCCAGGGCGGCGGCGAACAGCGTGGCGCCGTGAGCACGGGCGAGCGCCTGGAGGCGCGCCGTCACCGCGGCATCCAGCCGTCCGGACCCGCTCACGCCGGCCCCGCTCGGCGCCGCCGGGCGCGGCCGGTCCGCCGGCAGGTTGAGCACCGGCACCGGCCCGGCGAGACGCTCCATCCAGAAAGCCCGCAGAGCCTCCCCGCGCGGACCGGAGAGCTCCAGCGCCCGCCGCTCGACCCACTGCTCATAGAGCGCGGGCGGCGGCAGGAGCTCGGCGGGAGCACCGCCGGTCTCCTCGCCATAGAGGTCCCCGAGCTCGCGCAGGATGACCGTCAACGACCAGAAATCGGCGATCAGGTGGTGGAAGACGAAAAGGGCGGCGTCGCCGCCGCCGTAACAGTCGAGGCCGCGGAAGATCCACAGCCGCAGGAGCGGCCCGTGCTCCGGGTCGAACGGCCGTAACGCCTGGGCCTCCAGCCGCTCGCGGACGACCGCCTCGGCAAGGCCGGTTGCGTCTTCTTCGACGATCTCGGGCTCGAGCCATTCCCGCACCCGCCGGAACGGCTCGCCGTGCTCGGAGGGGAAGGTCGTCCGCAGGGCGGGGTGGCGCTCGACCAGCCGGAACACGGCCCGGCGCAGCGCCGCGACGTCCAGATGCTCGATGCGCAGCGCTCCGGCCAGGTTGTAGGCGGCGCTGCCGGGCGCCAGGCGGTGGAGGAACCAGAGCGCCCGCTCGCCCGGCGAGAGCAGGAAACCGCCCGCGCGGATGGCCCGGAAGGCCCGGATGGTTTGAGGCTCCGCCGGCTCCGGGCTGGCGGGCCGCTTTGCTGAATGCATGTCCGGCTATTCCAGACGCAGGGCCTGGAACGGCGCGACCTTGGCCGCACGGCGGGCCGGGATGTAGCTCGCCGCCATCGCCACTCCGAGGAGGAGCAAGGACATGCCGACCAGGATCACCTTGTCGAGAGGGCTCACCCCATAGAGCCACGTCTGCAGGACCGGGGTCACCAGCGCGGCCAGGAGCAGCCCGAGCGCCACCCCCAGCAAGGCCAGGCGCCCGCCCTGCGCGACGACCAGCCGCAGCACGTCGCGCAGCTGCGCCCCGAGCGCCATGCGGACACCGATCTCCTGCGTGCGGTTGGCCACCGAGTAGGAGACGACGCCGTAGACTCCGACCCCCGCGAGAGCCAGGGCGAAGAAGGCGAACAGGCTCATCAGCAGGACGAACGAGCGGTTCTGGAGCGTCTGCGCCGAGAGGCGCTCCTTCATGGTCTTCGGATCGTAGACCGGGAGATCGGGAGCGATCTTCTTGAGCTCGGCGACCACCTGCGGGGTCACCGCCGCCGCGTCCCTCTCGGTGCGCACCAGGACGCCCAGCGTCGCCGGCCGCCGGCTCACCTTCTGGAGGAGGGCCTGGTAGACGTTGTGATCCGGGCGCTTGTCGTTGCTCAGCAGGCCGCCGTGCCGGATGTCCGGGACCACACCGATCACGGTCACCCACGGCGCCTTGTTGTCGGGTCCCCGCTTGCCGGCGACGATCCGCTTGCCGACGGGATTCTGCCCGGGCCAGAGATCCGCGGCCATCTTCTTGTTGATCACCGCGACCCACGGCGTTCCGTCCCGGTCGGACGGCAGGATGTCGCGCCCGCTCACCTGCACTCCGAGAGCGGTGAAATACGCCGGGCTGACGAAATGGAGGGCGACGAGGGACGGCTGCTCCGCGGGCGGGCGCTCCTCCAGGCTGAAGGGGACGCCGTACCAGTCGTCCGTGGGGATGCGCGGCCCTTCCAGGGCCACCGCGCGGACCCCCGGGATCGCGCCGAGCCGCTGCTGCACCTCGGGCACCAGGTTCCAGACCGCGGCATCCTGCTCGAAGCGGCCACCCTTGATGTTCAGCCGTACGGTCAGGATGTGGTCCTGATCGAAACCCAGCGCCGTCTGGTTGAGGCGCTGGAAGCCCTTGGTCATCAGGCCGGCGCAGACCAGGAGAACGAGAGCGAGAGCCACCTCGCCGACGATCAGCATGTTCTGGAGCCGGGTGTGCGATTCGCCCTGGCTGCTCCGCCGGCCCGTCTCGGTGAAGATCTCGTAGAGCCGGAGCCGGGTCGAGAGGACGAGCGCCGGCACCAGGCCGAAGAGGAGGCCGGAGAGGAGCGAGACCGCCAGGATCACCGCCACCACCACGAGGTCGACGTTGACGTTGACGAAGCTCCGTAGCTGGATGCCGCTCACCCGCACCAGGAAGCCGGTGCTCACGCGGGCGACCAGGAGGCCCGCGACGCACCCGAGGAGCGAGAGCATGGCGCTCTCGCTCAGGATCTGCCGGACCAGGCCGCGCCGCCCCGCGCCCAGCGCCATGCGCAGCGACAGATCGCGCCGCCGCGCCACGAAGCGGGCGAGCAGCAGGTTCGCCAGGTTGGTGCCGACGATGAGCAGCAGGAACAGCCCGCCGGCCAGGAGGATCAGGAGCTTGCGGCTCAGCTCGCCGAACCAGACGTCCCGCAGGAGCGCCGGGCGGGCGCGGATGTCCCGGTTCGAGTCCGGGAAGTCCGAGTCGAGCTGCTTCATCACCCGGTCGAGGTCCTCCTGCACCTGCTTGAGCGTCACGTCCGGCTTGATGCGGCCGACGGCGTAGAGCCACCGCACAGTGCGGTCCGTGTAGCCCTTCCCCAGCTGAGTGGCGGAGGAGAGCGACAGCCAGACCTGCGCCTGGTCGGTCAGCCCGCGGAAACCCGGAGGGAGGACCCCGACGATCGTGTAGTTCAAGTCGTCGAGCTGGATCGCCTTCCCCACGATCGACTCCGAAGCCCCGTACCGGCTGCGCCACAGCTCGTTCGAGAGGACCGCCACGAGCGGACCGCCCTGCTTGTCCTCCTCGGCCAGGAACGTCCGCCCCTCGACCGGCTTGACCCCGAGCAGGGGGAAGTACGGCGACGAGACGATCTCCCCGTCGATCATCTCCGGCCCGTGGTCGGTCCGCAGGGCGAAGCTGCGGCTCTCGGTGCGCGCCGCGAACGTCTCGAACGTCTTCAACCGGTCGCGGAGATCGAAGAAGTCGGGATACGAGAGCGGTATGCGCTGCGACTCGTCCTTCAGGTTCACCCCGTCGACCAGGGCCAGCCGGCCGGGGTCCTCGTAGGGGAGCTGCCGGATCAGGACGGCGTTGACCACACTGAAGATCGAGCTCAACGCACCGATCCCGAGCGCCATGGTGAGAACAGCCACCAGGGTGAACCCCGGGCTCTTGCTCAGCGTGCGGAAGCTAAAGCGAACGTCCTGCCAAAGACTCGACATCCAGACGAACCTCCAAAGCCCCGGGGTCCGGGCCGGCCGGAGCGCCAGAGGAGCTCCTCCTTCGTTTCCACGTGCCGCGGTGAGGCGGCCATAGCTTAAACCAAATCGTCCAGAGAGGAAAACACACGGGCTGGAATAGACACATGCCGATATCCTGTTTCCCGTCTGTCCGTGAGCCAGGTCACATCCCGGCAGAGAACCACATCACTGACAGGGGCGCTGTAATGCTGCACGCTAGGCCCCGGTCGAGACTCAGAGGATCTGGTGATGGCAAGACTGCATCGCGCTTTCGCTCTCCTGTTCGTGTTCTTCCTGCCGGCGGCCCTCTTCGCCGCCGCGCCTCCTGACGCGGGCCTCCGGCTCGCCGCACAACCCCAGGGCCGGCTCGTGGACGCCCCGAACGGCAGCTCCAAGGCCGAGGTCGTCACCTTCGGCGCAACCCTCGCCCCCGCCCTCCTCCGCGTCCCCCTGGAGACCGGGGTCAAGGTGGACGACTGGCCGGTGGCGCCGGGCGAGCGGGCAACCGTCGCCCTCACCCGCTTCGACGTCTACGCCCCGGGGGCGAAGATCTGGCAGGTCGGGCGCAACGGCGCTCTGACCGAGGTGCCGCGGTCCCGGCTCGCCTTCTTCCACGGCCAGGCCGAGAACGATCCCGACACCCGCGTCTTCGTCGCCGTCGACCCGGATACCGCGACCTTCTCCGGGCTCGTCTCGGGCGCCGCCGGACTCCAGGAGATCCACCCCCTGCGGGACACCCAGCCGAAAGCTGCCGCTTCCGAGCACCTGATCGGGGCCGCCGAGGCGCTCACCTCCGGCACCGACAGCGAGCACTCGTGGAGCTGCGACCAGTCCGGCGCTCCTCCGGAGTTCCTGCAGAACAAGGCGGAAGCCACCACCACCCTGCCGCTGTTCGACGAGGCGCTCACCTCGCTCTACACGGCCACCATCGCCATCGACACCGACAATGAGCTGATCAGCAACAAATTCGGCGGCAACGTGACGACGGCGACGAACTATATCGCGAATTTGTTCGCCGCGATGACGATCATCTACGAGCGGGATCTGATGATCCGGCTCCTCCAGGGGACCACCTTCCTGCGCACCGCCGCGGACCCCTACACCTCCACGGGCACGACCTTCGACAAGCTCCAGGAGTTCGGGAACTATTGGAGCGCCAACAACGCGGGGGTCGCGCGCGCCGCCGCCGCCATGCTCTCCGGCCGCGGCGGCTCCGGCGCCTCGGGGATCGCCTGGCTCGACGTGCTCTGCAACAAGAGCTCCGCCTACAGTTACACCCAGCTCTTCCTCACCGGGTCGACGCTGAGCTCCTCCGAGGTCATGGTGGTGGCGCACGAGATCGGGCACAACTTCGGCTCGCCCCACACACACTGCTACAACCCGCCGCTCGACAACTGCTACAACACCGAGTCGGGCTGCTACTCCGGGACCAAGAGCTGCCCGGCGCCGACCACGATCAACGGCGTGACCAACGTCACCGGCACGCTGATGAGCTACTGCCACCTCGGGGGGCTCGCCGGCTGCACCACCTCGAACGTGTTCCACCCCGGCAGCGTATCCCTGTTACAGCCGATCATCCAGAGCAAGCTCAACGTCTGCCTCTTCCCGGCCGGAGGGACGACGCCCTCTCCCACGATCTCGACGATCAGCCCGGCTTCGGGGACGACCGCCGGCGGCACCACCGTCGTGATCACGGGCACCAACTTCCAGAGCGGAGCCACCGCGACCTTCGGAGGCACCGCGGCCGCCGCGGTCACCTTCAACAGCTCGTCCCGGCTGACCGCCACCGCCCCGGCGCACGCCGGCGGCACGGTGAGCGTGGTGGTCACCAACCCCGGCGGGTTGAGCGTCACGAAGAGCCCCGGGTACTTCTACGCGCCCCCCACGGCGGCGGCCGACCTGTACACCGTCACGCCCTGCCGGGTGCTCGACACGCGCAACGCCAACGGCACCTGGGGCGGCCCCGCGCTGGGCGCCTCGGCCCAGCGGTCGTTCCCGGTGACCGGCCGCTGCGGCGTGCCGACTACCGCCAAGTCCGTGGTGGCCAACGTGACGGTGGCCGGCCCCACGGCCTCCGGCTATCTCAGCATCTTCCCCGGCAACGCCTTCGACCTGGGGACCACCTCGCTCAACTACCTGGCCGGCGTCGTGCGCTCCAACAACGCCACCCTGCGGCTCGCGACCGACGGCACCGGCACGATCATCATCCGCAACAACGCCACGGGCACGACGCAGGTGATCATGGACGTCACCGGGTACTACAACTAGGAAGGATTAGAGAAGCCGCCAGCACGAAAATGCACACCGGTGTATAATCTCGGGTCAGCGAATCCCAGGAGGACCCGAGATGAAGAGCGCTCGCCGACTCGCCTGCGCCTTGTCCGTTTTCTTTTTGTCGCTGCCCGCGGCGCTCGCCGCCGCGACCGGTCATCCCATCCGCCTCACGGCCGCCGCCCAAGGCCAGGTCATCGACGCTCCCGGGACCGACGTCCGGGCCGAGGTCGTGACCTTCGGGGCGTCCCTCGCCCCGTCCCTCTTGCGGGTCTCCCTCGAGGAGACGGTCGTGGTTGCCGGCTGGCCGGTCTCCCCGGGAGAGCGGGCCGACGTGCGCCTCACCCGCTTCGACGTCTACGCGCCCGGCGCGAAGATCTGGAAGGTCGAGGGCGACCGTAAGACCGAGGTGCCCCGCTCCCGAATGGCCTTCTTCGAGGGAATGGCCGAGGACGCTCCAGACGTCCGGGTCTTCGTCGCGGTCGAGCCGGACACCGGGCGCTTCCAGGGGCTCACCATCTCCCCGCGCGGACGCTATGAGATCCGCCCGACCGGTGAGCGCGAGCACCTGGTCACCGTGCCGGAATACTTCCTTCCGCAGAATGGACAGGCGCAGCCGGTCACGTGGAGATGCGGCCAGTCGGATGCGAAGCTGACTCCGGAGATCCCGCTGGAGCCGAGCGACGAGGCCGTCACCGGACGCGTCCTCTCCTCCCTACACACGGTTACCGTGACGGTCGACACCGACAATGAGCTGCTGTCGCTCAAGTTCTCCGACAATGCGACCAATGCGACGAGCTACGTGGCGGCTCTCATCGCCGCCATGACTGTGACCTACGAGCGGGACCTCAACATCCGGCTCCTCCAGGGAACGACGTTCCTGCGCGTCTCCTCGACTCCGGATCCCTTTTCCCAGCTTCCGGACAGCAATGGCCTCGTCACCAATGCCCAGCTCTCCGAATTCGCCAATTACTGGGTCGCGAACAACGGAGGTGTCACGCGCGGGCTCGCCATGCTGTTGTCGGGGAAGAGCCCAAATCAATTCCTCAGCGCAGGGCTGGGTTACGTGAACACCCTCTGCAGCTCCTCGTTCGGCTACAGCTTTTCCCAGGTGTTCAAATACAACGGCAGCACCGGCGCGTCCGATGCTTTCGTCGTGGGACACGAGCTCGGCCACAACTTCGGCTCCCAGCATACCCACAACCCGGCCGGCTACAACCCGCCGATCGACACCTGCGCCACGACGACCAATACCAATCTTTTCAACTGCCTCACGCAATGCACCGCGCAGCAATGCTCCGTGCTGGCCGGCGACGGCGCCCTGGCGTGCAACGCCTGTCCGGCGGCGACCACGATCAACGGAGTGAACACCCAGGGCACGTTGATGAGTTACTGCAACAATCTCTCACCCTTCGGCTCGTGCAACACCCAGCAGGTCTTCCACCCGCGGACGATCGATCTGATCACGGGCCTCGTGACGCCGAAGATCGGGATCTGCGTCTTCCCGGCCGTCACCGTGAGCCAGACGAGCCCCAACCACGGCCTCGCTTCCGGAGGCACGCCGGTCACCATCACCGGAAGCGGCTTCCAGAACGGTGCGACCGTGACCTTCGGCGGGACGGCCTCGCCCTCCGTCACCTTCAACAACTCGACCCAGCTCACGGCCACCACGCCGGCCCACGCCGCGGGTCAGGTGAACGTGGTCGTGACCAACCCGGACACCAGCAGCGGCACGGGGACCAACGCGTTCACCTTCGATTCCATCCCGTCGATCTCATCCCTCTCTCCCAACAGCGGGACGACCGCGGGTGGAACGTCGGTGGCCATCAACGGAGCCAACTTCCAGAACGGTGCGACCGTGACGTTCGGCGGCACCGCGGTCGCGGTGACCTTCAACAACTCCACCAAGCTCACGGTGACGGCGCCGGCCCATGCCACGGGAGCCGTCGGCGTGACGGTCACCAACCCCGACACGGGCTTCGGCACGAAGACGAACGCCTACTTCTATACCCCGCCGCCGGCCGGGACCGACTATTTCTCGCTGACCCCCTGCCGCCTGCTCGACACCCGGCTGGCCGACGGACCTCTGGGAGGCCCCGTCCTGGGCGCCAACAGCGAGCGGGTCTTCACGATCATCAACACCTGCGGCATCCCCGCGGGCGCCGCGGCGGTTTCGGTCAACGTGACGGTGGTCGCACCGGCCGGCAGCGGCTTCCTCAGCCTCGATCCGGGCAACGCCTTCTTCCTCGGCACGGCGACCTTGTCGTTCCAGACCGGAGAGATCCTGTCCAACAACGCGACCCTCCTCCTGTCCACCGACGGCAGCGGCGCGTTCCGCATCCTGAACGCGGCGTCCGGCAACACGCATGTGGTGGTGGATGTCACCGGGTATTACACGCCGTGAGAGGCTCGCTCAGCTGGAGTGGTCGTGCAGTACGCGCCAGCCGGCGGCGGTGCGCACCCAGACCAGCGTGAACCACCCCGACTGCTCGGGCTCGCCGCCCCCGGAGAGCACATAGCGCCCGGTCTCCAGGGAGGCGTCCGGCCCGAGCCGTCGCAGGGTGCGGTTGTCGAAGGAGAGCGTCTGCTTCGGACGGCCGTCGTGGAAGTACTTCTCCGCGAACGCCTTTTCGAGCGGCTCGACGCCCGGGCGCGGCCCGTTGCGGGTCATGAAGGTCATCTCCTCGGCGTAGATCGCGAGATGCCCTTTGAGGTCCCCCCGGTTCCAGGCGTCCGCCGAAGCCTGGCTGAGCGCGCGGATCTGGGCCTCGTCCGCGCTCCAGCCGTCCGGCTGCGCAGCGGGCTCGGTGGAGTGAACCGGCGAGGCTCCGGAGAGGAGCCCACAGAGGAGAAGGATGGGAAGCAGACGGGTCCTGTCCATGGTCTGGAGCCTCCAGCTCAGTGTTCTTCGATTCCCTTGGGAAAGCGGTCGGCCACGAGATTCAGCCTGACGTTGTGCTCGAGCAGCGCCTTCAGCCCCGCGAGCACCCAGGTGAACCCCTGCCCCGAGTCGATCGCCTGCCGCACGAGGGCGTCGCCGTCGCCGGTGAAGCCGTCGTTCCTGATCCTGACGAAGGTCGTGCCGTCCTCCAGAGGCGTGAAGGTCCACTCCACGGTCGTGGGGCTTCCGTATCCCGGCCACTCGATGACGATGCGCTCGTTCGGCTCGACGACCTTCACGGTCACCGGGATCGACATCCCATACATCTCCCACTCCCATTGCACCTCTTTGCCGGCCTCGAGCCTGCCGCTGCTCTTGGTGAACCAGAACTTCGTGGTGATCTCCGGATCGACGAAGGCCTCGAACACCTCCGCCACGGGCCTGCGGATGAGCATTCCGGTCTTCGCGACCGGCGCCTGTGTGAGCTGAAGATTCTCCATGCTGTCTCCTCTGGTGGTTTGCTGCCCCGGCTGAGCATAGCAGGTCGAGAATCAACAGGGGGAGTGAGCGCCCTCCAGGAATAGGTCGCGCAAACCTCGCAATTCGTGACTCCCCAGCGCGATTGCGCGACTCCGTTCCCGGTCTCAGCCTCTCCGACCGAGATATAGGTCGAGAATAGGACTCTACAGCTCACCGCCCACCAGCCAGAAGTCGAGAATACCCGTTGGGGAGTCGAGAATACCGGGGAGCAGGTCGAGAATCAGCCGGTGGAGGTCACACTTTGTGGGATCTGCGAGGCATCGCAGCTGGAGCAGGTCGCGTATTGCTCGTGATTTGCGACCCGGCTCCCCCCGCCGGCAAGGCCGCAGGCGGGGGGAGCCGCGTCGGGAGGCGCCGGCTTATCGCTGGATCTGGAAGTTGACGGTCAGCGTGTAGTAGACCTTGACGGCGCGCCCTTCGAAGCGGGCCGGCTGGAAGAGCCAGGTCTGCACGGCCTCGACCGCAACCTTGTCGATCCCCATGGGCAGGCCCTGGAGGACGCGCACGTCCGTGACACGGCCCCGCTCATCGATCACGGCACGCAGGACCACGGCTCCCACGATCCGGGCACGGCGCGCGATCTCGGGGAACTGCGGCGGACGTCCCGAGAGGAGCACCGGCCGCGTCACCGCGCCGCCGACGGTCAGGATCTGGTCGTCGGTCGTGGCGGCCGCGGGCGCGACCGAGCTCGGACCGTCAGCCGGACCCGGACCCGTGAAGGGACCGTCGGACGGACCCAGGTCGATGTCGCTGTCGTCGTTCCTTCCAGTCGTCGGACTGTCCGCGACGGGACCGTTCGTAGCCTCCTGCGCGGGATTGGAGGCCGGCTTGTCGGGGAGCACCCGCGTGTCGGGCTGGGCCGGTTTCGCCGTGGTCGCCGGCTTCTGCGTGTGCACGGTGGGAGGCTGGCTTCCACCGGCCGGAAGCGACGGCACCAGGAGCACCTGAAACGGCGTGACGGTCTCCGGATCGCTCACCGCCGCGACGTTCCAGACCTGCGCGACTCCCACCGAGGCCAGGACGATCCCGTGCAGGGCGATCGCGATCGGCAGAGGAGCCCACCGGCGGCGGGGATGCTGCTTGGATTCCAGATCGATCAGCGAGCTTTCGAACATTGTGCACCTCCCAGGGGTGCTGTCCCCCTATGTTGAGATTGGATGGGAGGTGGGCGGAGAAAGTTCCGCGAGCCGCGCCAGCTGCCGGTCGTGGAGCCGCGCGAGGAGGAGCTGCGCGGCGATCGCGCCGATCAGGGCGAAGAACATGTCCCACTGGGTGTCCCACACGTCCCCCTGGGTGCCTAGGAAGGCGTCCGCCGCCGAGCCGCCGAGGACGGCGGACCACCACTCGAAGAATTCGTAGCAGGCGCTGAACGCCAGGCAGACCGAGGTGACCAGGAAGAACAGCCAGCCGCCCCGCCGCAGAGGCGTCCGGCGCAGCAGGACCTCCCGCGCCAGGATCGCCGGCACGAACCCTTGAGCGAAATGGCCGATCCGGTCGTAATGGTTGCGGCCGAGGTCGAACAGATCCTGCATCCAGAAACCCAGCGGCACCCGCGCATAGGTGTAGTGCCCGCCGAGCATCAGGATGAGGGCGTGGACGAAGATCAGGACATAGAGGAGCGGCGTCAGCGGGAAGCGGCGCCGCGTCGCGAGGAGGATCGGCACGCCGATGAAGATCGGAAACACCTCGAGGACCCAGGTGACGCGGTCGTACGGACGGAGTCCCGAGACCACCAGGGCGACGGCTCCGGCGGCCAGCAGAAGGAGCGGCAGGCGGTCGTGCGGTGTCCTGTTCGTCCTTTGGGTCCTCTTGGTCCTTTGGTCTCTATCCCGGTAGCAGGTGCTTCTGCACCTTGCCGAGGGCATTCCGGGGCAGGCTGTCGACCTGCTGGAAGGTGCGCGGCACCTTGAAGCCCGCGATGCGGGCCTTGCAGAAGGCGATCAGCCCGGCTTCGTCCACCGGGCTGTCGACGACCAGGAAGGCCATGGGCACCTCTCCCCATTCGGGGTGCGGCCGGCCGACGACCGCGGCTTCGCGCACTCCGGGGAAGGAGGCCAGGACCTCCTCGATCTCGCGGGGATAGACGTTGAAGCCTCCGGAGAGGATCAGCTCGTGGCGCCGGCCGAGGAGGGTGTAGGTGCCGGTCTCCGGATCGCGGACCGCCAGATCGCCGGTGCGGAACCAGCGCCGGCCGAGCCCGTCCTGGACGAAGCTCTCGGCCGTCTTCTCGGGCGCCCGCCAGTAGCCGGAAAAGACGTTGCTGCCGCGGACGAGGAGCTCGCCGCCGTCGTCGATCCAGGCCGACACCCCGGGCAGCGGCGTGCCGACCGTGCCCGGGATGCGGTCCCCCGCGTACGGGTTGCTCAGGTTCATGCCGGTCTCGGTCATCCCGTAGCGCTCGAGGATCGCGTGGCCGGTCAGCTCGCGAAACGCCGCGAAGGTCTCCGGCGCGAGCGGCGCGCTCCCCGAGCAGAAGAGGCGCATCCGCCGCAGGCTCCCCGGATCGCCGCCGCGCCGCAGCTCCTCGACGAGCCGCACGTACATGGTGGGGACACCGAAGAAGAGGGTCGCCTCGCCTCCCGCGAGCTCGGCGGCGACCGCCGCGGCTGCGAAACGGGGGCGGAGCTGCACGGTGGCTCCGGCGGCCAGCGCACAGCAGAGGCCGACGACCAGGCCGTGGGTATGGAAGAGCGGGAGCGTCAGGAGGAGGACGTCGTCCGCTTCCCAGGCCCAGGCCGCGAGGAGGCCGGTGACCGTGGCCAGCACGTTGTCGTGGGAGATCATCGCTCCCTTGCTGCGGCCCGTGGTGCCCGAGGTGTAGAGCAGCATCGCGAGGTCGTCGCCGTCGATCCGGGCGGGGACGAACGCGGGATCCTCGGGCCAGCCGGCGAGGTCCTCGGCGAGGACGATCCCGATCTCCCCCTTCTCCTCCGCCTCCAGCTCGTCGAGGACCGGAAGCTGGGCCCGCTCGGTTAAAAGGAGCCGGGGCTCGGCGTCGCCGAGCATATGGGCGATCTCGCGCCGCCGGTAGGCCAGGTTGATCGGCACGAGCGCCGCGCCGAGATGGAAGAGAGCGAGGAGCGCCGTGACGAACTCGGGACGGTTGCCGAGAAAGAACGCCACCCGATCCCCTTGCCGCACGCCGCGGGCCGCGAGGCCCGCCGCGATCCGGCGGGCCTCGGCGAACAGATCCGCGGACGTGAGGTCCAGCCCCTCGTCCCCCTCCCCCCGGAAGCGGAGCACGATCTTGCCAGGCTCCCGGGCGAGAGGGATGGCGAGGAGGTCGAGGAGGTTCATCGCGGCTCAGCAGTTGCCGGGCCGGTTGTTGCAGGCGATGGTGAGCGCCGAGGTGAAGCGGGTGTCGGGAATGGAGGCGCCTTCCGTCTTGACGCTCGACGAGGTCGGATAGTACGAGAGCACCCCGATCAGCTTCACCAGGTTCGTGTTGTCCCCGAAGTCCTGGATCAGGGGGCCGCCCTGTGAGCCGCCGCGCATGTCGGAGCCGTATTCGACCGTGTTGACCGTGGCAGAGGTGGTTTTGAAATCTTTCGCGGTCACCTGGTGCATCCGGTTGCCGCCGTCGAAGTTCGACGGATAGCCCAGGAGCGTGGCATGGTTCGGGCGCAGCTTCTTGGTGGCGTAGCCCAACGTGCCGGTGACATCGCCGATGCGCAGCAGGTCGCCGTTGAAGTCCTGGTCGTCCATCTCGATGAAGCCGTAGTCGGCGGCGTTGGGGAGCTTGCCGTTGCCCTGGGTCCAGGTGGTGGGCGCCACGACGTAGCTCCACTCCCAGAGGCCGTAGGGCGCGTCGCCGTCCCGGTAGGCGGGCGCGAACGCGAAGTCCTCGAAGAAGCCGTTGCTCCCGCCGCTCCCCTGGTGGACGCACCCTCCCGCGGTGATCACGATGCGGTGCCGGAGCACCGCGCCGGAGCAGTAGAAGTCGCCCTCGCCCGGGATGGTGAAGAACAGCACCCCGGCGGTGGAATAGGGGTATTCGAGGTCCGCCTCGACGGGGATCAGATGCTGGCTGGTGAACAGGGCGCCGGTCGAGCCGTTGGCGCGATCGCCGGTCCCCCGGATGGATGCGCCCGCGGCAGGGAGCGGATCGAACAGACGGTTGGAGAGCAGCGGACGGATCCCCGGCCGCGGGAGCTGGCCCGGGAAGGAGACGCTCCTGCCGGCGCCGGACTCGTCCGCGGCGACGGCCGGATCGGTGGCTTGGTCGAAGGCGATCGCGGGGACCGGCAGCGGCCGGGCGGCGCGCAGGCGCTCGGGGGTCCAGGAGCTCTTCACCTGGCCGGCGGCCTTCTGGTTGCGCAGGATGGTCCCGGCGTTCTGGGCGGACACGGCGGGGGCGAAGGCCAGGCCGAGAAGCAGGCCGAGCCCGAGGGCGGCGGCACGGCCGGAGCGATTCTCTCGTGGGTTCATCAATTCCTCCTTGAAAGACCCCTCCATTGTATGCCGATCCTGTGGTGAAATCTCCGCCACGGAGGTAACCTGGGATGGACATCATCTGCCTCGACGAAGCCGGATGCCTGTATCTCTCCCCGCGGATCGACGCGTGGGAACCCCTGGACCGCCACGGAATCTCGGTGGTGATCGATCTCGAAGGGGACTTGGACGCCGGGGTGCCCACCGTTCCGGGGCACATCCTCTACATCTACTTCCCGATCTTCGACGAAGGACTGCCGGACCTGCCCAAGCTGCAGGCGGTCGCCCGGCTGGGAGCCGACATGGTGAAGAGCGGCCACAAGGTCCTCTCGCATTGCGGGATGGGCTTCAACCGCTCAGCCCTTGTCGCCGGCCTCATCCTGGTGCACATGGGGATGAGCGGCGCGGAGGCGATAACCCACCTCCGCCGCTGCCGCCCCGGAGCGCTGTTCAACGAGATCTTCGCGGACTATCTGGAATCTCTTTGAGCAGCACCCGCACCGCCTCGTCGAGCTGCGAGTCCTTGCCGCTCAGCCCCTCTCCGACCGGCTGCTCGACATAGACGTCCACCGGCCGCGGATTCATCTCCATGTCCTCCCCGTGGGCGCCGGTGATCTTGATGAACGGCAGGCGGACCTGCGAGCCGTCCAGGAGATCGATGTCCGACGTGTAGATGATCCAGCCGGCGGTGGGCTCGCCCACCACCTTGCCCAGACCGAGGGCGCGGTACCCTTCCGTGAAGTCCTCGCCGTCCGACAGCGTGTGGCGGTTGGTCACCAGCACGGTCGGCCGCTCCAGCGCCCGCTGCCCCAGAAGCGTGCGCGCCGGCGCCAGCGAGAACCCGCGGTAGGTCATCCCCATGTAGCCCCGCCGTGACAGGATGTCGATGGCGTAGGCGTTGACGTAGCCGCCGTTGTTGTTCCGCACGTCCACCACCACCCCCTGCTTGGACGTCGAGGTCGACGAGGAGCTGCGCCAGCGCGGCGTCTCCCATGTCGTACATGTGGACGTAGCCGAGGCGGCCGCCGCTCACCCGCTCGACGTAGGCGCGGTTGGCCTCGACCCAGGCGCGGTAGGTGAGCCCCTTCTCGGTCTTCTGATCGACCGGCCGGACCGCGACCTCCCGTGATCCCGCACCGTCGGGCCTGCCGGCCACGGTGAGCCGGACCTGGCGGCCGATCGTGTGGTCCAGGAGCTCGTCGAGATCGGTATGGGAATCCACCGGCTTGCCGTCGACGGCGAGGAGCCAGTCGCCCACCGCGATCTTGCGGGTGACCGCGGCCGGCCCCTGGGGGATGACCTCACGGACGCGCAGCTTGCCGGTCGCCTCGAGCTGGGCGGGGTCGAAACGCAGGGCGAGCCGCCCGGTCGACCGCTTGAGCTCCGCGGGCGGAGTGCGGATGCCCGAATGGGAGGCGTTCAGCTCGCCGATCATGAGCGTCAGGAGCCGGCGCAGCTCGTCCGGCGTGCGCGCCGCCATGGCCCGGGGGAGGTACTCGGCAGGGGCTCACCTACCGCGCCTGGGTCGAGGCCAACCGCGCCTACGTCGAGCGGGTGAGCGGCGGCCGCCTCGGCTACGTCCACATGTACGACATGGGAGACGCCGCGCTGGCGCAGCTCCTCGTCGACCTCGACGTCCATCTCCGCCGAAACCGCGAGCGTCCGCGGCTCGCCCTTGCCGAGCGGCGCGGCGATGATCGAGCCGCCGTCCAGATACCAGACCTCCTTGCTGTCGGGCGAGAACTGGACCGATCCCTTGTCGCTCGGGGTCGACGAGATCTGACGCGCCACGGCCGGCCCCGCGGCCAGATCGTCGAGCGAGTAGACCCAGACGTTGGACTGGCCGGCGGCGTTGGCGAGGAGCGCCGCGTTCTTACCGTCCGGCGCGATGGCCAGGGCGACCAGGTCGAGGCCCACCGGCAGGAGGCTGGCGCGCTGGCGGATGCCGTCGAAGACGATCTCGACCGGAGCCGGCTTGGCAGCCTTCCCCGGCGGAGCCTTGGCGGCCTTCGTTCCGGCCTTCTCGACCGTCTCCGGACCCGGGCTCTTCTCGGGCTCCGCCTTCTCCGGCTGGAACAGGTCGCGGAACTGGTCCTCGCGGAAGCGGGGCGTGCGCGGCAGGAGGTCGATGCGGGGGAGCTGTCCGGGCTCGGAGCGCTGGCTCGTGGCATAGAGGAGGAAGGTGCCGTCAGGGCTCCAGGTCAGGTCGTCGGCAGCGGTGTTGGCCAGGAAGCTCGCCGGCCGGGGCTCCCCGCCGTCGACCGGCACCAGGAGCACGTTGCGGAACATCCGCTCGCCATAGCCCAAGACCGCGACCCAGCGGCCGTCCGGCGACCAGATGAACGGGCGCTCGGAGCCGATGGGAGGGCTGTCGAGGAGGACCTGGACGAGGCGGCGGTCCTTGCGCGTGGCCAGATCGAGCACGCGCAGCTCCTGCCGGTCGCGCTGGAAGGCCAGGAGCTTGCCGTCCGGGGAAAAGCCGGGCGTATCGTCCACCCCGGGTCCGGCGGCCAGAGGCTCCTCGCGGCCGGTGGAGAAGTCGTAGAGCCAGAGCTTGTGGTCGCCGCCGCGCTCCGAGACGTAGGCGAGCCGGCGGCTGTCCGGCGCCCAGACGACCTGGTACTCGGCGGCTTCGGGGGTGTTGGTGACGCGCACGGCCCGGCCGCCGTCCTGGGCGGAGACGGCGAAGACCTCGCCGTGGGCCACGAAAGCGACCTTCTTGCCGTCGGGCGAGAGGACGAATTGATCGGCCTCGGAGGCGACGTCCCGGCGCTCCAGGGACGGACCGGCAGACGATCCTTCGAGGGTGATCGTAACCTCGGCCGCGGCGCCTGTCGCGGTGTCGAGCCGCCAGATCCCCAGGCCGCGCTCGAAGACGATGGTCCGTCCGTCTCCGGAGATGGCCGGCCAGAGGAGCCGGCCGCCGGTGAAGCGGGTGACCTGCGCCGGCGCGCCGGGGCCGCTGCCGCCGATCTCTTCGGACCACAGGTTCTCGGCGCCGGAGCGGTCGGACATGAACCAGAGCCGCTGGCCGTCGGGGCTCCACAGCGGCCACGCCTCCTTGCCGCCGCCGCTGCCGGCCCGCCGGTAGACTCCGCCCTGGAGCAGCCAGATCTCCGACTCGTCCATGTGGCTGTGGCCGTGCCGCCACCACTGCGCGGAGACCACGCCGCGGGCGGTCATCGCGACCGTCGTGCCGTCCGGAGAGGGAGCCGCGAAGTACTCGTTCACATAGCGGTCGGCGCTCACCTCGATGGGAGTGCCCCCCTCGGGGCGCACGCGGTAGACGTCGTTCATATTGGCCACGTCGTGGCTCGGCGAGGAGAAGTAGATCCACCGGCCGTCGCGCGACCAGGCGTCGACCACCTCGGGCTCGTCGTCCCAGGTGAGGCGCCGCACCTCGCCGGTCGCGAAGCTGAAGGTATAGACGTCGCCGTTGCCCGTGCGCGTCGAGACGAAAGCCAGAGAGCGGCCGTCGGGCGACCAGACGGGCCGCGACTCGTGAGCGGGGTGCGCCACCAGGAGGTGCGCCGTGCCGCCCGCAAGCGGGACCGACCAGAGATCGCCGCCGGACGAGAACACGATCGTGGAGCCGTCGGGCGAAACCGCGGGCTGGGAGAACGACGGGATGGGATCGGCGGCGGCGGATTGGGCTCCGGCGAGCAGCGAAATCAGGGCGATACACGAAAGCCTCTGCACGAGCGACATGACACCTCCACAGGAAAGGACCCGGCGCGCAAGTATACGGCCGCAGGTTGTCCGAGTTGCTCTGTCTCAGGATGACAGCGGGATGGATTTCCTTTCCTGCGCAAACGATGCGGCATCCTCGCGCGTCCGCCGCCTTTCGGTGTAGCGTGTGGCGCATGAGCACGAGCCCGGGTCACTGGTTCGCTTTTCGCGGCAGCGAGCTGCTGGTGCGGGTGGAGGACGAGGCGGCGCGCCTGCCGTGGCCGGATGAGATCTCCGACCGGGTGAGCCGCGGGGGCGATCCCCATTCGATCGGCACGATCGAGGGCGCAACCTGCTGGGCCGTCGAGCTGGAGGTCGCGGTCGAGCCGCCGGAAGGGATGGCCTTCCACGGCCTGCGGCGCCTCTGGTCGCTCCTCCCCGAGGAGGTCTGGAAGCTCGCCGGCCGGGCGGTGCAGATCGTCGACTGGGACCGCAACCACCGCTTCTGCGGCCGGTGCGGCACGCCGACCGAGCGGAAGGAGACGGAGCGGGCCCGGGTCTGTCCAAGCTGCGGCCTGCAGCAGTTTCCCCGCCTCTCGCCGGCCGTGATCACCCTGATCGAGGACGGCGAGCGGGTGCTCCTCGCGCGCTCGCCGCATTTCGTCAAGGGGGTCTACAGCACGCTCGCCGGGTTCGTGGAGCCCGGCGAGTCGCTGGAGGAGGCGGTGGTCCGCGAGGTCCGCGAGGAGGTCGGCGTCGAGCTCACCGGTCTGCGCTACTTCTCCAGCCAGCCCTGGCCCTTCCCCAACTCGCTGATGGTCGGCTTCGTGGCCACCTGGGCGGGAGGCGAGATCCGGCCGCAGGAAGGCGAGATCGAGGACGCCCGCTGGTTCACCCCCGACGACCTCCCCCTGCTGCCGCCGTACATCAGCATCGCGAGGCGGTTGATCGACGACTTTCTGGAACGCCACGGCGGGGTGCGGGGGGAGACGGCTAGGTGGTGACCCTCACCACCCCCGCCTTCGCCAGCAGCTCCGCCAGCACCTCGCCGCACCGCTCGCGCGTCACCACCCCTTCCGGCAGATAGGCCACCAGCCAGGCGCGGCGGGTCTCGGGGCGCACCTTCACCCGGACACTGCCGGTGATCGGGGTGTCGAGCGGTCCCTCGGCGTCGACGAGCAGGGGCTTGCCTTCCAGGTTGAACGGACCCTTCAGCGACTCGTAGCTCTCCCCCGGCCGGCCGGCGCGCAGGACGAGCGGCGGCGTGAACGTTCCCTCGGCGGCGACGCAGCAGGGCACCGCCAGCTCCACCGACAGGCAGTTGTTGATGTCGACCAGCGGATGGATCTCCGGCAGGTCCTCCCCCTTGAGCACCCTGCGCAGCAGGGCCTCGGAGGCGGGACGGTAGCGGGTGGGATCGGTGCCCGCGGCCCGGAACAGCTTGCGCAGGGCGGCCGCCGTGGCGTGCGAGGCGAGATCGATCCCTTCGAGCGAGGCGCGCGCGAGCTCCGAGACCTCGTGCCGCAACACCGCCAGCCGGCCGTCCCCCGCGCTCCCGGGCTCCGCCTCCAGGAAAGCCCAGAAGAGATCCCAGCCCGGCAGCTCCAGAGCGATTGGAAACGGCGCCCCCGCGCTCATCGGCCGGCCCCCGCCACCGTGGTTGCAGCCGCCGGCTGGAGATATTTGTCGTACCAGGCGAGATACCGTTCGAAGCGGTCCTCGAGGAAGCTCGGCCGGTTGAGCGAATGCCCCTGGCCCGGATAGATGACCAGCTCCGTGGTGCGGCCGAGCCGCCGCAGCGCCTGGTAGAGCTGCTCCGAGTTGAGACAGGGGACGTTGACGTCGTTCCCGGAGCACAGGAGGAGCATCGGGGTCCGGATCTTCTCCACCTGGAAGAACGGCGACAGGCGGAGCCACAGCTCGGTGTTCTGCCACGGCAGCCCCAGCTCCCCCTCCCATTCCTTTTGATAGTGGTCGGTGCCGTAGTTCGCCAGGTAGTTGGTCTCGCTCGCCCCCGAGATGCCCGCCTTGAAGCGCTGGCTCTTGACCATCACATAGTTGGTCAGGATGCCACCGTAGCTCCACCCGCCGACGCCGAGGCGCTCCGGATCGGCGACTCCCTGGGCGACGGCTCCGTCCACCGCGGCCATGACGTCCTCGAAGTCCTTGTTCCCCCAGTCCGCCCAGATCGCCCGGCTGAAGGCGTGGCCGTAGCCCGAGGAGCCGCGCGGATTGGCGGTGATCACCGCGTAGCCGTGCGCCGCGAGGATCTGCCACTCGAGCTGCCAGCCCGTGGAGAATTGCGACACCGGGCCGCCATGGATGCGCAGGATCGCCGGAGCCCGCTTTCCCGCGGGAAGGTCCGGCGGGAGGGTCAGATAGGCGTCCACCGGGGTGCCGTCCGCGCTCTTCGCCTTGGAGCGCCGCGTCTCGGCCAGCTTGATCCCCCGCAGGAATTCGTCGTTGACATGGCTCAGGCGGCGCAGCCCCGAGCCGTCGACCGCCGAGACCTCGGGCGGATAGGTGCTCCGGGCCTCCAGCACCGCGGTCTCCCCCTTGGAGCCGAGGGAAATTTCTTCGATCTCCCGCTCGCCGGTGACGACCCTCTCGACGGGGCCTCCCGCGGCGGGCACGCGGGCGAGGTGGACGTTGCCGCCATCTTCCAGAAGGAAGAGGATGGAGCGGCCGTCGGGCGTGAAGAGGGGATTCGAGACGTTGCGGTCGGTCTCGCGGGTGAGCAGGCGGGCCGGACCGCCCGCCACGGGCACCACCGCGACGGAGCTCGTGTCGTACCAGACGTCCTTCGGATCGCCGCCCGCCACGTAGACGATCCATTGGCCGTCCGGGCTGAACGCCGGCGACCTGTCGGCGCCCTCCCACGTGGTCAGGGCGCGCGGGGTGGACCCCGCCTCCGGCGCCACCACGAAGACGTCGCTGTTGTCGGCCGCGTCCGGGTCGGCGCCGGCGCGCTTGCTCACGAACGCGATCGTGCGGCCGTCGGGAGACCAGACGGGATTCGTGTCGTCGAACGGGCCGGAGGTGACCTGCACCCCCTTCCGGCTCTCCAGGTCGAAGACGTAGAGATGGGTCCGGCGGTCGTCGAGGTACTCGGTGTCCTGCTTGAACTGGAGCCGGTGGATGACGATCGGCTTCGGCTTCTTCTCCTTCTTCTCTTTGTCCTTGTCCTTCGTCTCCCCCTGGACCGCCGCGTCGTCCGGGTCGGGATCGGTCACCTCGAGGACCAGGCGCTTGCCGTCCGGAGACCAGGCGAGGTCCGAGACACCGCCCGGATAGTCGGTGAGCTTCGTGGCTTCGCCGCCCCGCCGGTCGAGGAGCCACGCCTGGGTCTCCTCCCCCTCGCGGTCCGAGAGAAAGGCGAGCCAGCGGTTGTCCGGGCTCCAGCGAGGCCGGCTCTCCCCCTTGGGGCTGGCGGTCAGCTGCACGGCCTCGCCTCCGGCGAAGGGGACCATCCAGAGATCCGTATCCTGCCGGTCCTCCTTCAGATCGTCGCTACGGACCACATAGGCCACCCACCGCCCGTCCGGCGAGACCTGGGGGTCCTGGGCGGTTTTGAGGGCGTGGATGTCCTCGACCTTCAGAAGGCGGGGCTCGGCCGCGGCGAGGGGGAGGGCGAGGAGGGAAAGGAAGGAAAGAAGAAGGATTTTGCGCATACTGGGGCGAATCGTAGCAGAGGGCCCTCACCCCCGGCCCCTCTCCCGCAAGCGGTAGAGGGGAGAGGGTTAGCTCGCGCAAGCTCGGAATGCTGCGGATTGGCTAACCTACACCCCTCTCCCGCTTGCGGGAGAGGGGCCGGGGGTGAGGACCCTACTGCATCTCCACCACCACCACCCCGCCCGGCCCTTCGAGCTTCACGCGCCCCACCTCGATCGACACGACCTTGTAGCCGGCCACGCTCTCGCCCGGCGCCACCACCTTGTCGCCGAACAGGGCGACCGGCTGCTGATCCGAGTAGGCGATGCCGTTGAGCCTCAGCATGCCGCCTCCGGCGAGCGGCAGCTCCTGCTGGTAGGTCTTCACCTGGCCGGGCTCCGACGTGGGGGCGGGCGCCGCCGGTTGCGGAGCGGGGGTGGCGGGGGCGGGCTCCGGCTCGGCCTGAGCGGGCGGCGCAGGCGGCTCGGTCGCGCGGGCCGGGCTCAGCGCGATCTCCCGCTGCCGCATGTCCGTGATCGCGGGATCTTCCTCGGGACGCTTCTCCTCGACCACCGGCGGCGCGGGTTTCTCCTCGACGACGACCGGAGGCGGTGTCGGGAGCAGAGCCGGCTTCGCTTCCGGAACGGCAGGCGCCGGGACGGACTCGGCCGGCGCAGGCGGCGGCTCGCTCCGGACCGGGGACTCCACCGGCGGCACCACGGTGGCGCGCTGCTCTTCCCCGCCGCTCCGGAAGAGAGACAGCCCGAAGCCGATCCCGATCCCTAAGGCGAGCAGGGCGGCGATCACCACCGGCAGCAGCCAAGGCCGCCGGGCGGGCGCCCGCAGACCGGGGATCACCGGGACCTGTTTGTAGCGAATCTCCCGGGCGGCCTCGTCCTGCCGCGCGGCTTCCTGGCGCGCCCGTTTCAGGGCCTCGTCGATCAGGCTCATCAGACCTCTCCCTCCAGCTCGCGGATCGCGCGCCGGACGTGCCACCGGGTCAGCAGGTCGTCCCCGGTCACGTAGCCGCAGAGCAGCGTCTTGTCGCAGACCGCGTTGACCAAGCGGGGGATGCCGCGCGAGTAGCGGTAGATCGCGCCGAGCGCCCAGCGGTTGAAGCCCGGCGAGCCGTTCGCGCCGGCCACGTGCAGCCGGTGCTCGATGTAGTGCACCACCTCGGGACGGGTCAACGGCCCCAGATGGTACCGCACGGTGATCCGCTGCCGCAGCTGGCGCAGGCGCAGGGCGTTCAGCTTCTCGCGCAGCTCCGGCTGGCCCAGGAGGACGATTTGCAGGAGCTTGCGCTGGTCCGTCTCCAGGTTCGAGAGGAGGCGGACCTCCTCCAGCACCTCGAAGTCCAGGTCCTGCGCCTCGTCGATGAACACCACCACGTCGTGCCCGTGGACCAGCTGGTCGAGCAGGAACTGGTTGAGCACCTGGAGGCACTCGACCTTGTCGGAAGGCGCCGGCAGGCCGAGCTCGGTCAGGATCGTCCGCAGGAGCTGCGTGGCCGACAGGCAGGGGTTCAGGATCAGCGCCGTCCGCACCTCCGGCCCGAGCTCCTCCAGGATCGCCCGGCAGACCGTGGTCTTGCCGGCGCCCACCTCGCCGGTGATCTGGATGAACCCCTTGCGCTCCCGGATGCCGAACAGGATGTGATTGAACGCCTCGCGATGCCGGTCGCTGAAGAACAGGAACCGGGGGTCGGGCGTGATGTTGAACGGCGACTCTCGGAAGCCGTAGAAGTCCTGGTACATGGGGTCAGTCAATCCTTGCGGGCATAGACCCGCGCCGGTCCCCGCTCCGCCACCAGCACGTAGTGCTGCTCGATCCGGCGGGCGATCTCCGAGCCGGGCCGCATCTTCCAACAATAGATGGAGTCGATTTCGTCCCGCCAGGCTCCGGGGTCGAGATCCGCGGGCCGCACCTCGACCGTCCGGGAGTCCGGCCACCGCACGCCGGGGCGGAAGCGGACCGGGAACACCCCGGACGCCGCCTCGTAGTTGTCCCAGTCGAGGAGCCCCTTCTCGACCGCCACATAAGAAAAGGAATGTCCGAGGATGCCGGGCCAGCCCGCCGCGTCCCGCACGAAGAGGAGCGGCAGGACCCGGGACCCGGGAGCGATGCCCGCCGTCCCCGCGACGAGCTCCCGCACCTCCCGGTCCGCGCCGCGATACCAGGAGAGGAGGAGGCCCGCCTGCACCAGGGCGAGGACCGCCAGCCCGCCGATCGCCACCCCCCGGCCGCGCCGGCCCAGCCCCGGAGCCAGCCAGGGGAGCAGGACGAGCGGAGCGAAGAGAGCGATCCGGTGCTTGAGCATCGAGCCCTCGGCTCCGCCGTCCGGCGCGACGAAGAAGAGGCCGGCCAAGAGGATCGAGAGGATCAGGAACGCATCCCCCTCTTTCCAGGAGAGCCGCCCCTCCCCGGCGAGCCGCCCGCGCAGGGTCAGGGCCACCGCGATCAGGAAGGCCAGTCCCAGGATCGATCCGACCCGCAGCGCTCCGTGATGGAGGGAGAACACCGTCCCCATCTGAAGGAAGTAGCGCCAGAGGATCGACGCCGGACGAGGGGTCCAGACCATCCCACCCGTCCCTCCGGCCAGATACCAGAGCGGCAGGACCAGCTGCGGAGCCAGGATCGCCAGATGAAGCAGATGGCGCCTCCGGAAAACCCCCTCGCGGCGCCACGTCATCAGCCAGAGCAACCCGAGGGCGGCGAGCGCCAGGGCATGAGCCACCAGGTGCGCGAGCCAGGTGAGGAGGAGCACCCCGTTCAGCAGGAGCGCCAACCGCCACCCCGGCGCCTCCCGCGCCCGCCACCAGATTCCCACCGCGAACAGGAACAGGGCCAGTCCGAGGCAGAAGTTGTAGAAGCCCATCTGGAAAACCTGGTTGTAGGACAGCGGAAACGCCAGAAACGCGAGCCACCCGCGAGCCGGATCGACCGACGCCGCCAGGAACCGGGCCCCGGCCAGGAACAGGAGGATGTAGCCGCTCACCAGGACCTTCTCCGCCGTCCGCGGCGGCACCGCCTCCATCAGGCCGGCCATCACCGCATGCCCGAGCCAGTTGGGAAGCGGCCGCGCATCCACCTCGAGATAGCGGCCGAGCCACGGATGCCCGACCCGGTCCCCGTGCTGCCGCACGACCCAAGCGTTGTACGTATGCGCCGGCCCGTCCGTCGTGGGAAGGTACTCCACCGCCCAGACCGGGACGAGGTAGGCCAGGCACAGGGCGAGGTAGAGATATTTCTCTCTCACGGAAGCACCCTCACCCCCGGCCCCTCTCCCACGAGTGGGAGAGGGGTGTAGGTTAGTCAGTCCCTGACATCCCGAGCTTGCGAGAGCTAACCCTCTCCCCTCGCCCGCTTGCGGGAGAGGGGCCGGGGGTGAGGGCTAAACCCGCATCAGCACCGATCCCCAATGCAGGCCGGCGCCGAGCGCGGTGAAGGCGACCAGGGCGCCTTCGGGGGCCATCCCCTTCTGCCGCGCCTCCCAGAAGGCGATCGGCAGCGTGCCGCTCGTCGTGTTCCCGTACTTCTGGATGTTATTGTGGACCTTCTCGTCCGGCAGGCCGAGGATCTGCTGCGCCTTCTCGTTGATGCGCAGGTTGGCCTGGTGCATGATCAGCAGATCCAGATCCTTGATCCCATACCCCTGCCGCTTCAGCACCTCGTGCGTCGCCTCCGGCATGCGGGTCACGGCGAGCTTGAACACCGCTTTGCCGTCCATCACCGGCACGGTCTCGGCCGCCTGGATCATCTCGCAGGTCACGAACGGCCGGCGCTGCGATCCGCCGCCCGGCACATGGAGGATGTCGCGGTGGTTGCCGTCGCCATAGAGCGCATGGTCGAGGATGCCGCGGCTCTCTTCTCCGGGAGCCGCCTTGAAGACCATCGCGCCGGCGCCGTCGCCGAACAGCACCAGCAGGTGGCGGAAGCGCGAGTTCCACTGGAAATCCTCATCCGACAGCGGACCGGGATCGCGGCCGTGCAGCACCTCGAACGTGCGCGCCGAAAACGGCATCAGCGAGGTGTGGACGTCCGCGCCCACGAGGAGGACGTTCTTGCCGATGCCGCTGCGGATCAGCGCATCGACCACCTGCAGGCCGTAGGCGAAGCCGGCGCACTGCTGGCGGATGTCCAGAACCGGCAGCGGCTTCACCCCCAGCTTCTGCTGGATCAGCGTCCCGGTCCCGGGAAAGTAGTGGTCCGGCGTCATCGTGGCGCAGACGATGTAGTCGATCTCGGCGGCCTCCATGCCCGCGTCGGCCAGGGCGGCGATGGCCGCTTGCGCGCCGAGATCGGACGAGGCGACTCCCGGATCGACGTAATACCGGGTCACCACGCCGCTGCGCTCCCGCACCCACTGGTCGCTCGTCTCGATGATCCGGGCGAGCATGTGATTGTCGACTTCGTGCGGCGGGATGGCGACGCCGGTCCCCGCGAGCACGGCACGAGACTGGGTCATCGCGAGCGCTCCTCTCTCCAGGAAAAAGATCGAATCATTCGGGAGGCGGCAGCCCTTGCTGCCGGCGGAGCCGGGGGTCCGACTCCCGGGGGATGTACCTCACGGTCAGGTCGCCCCGCTTGATGAAGCGGTAGAGGAACGAAGGCTTTCTGCCGTCGAGCCCGGCCGGTGTCGTCGCGTTGTACGTCCAGGTCTCGACCGGCGGCTCGCCCGGCGCGGGGGAGATGTCGTGATCGGTCTTGCTCGGCGGACCGTAGAGCACGTACGTCGTGCCGCGGTCGGTACGCCGGCCGCGGTAGCCGGCCTCGCTGAACTGGCGATCCGCCTCGGCCGCCCGTTCGTCGAACGTTTCGCGCAACGGGTTGCCCGGCTTGGCCGGATTGGGATCACGCTTGGCCCAGAACTGGTCGATGAACTGGGTCGACCGGGCATCGTCGGTGAGCGCCAGATAGGCCTTGATCTCCTCGGGTGTCGCGATGCGCGCGATCGGGCCGATCAGCCAGCTCGACGTCTCCGGCCCGAGAAACGGATTGGTCAGGTCGGCCGCGCTGGTCACCCGCGGCGCCGAGGAGCCGCAGGCGAGGGCCGAAGCCATGGCCGCCGAGAGGACCAGACCGGACGCGGTTCTACGGATTGTGGCGAAGCAGATCAAGGAATTCCTCCCGCACCTGTTTCTGATGGAAGATGCCGCGCAGCGCCGAGGTGACGGTCAGCGCCCCGGGCTTCTTCACGCCGCGCATCTCGACGCAGAGGTGGCGCGCCTCGATGACCACCATCGCCCCGAGCGGGTTGAGCTTCGCTTCGAGACAGCTGACGACCTGCTCGGTCAGCCGCTCCTGCAGCTGCGGGCGCTTGGCGTAGAACTCGAGGATGCGGGAGAACTTGGACAGGCCGATGATGCTGTCGCGCGGGATGTAGGCGATATGGGCGTGGCCGTAGAAGGGGACGAGATGGTGGGCGCACATGGAGTAGAAGGGGATCTGCTTCTCCATCACCATGTGGCTGTACCCTTCGTCGTTCGGGAACGTGGTGACCTTCGGCTCCGCCCCCTCGGAGAGCCCGTGAAACATCTCGATATACATCTTGGCGACCCGCAGGTCGGTCTCGGCGAGGTTCGGGTCGTGGAGGTCCAGGCCCAGAGCGGTCAGGATCCCCCGCACATGCCGGGCGATCTCCTCGACCTTCCGCTGCTGGTCCGCTCCCAGCTCGGCGAGCGCCACCGGCGGCACATGCGGTGCAGTGATGATGTCCTGATCGTGGCTCATGGGGCGGCTCCTCGCGCGGCGCGCAGAACAAGAGCCCTATCCTACACCAGGGGGGAGACCTCACCCCCGTCCCCTCTCCCATCGCCCCCCCGCCATCCGGGAGAGGGGCGCCACTTCGACGACTTCGTGGTCCTCATCGCCCTTGAGCTCCTCCGGATCAGGCTCCACTGGAGGAAGCCGAACCGTTGATGCGGCGTGCTGTCGCCATCTTGGAAAGGAGCCTGGGGCCGGATCACCCGAGGACCCAGATCGGGAGGGAGAACCTGGAGATTCTCTTGAGCGAGATGGTCCAGGAGGGGGCGAGTGATCTGGGTAAGCCGTCGGCGCCTGGATGGGCCGCCCTTACCCCCTCCTAGGAAGGCTGCTTTGGCGAGGCAGAAGGAGACGGCGTCAGATTCAAAACCCTGACCAGGGCGCGCTTTAGTTGATTCTTATCGACGGTGGACAGTTTACCAAGTCGCTGGATGACTCGGGATTGCGCAATCGTCGCGAGGGCAGGCTTGATGTACGAAGGGTGCAGGAGCCCCGCCTCACGCCACTGCTTCAACGTCACCGCCCCCAGAGCACCCTCGACGCTGGTAATGCCCATCACGATGATCAGGTCCAGGTGCTCGGTATCGCTGAGCACTACCGCCTCGACATTGTAGTCGTCGTTGCTGACGACAACTGCCGGTCGCTTCTTGTTCAGATTCCGATACTCAGACAATGGAAAAGGAACCAGGACTACATCGCCGAACTCATAGATCGTCGTACTCGGCATCTTTCGGGTTGTCCCACATGCGCCTGAAGGAATCCTCCGAGAGACCTGTCAAGGCGCCGGTGAACGCCCGATTATGCCGCTCTCTTTCTTCCTCGGTAAGAATTTTGTCCACAAGCTCGCTGACCTGCACGAAGCCTTGAGGCGACAATTGACGGATCTTGTCAAGCACGACCGTCTCTCTCGGGAGTACTTTGACGTCCACGTCCGACGTAGCGGCTCGATGGGCTGACATCTGGTATATCCCTTCCTGGCCTGCTCAAAGGCGATGGCCGGCTCCGGCTCCCTCGCGCACCCTAAGTCAACCCATCCTATGCTACGCCGGAAGTCCGGTCAAGGGGTTTTTGCACGGAACGTTCTCTGACAGCCCCTCAAAGTTCCGCCTTCTCGCTTGACTTCCGCCCTACTCTCGCGTAGGCTGCCTCTCGCAGTTCTCTTTCGGCAGGTCCCGGGGGACGGAAGGCATTGCAACGTCAGAATAGTGCTCCCTGGCCCACCGGCCAAGGGGTCGTGAGCACCGGTTCCGTGAGGAGACGTACGAAGTTTCTCCTTCTCGTCGACTTCCGCGCCTCTCTCGCTTAAGCGCCCCTCGCAGTTCTCTCTGGTCTTCTCCTGCCGCAAATCGACGCTCCAACGCCGCAAATATGAATCTCCCGACCTCCCGCCCGAGCGAATGTGCCGCAAAAACGCTGGTCCGGATCGCCATGATCTCAGAACGTGCCGCATATTCCGAGCAACTTGCGGCGTTTCGTCTCGTCCAAGACGCCCGCACTCGACAACTTGCGGCGTCGGAGCCTTTCGGCGTGACTCCAACCCCTTCCGAGCCGCAAATTCGCGTTCTCCCGAGGCTTGTTGGTCCAAGTTTGCGGCACGCCCCATCCTTGGCGCCGCAAATTGTCGAGGGGCGGCTCTTCCCCCTGCAGGGAGCGCCGTGAATTGTCTGGTAGTTGCGGCATATTTCTGGAGGGCGCTCACTCCCCCCTGAGAATTTGCGGCACATTTTTCCACTCAGAGGGGGCGCCGGTTGACAGCCCTTCCCCCTGGGCGCCACCATCTGGCCTGAGGCTTGCCCATGCGGATCATCCTGATCTCCCCCAAGGGACCGCTCTACCGCCACCGCGGCGGGATCTTCAAACGGTCTCTCCGCTACATGCCGCTCACCCTCACCACCCTGGCCTCGCTCATCCCCCCGGAGCTCGACGCGGACATCCTCCTTCTCGACGAAGGCATTCAGGAAGTCGATCCAGCCGGGATCGAGGCGGACCTGGTCGGCCTGACCGTGATTACGGGCACGGCCATGCGCTCGTACGAGCTGGCGGCGGCGTTCCGCGCCCGCGGCATCCAGGTGGTCCTCGGCGGGCCGCACGTGACGCTCGTCCCGGAGGACGCCCAGCCCCACGCCGACGCGATCGTGGTCGGCTATGCCGAGGAGAGCTGGCCCGAGCTGCTACGGGATTTCGCGTCGGGCCGGATGCGCCGCCGGTACGACCAGCGGCCCGGCCTGTCGCTCGCCGGCCTGCCGATCCCCCGGCGCGATCTGCTGCCGCGCAACCGGTATCTGACCGACGACGTCTTCGAGGCGACCCGCGGCTGCGTCCACCGCTGCGACTTCTGCGTCGTCCCCTCGGCCTGGGGGACCCGGCCCTTTCAGAAGCCGGTCGAGGACGTGATCGCGGACATCCGCCAGAAGGGATCGCGCAAGCTGATCTTCGTGGATCTGAACCTCATCGCCGACCGCGAGTACGCGGCCCGCCTGTTCACGGCGCTCATCCCGCTGCGGGTCCAGTGGTACGGCCTGGCGACCGTCCTCCTCGCGGACGACAAGGAGCTCCTCCGCTTGGCGCAGAGGAGCGGCTGCAAGGGCATCCTCATGGGGCTCGAATCGATCTCGCGGGAGAACCTGCGCGCCTCGAAGAAGGGCTTCAACTCACCCGAACGCTACAAGGAGCTGGTCGAGGCCCTGCACCGCCACGGCATCGCGCTCCAGGGGTGCTTCGTCTTCGGGCTCGACCACGACACGCCCGAGATCTTCCTGGAGACCGCCCGCTTCGCCGTCGAGGCGCGAATCGACCTGCCGCGCTTCGCCGTGGTCACCCCGTTCCCGGGCACGGCCCTGTACCACCGCCTGGAGAGCGAGGGGCGGCTCCTCACCCGCAACTGGGAGCTCTACGACGGCCAGCACGTGGTCTTCCAGCCGGCGCGGATGAGCGTCGACGAGCTGCAGCGGGGGATCGAGACCGCCTGGAAGTACACCTACAGCGTGCCCTCCATGGTCCGGCGCCTGGCGGCCTCGCCGAGCCCGTGGCCGGTGCGGCTGGGCACCAACCTCGGGTACCGCTTCTACGCGCACAACCTGCACCGCTTCTACAACTGCGACTGGATCCTGGGCATGGGAAGGGCCGCATCCGCCGCGTGAGACTGACCCTCGTCCACCCCTGCATCGGCCGCCGCGCCGGCGACCGCTCCTACATCCGCACCTGGCAGATGGAGCCGCTGCCGCCCGCCCTGATCGCGGGGATCACGCCGCCGGATGTCGAGGTGCGCTTCTACGACGACCGGATGGAGGAGATCCCCTTCGACGAGCCGGCCGACCTGGTGGCGCTCTCGGTCGAGACCTACACGGCGCGGCGGGCGTACCAGATCGCCTCGGAGTACCGGAAGCGCCGGGTGCCGGTCGTCATGGGCGGCTTCCACGCCAGCCTCTGCCCGGACGAGGTGGCGCGCCATGCCGAGAGCGTGGTGGTGGGCGAGGCCGAGGCGCTCTGGCCGGAGGTAATCGACGACTTCCGGCACCGCCGGCCGCGCAAGATCTACCGCCAGGAGGGGCGCACGGCGCTGGCCGGCGCGAACCCCGACCGCCGGATCTTCCGCGGCAAGCGCTACCTTCCCGTCGGGCTCGTCGAGGCAGGCCGCGGCTGCCACTTCAAGTGCGACTTCTGCGCCGTCCAGACCGTCTTCCAGGCCACTCAGACCCGCCGTCCGGTGGACGAGATCCTCGCCGAGCTCGCGGCGATCCGCCACGAGAAGAAGCTGATCTTCTTCGTGGACGACAACATCACCTCGAACCTCGCGCAGGCCAAGGAGTTCTTCCGCGCCCTGATCCCGCTCAAGGTCCGCTGGGTGAGCCAGGCGAGCATCAACGTGGCATTCGACGAGGAGCTCCTCAATCTCCTGGAGCGCAGCGGTTGCATGGGCGTGCTCATCGGCTTCGAGACGCTCAACCCGGAGAACCTCCGGGCCATGAACAAGACCTTCAACACCATGCGGGGCGGCTACGGGAAGGCGCTCGAGAACCTGCGGCGGCACAAGATCCGGCTCTACGGCACCTTCATCTTCGGCTACGACGAGGACACGCCGGACCAGCTCCCGCAATCGGTGGCCTTCGCCCGCGAGCACGGCTTCTACATCGCGGCCTTCAATCACCTGACGCCCTTCCCCGGCACGCCGCTCTACCGCCGGCTCGAAGAGCAAGGCAAGCTCCTCTACGAGAGCTGGTGGCTGGACGAGGGCTACAGCTACAACAAGGTGCCGTTCCGGCCGTCCCGGATGACCGCCGAGGAGGTCGAGCGCTGCTGCGTCGAGGCACGGCGGCAGTTCTACTCCTGGCCGAGCATCCTGGGCCGCGCGACCGATCCGGTCAACCGGGCGGACGGCTTCATGTTCCGCAACTACTTCCTGATCAACTGGCTCCACCGCGCCGACGTCGACGGCCGCAACCACTTCCCGCTGGGGGCGGAGGATTGGCGGGGGAAGCTGTTGACCGCCGAGTGATCGTCGATCTCGCCACTCCTGCCGACGATCCGGAGATCCGGCGCCTGCTCCGGGACAATCCCATGGACGGCGAGATCCGGGTGTCCCTGGAACGCGAGCCGAACGCGTTCCTGGCCGCTGCGGTGGAGGGGGAGCCTCACCACACGGTGGTGGCCCGCGAGCCGGGGACGGGGCGGATCGTGGGGATGGGCACGCGCGCGGTGTGGAACGCCTTCGTGAACGGCGAGCCGCGCCGGGTCGGCTACCTGAGCCAGCTCCGGGTCGACCGCACGGTCCGCGGCAGGCGCCGGCTGCTGGCCGCGGGGTACGCGGCGCTCCGCGAGCTGCGGGGTGCGGACGAGGCGCCGTTCGACATCACCTCGATCATCGCGGACAACGAGACCGCCCGCCGCCTCCTCGCCGCCGGAATCCCCGGCCTCCCCAGCTATCGCGAGCTGTCGGGCTTCGTGACGCTCGTGCTGCCGACCCTGCGGAGACGTCGGACACTCTCCTCCGTGCGGATCGAGCCAGGGCTGCCCGGCCGGATGAGCGAGGTGGCGGACTGTCTCGCAAGGAACCGCCGGCGCTATCAAGCCGCGCCGTTCTTCACTGCCGAGGAGCTCTTCTCCCCCGAGCGCAGCCGCGGGCTTGCGCCGCAGGATTTTCGTCTGGCGCTGGTCGACAGTCGGGTGGTGGGCTGCCTGGCGCTCTGGGATCAAGGCGAATTCAAGCAGGTGGTGGTCCGCGGTTACGCTCCGCGGCTCGCCCGCTGGCGGCCCTGGATCAACCGGCTGTCCTGGGTTTTGGGGACTCCGCGCCTGCCCGATCCCGGCGAGCCGCTCCCCCACGCCTCCATCTCCCATGTGGCGGTGGACGAGGATGACCCCGAGATCTTCCGGGCGCTCGTGGAGTCCGCGCACGCCGAGGCCTGCGCCCGGCGCTATGCCTACGTCGTGACCGGCTTCGCCGCGGGGCACCCGTGGCTGCCGTGGCTCGAACGCCGTTTCCGTCCCCGGCGCTACACGAGCATGCTCTACACGGTGGACTGGGGGGAAGGCGCGGCCGCTGTCGAAGCGCTCGACGGCCGGCTCCCCCACGTCGAGGCGGCGCTGCTGTGAGAGGCCGGCTGGTCCGCCGCGAGGAGCTGACCGCGGCCGAGCGCGAGGCCATGGTCGGCCTCCTCACCGGCTCCTTCGAAGGAGTCACGCGCGAGCGCTTCGCCGCCGACCTGGCCGAGAAGACCTGGGCGCTGCTCCTCGAAGACGAAGAGGGGCTGCGGGGATTCTCGACCCTTCTCCTCTATGAGTCGTCCCCGCCGGGCGAGGGGGTCTGCACGATCGTCTATTCGGGAGACACGATCGTCGATCCCGCCGCCTGGGGAAGCGCCGCGCTCCCCCGCTGCTGGATCGCCGCGGTCCGCCGGCTGCGCGAGGAGCACCCGAAGGGTCGCCTCTGGTGGCTCCTCTTGACCTCCGGCTTCCGCACCTACCGCTTCCTCCCCGTCTTCTGGAAGGACTTCTGGCCGCGCTGGGACACCCCGACGCCGCCCGAGGCGCAGGCCCGGCTCGACTTCCTCGCCCAGGAGAAGCTCGGCGGCCTCTATATAAAGGAAGGGGGGACCGTCCGCTTCCCCCAGCCGCAGAAGCTCCGCGGCGAGCTCGCCACGGTCCCCGAGGGACGGCTGGCGGACCCGCACGTGGCGTTCTTCCTGGAGAAGAACCCCGGCTGGCGGGAAGGCGACGAGCTCGCGTGCCTGACCGAGATCGCGGAAGAGAATCTGACGGCGGCGGGGCGGCGGATGTGGCGGGCGGGGGTTCGCATCGTGTGAAGAACCTCCCCTGGCTGGCCGCCAACCTTCCCGGATACCTGCGCTTCCGGCAGGCCCTCGCCGACCCGGAGAGGTTCCAACGTGCTCTCCTAGGCCGGTATCTCCAAGCCAACGAGGCCACCGCCTTCGGCCACGCCCATGGTTTCTCCCAGATCCGCACGGCCGAGGAATACCGCGAGCGCGTTCCCCTGGCCCGGTGGGAGGACCTGGCCCCCTGGGTCGATCGCATTGCGGCCGGGGAAGGAGGCGTCCTCACCCGCTCGCCCGTGCGGACCTTGGAGCCCACGAGCGGCTCCTCGGCGGCGAGGAAGCTCATCCCCTACACGGCGGAGCTCCAGCGCGAGATCCGCCGGGCCGTGGCGCCCTGGATCGTCGACCTCCACGCGCACCGGCCGCGGCTCGCCCGCGGGACCGCCTACTGGTCCATCACGCCGCTCGCTGTAGAGGAAGAGAAAACCGGGGGCCCCGTGCCGGTCGGCTTCGAGGAGGATTCCGAATATCTGGGCGGCTTCTGGCGCCGCCTGGTCGATGCGACGCTGGCCGTGCCGGGAGCGGTGCGGCACGTGCGCGATCCGGACGCCTTCCGCTACGTGACCCTGCTCTTCCTCTTGCGGCGGCGCGACCTGACCCTGATCTCGGTCTGGCATCCGAGCTTTCTCACTCTGCTCATAGACGCTCTGCCGGGTTTCTGGGATTCCCTCCTGCGCGACATCGAGCGCGGCACGCCCGCGCAACGCCTCGCGCCGCGCCCCCGCCGGGCCGCCGAGCTGAAGGCGCTGGCTCCGGACGCCCTGACCCGCATCTGGCCCCGCCTGGGCCTCATCAGCTGCTGGGGAGATGCCCACGCGGCCCTCTCGCTGCCGGAGCTGGCGCGGGCCTTCCCGGGCGTCGAGATCCAGCCCAAAGGCCTCCTCGCCACGGAAGGGTTCGTGACCCTCCCCTTCGCCGGGCTATGGCCTATAGCCATCCGGTCCCACTTTTTCGAATTCCTCCCGGAGGACGGAGGCGATCCGTGCTTCTCCTGGGAGCTCGAAGAAGGAGGAATCTACTCCGTGGTGCTCACCACCGGCGGCGGGCTCTACCGCTACAGGCTCCAGGACCGGGTGCGCGTCGAAGGCTTTGTGGAGAGGACGCCATCGCTGCGCTTCCTGGGAAAGGAAGGGCACGTCTCGGATCTCCGCGGGGAGAAGCTCCACGAAAGCTTCGTGGCCGGAGCCCTGGCGCGCGTGTTCGAGACGACCGGAATCGCCCCGCGCTTCGCCCTGCTGGCGCCAGTGGAAGGGGGACCGGCCGGCTATACCTTATATATAGAGGTAGAGGACGCCCCACCGTCCGACCTCGGCCGGATGGTGGACGAGGAGCTCGCCGCCAATCCGCACTACCGCCTGTGCCGGAGCCTCGGACAGCTTGCGGCGGTGGGGATCATCCAGGTGGAATCAGGGGCGTTCTCCCGCTACCTGGAGCACTGCCGGAGGCGGGGGCAGCGGCTGGGGGACGTGAAGCCGCTGGCGCTCTCGCCCTTGAGCGGGTGGGGGGAGGTGTTCGGCAAAGCTGCCGGCGGACACTGAAGGAACCGATACCTCAACCGGCCGGGCGGAGCGTCCCTCCCCCCTGGGAGGGGGAGGGTTGGAGCAGGGGGAGGCCAGGAGGGGGGCGGCACCGAAGTCAATAAAGCCCAATAAAAGCCCGGCTTGACGCTCAGGCCTGTCCTTGCCTCCACCGGGCCGGCAGACTCCTCAACGAGCCCATCGATCTCTGCCTGAAGTTCTTAGTTCTACTTTGTCAGATTGTCGGGCAGCCCTCCTGTCGACCTGTAAATGACCACAGCATCCCGGCCAAGATCTGCTTCATAGGAGTTCGTTGTTGTCTTTTTGAGCTCCAGGGGTTTCTGGGCAAGCTCCCTGAGA
>WNGB01003096.1_pt1 | contig 36342 bp, 27 predicted proteins | sample 5400681 | NCBI WGS metagenome assembly WNGB01 (sample SAMN13153367, study PRJNA577476) | soil metagenome | isolation source: 115 cm soil or saprolite under grassland replicate 2 | place: USA:California | collected 2016-06-15 | reverse complement strand
TCGGCATCGGTCTCGCCGAAATTTACACCTTGCCGTGATCGAAGAGGTCTGACTTGAACAGGAGGCAGGATTACTAAGCCCCGCGTTCACTCGTTAGGCAAAATTAACAAACAGTCGAGCTCGAAAGGGCTCGGCTGTTTTGCTGTCGGTTAATCGAATCCAATGCCAAACAGTTCCCTGCGGACCTCGATCTCGCCCGCGTGACAATAGCTGTTTCGGGATAACTATTTCGCATGGCTAAGTTCACTATTGGTGGTCTGACGCGCGCGTTCGTCTGTCTCGGTGCCATGCAATCGCTTTGCTTCGCGCAACCAGCGTCGGTTGCGTCATCTATAAGATCGACATCTCCGCGCTGAATTCAGGTTCCTCGTTTCATCGCCGAAATAAGACCGGGATCATGTGATCTTGCCGATTGTGCGCGATTCGCGGATCATTATTCAGTTCTGTAGGTTAAAGGAATCAACAAGAGGGATCACCCATATGAAACAAATGATTTTTTTAGCGACTGTGGCCGCGGCTTTGCTCGCGTTCTCGGCCTGCGACAAAAAGACATCAGACGACCTCAAAGAGAAGGCCGAGGACGCGAAACAGAAGGTCGAGACGAAAGCGAAAGAGGCAAAGGAAGCTGCCGACAGGCAAATCGAGAAAGCGAAGCCGAAGCTCAAGGAATTGGGGGACAAAGCAAAAGAGGCGACGAAAGACGCGCAGCCGAAACTTGAGGAGCTCGGGGAGAAGGCGAAGGACGCAACGCAGGACGCGATCGAGAAAACAAAGCAGGCGGCTGGCTCCGCGGTCGAAAACCTAAAGAATGCCACCAGCGCGTCGCCGGCAGGGGCAAGTCCGACGCCGACCCCCTAACAGCAGCCGCAACAGCGAATCCGTACCAAACACGAGGTCGCGTCTAAAAACATTTGACATTTACCCCCGCGACAAGCCTCCCATTCCCTTAATTGCTGGGACGCCTGCGACAAGCTAACATTTGGGTAATGAGTCTCGCGGAAATCAAGGCAGCCATCCAACAGCTCTCGTTCGAGCAGCGCGCCGAGCTCGCGGCGTGGCTGCACGGCTGGAAAGACGACGAATGGGACGAGCAGATAAAGCGCGACGTCGCAAGCGGCAAGCTCGATGTCGTTTTGCAAGAGGTTGAAGAAGACATCAAGGCCGGACGTGTTCGCGAAATGCCGTGAAGTCCAAAACGCATCGGCGTTTCTGGCGCGAGTTCGATCGACTACCAGCTCATGTCCAATGTCTCGCGCGCGAAAAGTTTCGGCTCTGGATTCGTGATCCTTTTCATCCGCCGATGCAATTCAAGGCGCTCGTCGGAGACGTCTGGTCAGTTCGAATCGGAGATCACTATCGCGCTGTCGCACAGAAGCACGGCGACCTCGTCGTCTGGTTTTGGATCGGCACGCACGAAGACTATAACAACTTCGTGAGACAACTGCGATAGCCGTTGAACTACTCTGGCAGCGTCTCGCCCTAGCCGCCAATCGCAGCATGAAAATTGGAACTGCAGGAGTGTCGCTGACAGGTTTCGAGTCCCTGCTCTCATGTTTTGAAACTCAGTCGCTGCCCTCTCAGCTTTGCCTTCTATCTCGGAATCCCTTTGAACTCGGTCGCGTCCCCGCTCTCTCGCCGCTACCCTCGCGGTTTTACCTTCTATGTCGCGCGTCCGCGCGCTCCATTCCTCGGTTCCTGACTTCCTGATTAGTTTTTCTTCGTGGTCTTCGTGTCCTCTGTGGTGAAAGATTCTTCAATGCGCCGAGCAGCATTTCTCTTTGTCCTTTGCGGTTTCCTAATTTCGAGCGGAGGCGCTCAGGCGGCAGACGCCATGAATGCCGTCGCCGAGCGATACGTGCATCTGGTGCTGGCTCTCGGACAGCATGATCCTGATTATGTTGATGCGTTTTACGGACCGGCCGAGTGGAAGACGCAAGCGGAGAACGAAAAGAAATCGTTAGATGCAATCGGCGCCGAGGCCGCCGAACTGAGCGCGACCCTGGCGAAAATTCCCGACGCAGCAACGTCTGGCGATGAGATGCTCAAATTGCGACGCGAATATTTGCAGAAACAAAATTCCGCGCTCGCGGCACGGGTGCGGATGTTGAAGGGCGAAAAATTAAAGTTCGACGACGAGTCGCGCGCGCTTTACGACGCCGTTGCGTCGACTTTTCCGGATTCGCATTTTATCCAGATCATTGCCCAACTGGAGGAAAAGATTCCGGGAAAGGGTCCGAGCTCGCCACGGGACGAGTCCGCCCGATCGGCGGACCGGACTGGCGGTTCGTTGTGGGAGCGCTACGAGATATGGCGGAAGCCGTTTGTGATTCCGAAGGAAAAACTCGATACCGTGTTTCAACTCGCGATCAAGGAATGCCGCGCCCGGACGCTGGCGCATGTTGCGCTTCCGCCTAACGAGAGTTTCGCCGTCGAGTATGTGACCAATAAACCGTGGGGCGGTTACAATTGGTACAAAGGCAATTTCCATAGCGTGATTCAGGTGAATACCGATCTGCCGATCTTCATCGATCGCGCGGTCGATCTCGCGGCGCACGAAGGTTATCCCGGTCACCACGTTTACAGTTCGCTGCTGGAAAAGAACCTGGTCCGCGATCGCGGCTGGGTGGAGTTCTCGGTTTACGCACTGTTCTCACCGCAATCGCTCGTCGCCGAAGGAACGGCGAATTTCGGCCGGGACGTTGCGTTCCCGACTAAGCCCGAGCGAATGAAGTTCGAGAAGGAAGTCTTGTTTCCGGCGGCGGGAATCGATGCGGCGCGCGCAGACGAATATTACGCTGTGCAGGATTTGATGAAGCAGCTCGACTATGCGGCCAACGAGGCCGCGCGTAGATTGATCAACGGTGAGATCGAGGAGAGCGCTGCGGTGCAATGGCTGCAAAAATACGCGTTGATGGAACCAGCTCGCGCTCAGCAGCGGGTGAAATTCATCCAGCGTTACCGAAGTTACGTGATCAACTACAATCTCGGGGAAGACATGGTACGCCATTACATCGAGAAACGAAGCGGCACCGATCCCGAGAAACGGTGGAGCGAATTTGGAAAGCTTCTCGCGTCGCCGCGACTGCCGAGCGGATTGCAAGAAAAGTGACGAGTGACGAGTGATGAGATGGGAAGCGGGCGATTAGGGGCAATCGCCCCTACCTACGATTGGCGCCTTTCTCCGCGAACTCTGTGTGCTCTGTGGTGAAAAAATGCAGGTTCTGAGATGGAATAACGCCGGCAGTTCTCGCAATGACAGTAACCCATCTCCAAGGGTTCCCCCGCGCACCTCGATCTGAACCGCTCCGCAATAACATCCGCCTGTATGCATCTCCGGCATCAGCAAAAACTAATCAGGAAAGCAGGAACCGAGGAAAGGATTTTCGAGATGGAAATTAAAGCTGCGAGAATACCAGCGAAGAAGCCAGGGTAGATTGTCGGGCGTCTGTGCCAGACGCCTCGGCGTTTTCACAGAAACGCCCTACAATATTGCCGTAAATTTTTGCCGACGTCACTTGCAGTTCGGTTGTTTTTCCTGCGTTCCTGATTCCCTGGTTCGACTCTCTTCATTCCTCGCTTCGTGATCAGCAGAGCGATTCCACCGCTGCGACGATGCCACCCACGATTCCGCCTACCACGCCACCGATCGGATTCCAGCCGCTCATCCTCAGACCGCCGAACGCGCCACCGGCGACACCGAGCAGGATGTTACGGATCGGATGTTTCGCCGCTCTCGCCAACGCTCGGCCGCGGCGGCCAAAGTTGGAAGGAATCGCATAGTTTGCTATTGCCCCGATGATTGCCAGCGCGACTGGGCTTGCGCTCCGATCGGTCAACATCCGCTTGTGCAAACCCTGCACGTAAGCCACGAACTTTTCTGCCTCGCGGTCGGAGCCGACTCCGAAGCCGCGCTTGCCCAGTTCGAGTAATGCCCGCTGTTCTGACTCCGATATCGCTCCGCCGCGGGCCAGTTGGCGAATGATTTCGTAGTAAGCTTTTTGGTGATCCGGCCCGAGCTTCTCGCGCAGTCGAAACGCTTCAGTTTGAAGATCGCCAAACTGGATTCCAGCCGACGCTGCCAACGCTCGAACCGAATCCCCACATCCGCAATTGCTGTCACGCTTGTTTTTCATAGTAATCGAAGGTCAACCGGTCGATTGAATCGGCAACAAGGAAATCGGCAGAATCCGGAACAAGAAAACGGGAAGATTAATTAGGAAAGCAGGAACGCAGGAGGATTTAGAATCTGGGAACTAAGAACCTGAGAGTTCGTCCGCAGATTGACTCGCTCGCTCCCGCTTACTCGGCTCTTCGGCCTTCCCGTCCATGTCGCTCGCCCCCGCGGCTCCATTCCCTCGGTCCCGATTTCCGCAGATTGCTGTTGCTGCTCGACCGCAGAAAGATCCGTGAAAATCCGTGGCTGATTATCTTTTCCTGAGTTCCTGGTCCTGATTAATTAATATCCGAGCGCCTTTTTGCGGTCGTTCGCGGTGGGTAGAGCATCTTTGCGGACTGTGATTGCCGGCGCGCCCGAGTCCTTGATCTGCACCGACTCGACTGCGTTGTACTCGATGTCTTTTGTGTATTCCGCAGGGACGTCTGCGTCCGCATAGATTGCGTGCACAGGGCAAACCTCCACGCATGCCATGCAATCGATGCAGTCGTCGGGATGAATCACCACCTGGGTATCCATCTCGTAGAAGCACGCGACAGGGCACACCTCTACGCAGTCGGTGAATTTGCATCCGTTACATTTCTCGGTCACAACGTGGGCCATAGCGTTTTGGTAATTAATTCAGTATTGAGCGACGACGGCGAGTCAAATTTCTGATTTAGTTTCAAAACATCCTTGCCCGCGAATCACTCAAATCCATTTTGATTACCGACACCGGATCGGCGTGCAAAGGACTGCCCGCCCTACCCGTGCCGATGCTTCGCCTTCCGGTAGGGCGCGTCACTCCGTGTGCGCCGGCCTTGAATCGTCGCGGCCGGTCCGGAACAAAATCGCCACGGAAAACGTGACGATGGTGCCGAAGCAAATCCACCAGGGGAATTCCATCACCGGTAGCCAGCCCGGCTGCGTGTACAACTTACCGTCGAACAGGCCGACAATTTTGTTCGGTAGACCACTCAAAATCGCGACGACGATGAAGCCTATGATCATCGCAATGATGTTGCCGAGATTATTGCCGCGCGATTTGGTGAGCATCCCGGCGAGAAAAATTCCCAGCACCGAGCCATAAGTGTAACCGTAGATTCCCAGAACGATCGGAATGATGCGGACGTTAGGATACACGATCACGAGATAGGCCGTGATCGAAGCGACAACGATCATCAAGACGGAAAACCAAACGGTGGCCCACCGCACGGCGCGCAAGCTTTGTTCGCTTGTCGATTGCGGGTTGATGTAGGGCTCGTACCAATCGCGTGTGAAACTTGTGGCCAGTGCGTTAATGGCCGTGCTGAGCGACCCCATGGCAGTGGCGAATATTCCAGCGAGAAGCAGACCACGAATGCCGACTGGCATTTCGTAAAGAATGTAGTGGCAAAAAATTTCATTCGGAGTTTTCGGCAACGCTGGATCCTGGTGCGTTTGGTAAAAAACCCACAGCAACAGGCCGATACTGAGAAAGGTGAAAGCGATCGGGATATCGGCCAGACCCGACAGGATCACCGAGAGCCGGCTGCGGCGAACATCTGGCGCGGTCAACATGCGCTGCACCATGTCTTGGTCGGTACCATGCGTGGACATTGTCATAAAAGTCGAACCGATGAAGCCGGCGAAGATTGTGTACTCAATCGCAAACATCCCCTTGATTTGGTCCCAACCGCTTTTGGCGGGATTCAATCCCGTAGTGATGAAGTCGGAGACATGGAAGCCACCGTGGCGTTGAACAATCTCGTGCCAACCTCCCGGAATCGAAAAGTAAAGCAAACCGACCGCAGTCAACGCGCTGCCAATCATGATCGAGGCCTGGATGAAATCGGTCCAGATCACCGCTTTGATACCGCCGAGGGTCGTGTAGATGGCGGTCAAAATGACAATGGCAATCGTTGAGCCGATGTAGATAAACAGCGTTTCTTTTTGTCCGGGTTGCACGCCGCGAATCATTTCGTACGCAAGCGCGAGCGCGATCGCCGCTACATACAGGCGCGCACCGGACGCCAGCACGCGCGTAAACAGGAAAACAGCGGATGCAGCGTTTTTCGTCGGCACCCCAAAGCGCGCGGTGAGATATTCGTAAATGGAATAAACTTTGTAGTCGTAATAGGGCTTGATGAAAATGTAGCTGACCAGGATCCGCGCCAGGATCGTGCCAATGGCAAGTTGAAGATAAGTGTAATTTCGGAACGTGAAGCCTTCGCCCGGCGTACCGAAAAATGTGCCCGCGCTGGTTTCCGCGGCGATAAGGGAAGCAAGAATGGCCCACCACGGAATTGAGCGCCCGCCGAGGGCGAAATCTTTGAGGCTCTCCTCCTTCCGGCCCATGTAAAGGCCGATGGAAATGATGACGATAAAATACAGAAGTAAGACCGCGGTATCGATCGCCAGCCGACTGTCCATGTCGGCGGTCATTTAGCCACGGATTGACACGGAGTCACACAGATAAAAATCCGTGTTTCATCTGTGTTAATCTGTGGCGAGAAAATGAAGTTCACGAAAATTCGCGCGCCTGATTTCGATCTCGAGAAGACGCTTGATTCAGGGCAGGTGTTTCATTGGCAAAAAGTCGGCGACGGATTTGTCGGAGCGATTGGCGATTTGGCTGTTTATTTGGAGCAACGCGGCGACGTTTTGCGGTCAAAGATGGAGGGCAGCGGAGCTCCGGCGACGCTACGAACTCGGTGCGCAATCAAGAGGGGCTCGCGGGAGCCCGCCCCTCCAGTTGTGGATCTGGTCGCGCGTTATTTCGCGCTCGATCATCCGCTGGCGGAGATTTGTGATTCGTTTCCGAAGGATCCGGTGATGAACGCTGCGCGCGGTTTTTGTCGCGGGTTGCGGATCATCCGGCAACCGAAATGGGAATGTCTGGCCACATTCATTTGCTCATCGATGAAACAGGTGGCGCATATTCGCCAGATTTCGCTGGCGCTCCGGAAACGATTTGGCAAGCAACGGAGGATCGGGAGTCAGTTCGTGTACACGTTCGCTTCGCCGCGGCGACTTACGCAAGCTTCGGAGAAGGAGTTGCGCGATTGCAAGCTCGGCTATCGCGCCAAAAATCTGCGTGCAACGGCGCGGCTCGTCGGATCCGGCCAAGCCGATCTCGAGGCTTGGTCGGCATTGTCTGATGTCGAGCTCCGAAACCAACTGTGCGCGTTGCCAGGCGTGGGGCCGAAGGTTGCAAATTGCGTGATGCTTTTTGCGTATGAGCGGCTGCGAGCATTCCCGATCGATGTCTGGATCGAGCGCGTGTTGAGGCAGCATTATTTTTCGGGTCGAAAGAAAATGACCGCGCAACGGCTTCGCCAGTTCTCCGAGACTTATTTCGGAGAACACGGTGGATACGCGCAGCAGTATTTGTTTCATCACGCGCGGAGTGGCGGACGCGGCGATCGGGCGATTGACGTCAATCGCCCCTCCCTCCGACGGAATGAGCGAAGGTAGGGGCGGTTCACCTGAACCGCCCCTACCTATCCTGCCCAAGTTGTCAGGGCCTGTGGCCTGAGATAATGTTCCAGCTTTAAAGAGCTTCTACGCCCGAATGCTTCTTCACCAAGCGATCATTGCTACATGACGACGGCTGACATTGTTTTCGCCCAGCCGGGCAATCCCGACAGGCTGCGGGATTATGAACAAGACGCGCGAACAGTTTTCTGGGCGCTGCTTGTCGCGATTCTAATTCATTTGCTGGTGGCGTTTTTGCTAGCTGCGTTTAGCGGGTATTTCTCGCCCGCGCTCCCGGCGCCGGAGAAACCGGTTGAACTGACATTCATGGATCTGTCGCCGGCATCAATGGCTTCGAAAAATTCAGCGTTTATCGAGACAGACGAATCCAAAAACGCGCCCGAGCCGAAGGACAAGACATTTGAATCGAACGCCAATTCGATTGGCGCAAGCGAGCTTGCTGCCACTGGCGAATTGCCTTTGCCCTCGCAGGCAGGGAAAGACCGTCCGCTTATGGATTTCGAAACAAATCCTCATTCACTCGAAACAAAGGGCGCACAGCCGCAGCAGAACGCCGCAGCGCAACAGAATTCTCAGCCTGCTGCGCAACCAGCCGCTCCGGTCACTGCCGCGGAGCAATTTGCGTTACTGACGCAAAAATCAGCAGCTGCGCTCGATGCAGCGAATGCATCGTCGCAGCCGAAATCGGCCTATCGTCGCCAAAAGGAACGGACTCAAATCGCGGGAAACATTACCAACCGGGGGATCTCGTCGGTGAATGCCTTGGGCACACCGCTCGGCCGTTACCAGAAGATCGTGGCCGATTCGATTGGCTCACGGTGGTATACGTACGTCGATCAGAAACGTGATTTGATCAACATCGGGACGCTGCGGCTGGGATTTATTATCGATCGAAGCGGACGAGTGAAGAACCTCAAAGTGACCGAAAACAGTTCGAACGAGGCGTTCGCGAGCGTCTGCGTGCAATCGGTGCTCGAAGCGCATCTCCCGCCGATTCCCGAAGACGTGGCGCAGTCGTTGCCGCCTGAGGGCTTGGAAGTGGAAGGACTCGGGTTCATTATTTTTCCTAACGGATGATCATCGCCTGGATCATTGCCGAAACGGCGGGAATCGTGGATGTCGTTCTCGGATTTTTCTCGAGAGGCGGCCTTTTCATGTGGCCGCTGCTGATCTGTTCGATCGTGTCAGTTACGGTCATGATTTTGCGCGGGCTCGCGTTGCGAAGGAAAATTGTGATGCCGCTTGCGATCGAATCGGAGATAGAACGCATGACGCCGGGCGAAAGTCCCGAACGGCTGTCACGCCTCGTCTATCATGATCCTTCGTCGCTGGCACGAATCACGCGCGTGGCGCTGCAACACGTGCGCGGGCCGCGCTCGGAAAATGTTGAAGTGGTACAAACACGTGCCCGTCACGAGATGGTGCGGCTGGAGCGAGGTCTCATTATTCTTGAAGTCATTGTCGGAATTGCGCCACTGCTCGGATTGATTGGCGCCGTGTCCGGACTGGTGCACGTTTTCTCGCATCTCGGCTTAAGCTCCGGTGGTGGATCGGATACGCGCCAGATCGCGCTTGGCATCGCTGAAGCATTAAACGCAACCGTCTTCGGACTGTCCATCGCCGTGCCGACACTGGTCGGATTCACCTATTTTTCCCGAAAAGTGGAAGTGATGTCGGTCGAGATGGAAACGCTCGTAGTTGAGTTGATTAACAAATGCTATTACGGCCGCGCTACGCGCGAACACAAGACAGCGCAGATTCCCACCTCCGTCGCGTGAAGCGCGCGACGCATTTCGCATGAATTTTTCAGTAAAAAAACGACGAGCGCCTATCATCATTATCGTCTCGCTGGTCGATATTCTCATCATTCTGCTGATATTTTTTGTCGTCTCCACAACATTCAAAAAAGATCAGCCGGAGGTGCAGATTAATTTACCGGAATCGAAGACCGCGCAGAAACGGCCGGCTGAACTCGATCACGCGATCGTGAGCATCGATCAAAATGACGATATCAAGCTGGATGGCCGAGCCATAAACGTGGATGAGCTGGAAGCCGCGGTGCTCGGTTTGCCTGAACAGCGCAAGTCGACGCTCGCGCTGCAAGCGGACAAGAAAGCGTCTTTCGGCACGATCATTAAGGTGATGGACGCGTTGAAGCTGGCGGGCGTGAAAAATTTGCCGGCGTTCACTCGGGACGAAGGAGAATGATCCTGCCGATCTTGCAGTATGGCGACCCGCTCCTGCGGGCCAAAGGTGAACGGATCGAGAAGATCGATGAGCGAATCCGGCAGCTGGCAGTGAACATGATCGAGACCATGCACGAAGCGCACGGAGTCGGGCTGGCAGCGCAGCAGGTCGGTCAGGCGTTGCAGCTCACCGTGCTCGACGTTTCGGCCGTCGAAGACCGGCCAAGCACGCTGAAGCTTAGTGGCAAAGATGTCGATCCGAAGAGCGCAATGCCGATCGTCTTGATCAATCCGGAGATCGAGCTGCGCGGCGAAACCGAAGTGGGCGTGGAAGGTTGCCTAAGCTTTCCCGAGATCACCGGCGACATTGAACGAGTGCAATCGGTGCTCGTGCGCGCGCAGACGTTAGAAGGCGAGATATTTCAAATCGAGGCGAGCGGACTTCTCTCGCGCGCGATTCAACATGAGCACGATCATCTCCACGGAATCTTGTTCATCGATCGGATGAGCTCCGCGGCAAAAGCCGCGTTGTCGAGTCGGCTGAAACGCTTGCAAAAGGAAACGAAACGCGGCGTCCGGCATCGCGAACCGCTCGTAAGCGAAACGACGTTGTAGCAGTTCTAGCGAAGACGCGTTTTTGAGCTGTCCTTAGCGGAGATGGCTTTGCCGTGCCGAAAAGGGATTTGCGCTGAGGACAGCGCACACTACAGCGTTTTGTCGCGGAACTATCTCGTCAGAAATCCAGTCAATGGACTCGTGGCCGATGCTGCGTTGAATTTATCCGCTAACCCGATTTCGCGCGCTTCGCGTCCTGCTTCGATGGCTTTCTTAAATGCTTTTGCCATGCGAACCGGATCGGACGCGATTGCGATCGCGGTGTTCACGAGCACTGCGTCGGCGCCCATTTCCATTGCTTCAGCGGCGTGACTCGGCGCGCCAAGTCCCGCGTCCACAACAACCGGCACGGTGGTCTGCTCGATGATGATCTCGATCTGCGCGCGCGTTTCGATGCCGCGGTTGCTACCAATCGGCGACCCGAGCGGCATCACCGTGGCCGTGCCGATGTCCTGTAATCGTTTCGCGAGCACGGGATCGGCGTTGATGTACGGAAGAACAGTGAACCCTTCCTTCACCAGAATTTCTGCTGCCGCGAGTGTCTCAACCGGATCGGGAAGTAAATACCGCGGGTCTGGATGAATCTCGAGTTTGATCCACGTCGGCAAACCTGCGCTCGCCGCCAAACGCGCGAGGCGCACGGCATCTTCCGCATTTCGGGCGCCGCTGGTGTTTGGCAAAAGCAGAAAACGTTTGGGATCGATAAAATCCAGAATGTTCGCGAACGGATCGTGTTTGCCTGAAAGATCGGCGCGACGCAGCGCGACGGTGACGAGCTCGGTGCCGCTGGCGATGAGTGCGTCCCGCATCAATTCATTCGACGCAAATTTTCCAGTGCCAACCAGCAGACGCGACGTGAACTCGCGATCGGCGATCTTCAGTTTCGATGGCTTATCAGCCATGAGAAAGGATAAGCGAATTCGCGGACACGCGCGAATGTCGACATCTTGCTTGGCGACTAGGATAGACGCACGTCTCCCTTGGTGCGGGTTAGGACTCTTTGGCAGGCGAGACGCCCGCCTGCCCCACAGACAAGATGTCTGTGCTACTTTCTTTCGTGACCAAATTTGATCTTCGCAGGCAGGATTGCATCACAGGAATGTCGCGTCTTTCAGATGCAAGCGTTGATCTTGTGGTGACATCTCCGCCGTACAATCTCGGCATCCGTTACGGGAAGTATTCCGACCGTCAGGACCGGCGATCGTACTTAGGTTGGTGTGGCGAATGGGCAGGACAAATTCGCCGCGTCTTAAAATCGAACGGTTCATTTTTTCTCAACGTCGGCGCCGTGCCGTCGAATCCAATGCTGCCGCACGAAATTGTGATGACGTTGCGCGAGTTTTTCGTTCTGCAAAACACGATTCACTGGATCAAATCCATCGCCATCGAAGATCATTGTAGCCGTCGCCCTGCGGTCGACGCAAGGCGCAGCGATCAATCCGATGCCAGAAACGCTTCCCACAGGGAACCGGCTACAGCCGTTCGCTCGTTTGGCCATTTCAAGCCGATCAATTCGCCGCGATTTCTAAACGATTGCCACGAATACGTTTTCCATTTCACGAAGTCCGGTCGCGTCGAACTGAATAGGCTGGCGCTTGGCGTGCCGTATCAGGATAAGAGCAACATCGCGCGCTGGTCGCATACTCGGGGAAAAGACATGCGTTGCCGCGGGAACACGTGGTTCGTCCCCTATGAAACAATTCAGAGCCGCGAGAAAGAACGTCCGCATCCGGCGACGTTTCCGGTTGAACTGGCCGAATGGTCTATCAAATTGCACGGTGTGTTACGCGTCGAGACGATGCTGGATCCCTTTCTCGGCATCGGTAACTCCGCGATCGCAGCACAGCGATGTGGCGTCGAAAGATTTATCGGATTTGAAATCGACGAGGCTTATCTGGCCGAAGCGAAGCGGCGAATTGCTAGAGATCGCGGTCGATCTCGAAAGTGACATTCACTTGGCGAGCAACGAGAGCACGGCAGCGGCGACTTCGTCGGCGGTGATGGCTTTCATGCAGCGGAAATCGATTGGACATTCGCGGAGAAAACAGGGGCTGCATTCCACGTGATGCCGCAAAATAATGTGCCCGTTGCCGCGTGGCCCAGTGAGGCGCGGTTCGGTCGAGCCGAAAACGGCAACGACCGGCACCCCAAGTAACGCGGCAAGATGCATCGTGCCCGTGTCGTTTGTAAGCAGCAGACGGCACTGCCGCAACTCGTCGATAAGTTGATCGAGTGTGGTCTGCCCGATCCGGTTCACGCAGTTATTGCCGATTGCCGCGGCGATTTGTTCGCCTATTGCCACGTCGTTTTTCGTTCCGAACAAAATCCATTGCGCCGATGATTGCGCGGTGATCTTTGCCGCTGCCTCAGCGAATCGCTCCGGTAACCATCGCTTGGCTGGGCCGTATTCCGCGCCTGGACAAAGACCGATCAGTGTTTGGTGTTTGACGTTTGATGTTTGATTTGGTTTTGCAACTTCGATGTTCGACGTTTCGGCCCCGCATTCGCGGGCAAACCGAAGAAAACGGAGCGAATGATGTTCAGGCGGCCCGGGCTTTCGTGGCTCGCGAACGATTTGGTTCACGAGCCAACTCCGCCAGTGGCCGCGATAGCCCACTCTTCGCGGAATTCCGCTCAGCCAGGATTCAAGCGCAACACGCAACGAGTTCGGAAAAAGAATCGCCACGTCAAAAGGCATTTGTTGCTTCAACAGCCTAACAACTGGAAGAAGCGAAGCATCCGGCAAAGGAATGATCGCGTCCACTTCTGGAATGAGCTTCCACATCGCCGCGATCTTGTCCGGCGCAGCGATTGTCACGTGAATGTCGGGACGCCCATTCTTGATCGCGCGGACTGCCGGCACGCTCATCACGGCGTCTCCCAGCCAGTTGCTTGAGCGGATGAGAATTCGAAATGGCTTCAGATCACGAGCCGAAATGCCGGGCGGCAGATAAATGCCGCGTTTGTAGTGTGCCAGGAGGAAATTGGGCTCAGGAGTTTTCCAGCGATTGTGCACCCAGAACCAGTCTTCGGGCGCGCGGCGAATTTGTTGCTCGATCACCTGATTTATTTTCGACGTCAGCACCGCAACCGAAGCGCCGGCCTCGTCGAACCGCTCGGTGAATACCATGCGCCAGCGCGCGCGTCCGGTGGTGTAAACTCCCGCGGCAATCAGCGCCGCCCGCGTACGCTTGGCGAGCAGAGCTGGCAAAGGCGAAGTGGACGCAAGACGCCCGAAAAATGGCGTCCACACACCGTGATCGCCGGCGTGTTGATCCGACAAAACACCGACGCCTCCGCCGGAGCGCAGCAAGTCGATCACCGGCTCGAAGCCATCGTGGCGATCGAACAATTCCAACCCAGTCTGACTGCGGGTCCGCCGTACATGCTGGTCAATGAAACGGTTTCCCAATCCCTGATACACACTCGAATTTCGAACAAACCCAACGAACTTCGGCATCAATTGCGCGAACACTTCCCACGTCCCAAGGTGACTCAGAACGAGCACCACCGGAACGCCTCCGCGAAATTCCCGCGCCATCGACTCGATATTTTCGACCTCGACGCGCTCGAGGATTTTCTCCGGTGGCATCTGCGTCAGCTTCGCGCTGGAAAGCAGGTTGGCGCCGAGCTGCCGGAAATGGCGGCGCACAAGCTGACGCAATTCGCGCGGCGACTTTTCGTTCGCCAACGCAATCTCAAGGTTGCGCGTTGCCAGACGCCGATATTTCCCGGAAAACGTGCACGCGCAGACGCCGAGGAATTGCCCGAAAGCGAAGAGAAATGGCAATGGGAGCGCGGCGACAACTGCTAAGCCGGTGCGATAAAGAAGGTAAACGACAAAATCGAACATTGCGGAACGGGCGGTGACCCCGGGTGGCGCGGGCAGGGTAGATTTGCCTGCGACGGCCTTCAACCAATATAATGTGTCCTGTGTCGCTGCTATTCAGTTATTCCAGCCGATCGGATTTCGCTCACATTCTAACAACGGGCTGTGCGGCAAAATGAACAAGGAACGGGAGGCTTTGGAGCGAAAGCTTGAAATCCGCAACCGTGAGTTGGCGGAAGCGCACAGCCATATCGCGGTGCTGGAAGAAAAATTACTGAAGCTGAAACAATACCGGCGTGAACTGAAGTCGCTGAAGGAGGAGAGACGCACGCTACGCAAATCCCCCGAACGCAGGATCGGTCAAATTTTGCTCGCGCCTTATCGGCTTCCGGAGAAGCTCGCCAAAACAGTTTGGAAAAAATTTCATCGTCCGAACTCAAACCCTCAGAGGGGGACTGCACAAAGCGAATACCAGCAATGGTTTCAGCATCATCGCGCGACGACGGAGGAGTTGGCCTCGATGCGCAATGAGGCGCGCAGTTTCGTTTCGCAACCGCTCGTCAGCATACTCACGCCCGTATTCGATACTCCGGTTTCGTGGCTGCGCGAGGCTGTGGACTCTGTCCTTGCGCAGGCTTATGAAAATTGGGAGCTGCTGTTGATCGACGATGGATCGACTGCCACCGACCTGCTGGGCGCTTTGCCTGGCTTGGGTGCGCGTGACCGGCGGATTCGTCTCGTTACGCTTGAGAGCCATCGAGGCATCTCAGCTGCGTTAAACAAAGGCCTTGATGTTGCTGAAGGCCAGTGGCTCACTTTTCTCGATCATGACGACGTGCTTGAGCCCGATGCCCTTTTCCAAAATGTAAGGTTGATTCAGGAGAATCCTGGGCTCGATCTGATCTACTCGGACGAAGACAAACTCACGGAGGCAGGCTTTGACTCGCCAATACTAAAACCGGACTGGTCGCCGGACTTCTTTCTATCCTGCAATTATTTGTGTCACATGATCTTTATGCGCCGCGATCTTGTGCGAGAGGTTGGCGGATTCCAACCGCAGTTTGACGGCTCACAAGATTACGATCTTCTGCTGCGTGTCAGCGAGCGAACCAACCGAATTCATCATATTCCGCGGGTGCTCTATCATTGGCGACGCAGCGAAAATTCGAGCGCGAGCGACGTCCGTCAGAAACCGGGACAGCTCGAAGCTTCATGGCGCGCAATTGAAGCTCACCTAAAACGCCGAGGTGAGCAGGCCTACGTTGCTGTCGACTGGCGGACCCACGCATTTTATGTGAGACGCGAGCTGCGCGAAGCCAAAAAAATCTCGGTTATCATTCCGAGTTCTCACGGCCCGGAGTCGCTCAAGCGGTTCCTCGAAAACGTGATCAGCAAAACGAGTTACCCGAATTACGGCATTGTGATCGTTCAAGTGGGCGACCGCGACAGAGTCCACGAGGCTGGCACAGATTTTCGGGTGCTGCATTTCCCAGATGCGGCGAATGCTTCCGCAGCCAAAAATTACGTGGTGCAACAGACCGATAGCCCGTGGCTGCTGTTTCTGGATATTGGCGTCGAACCAATCGAGACCGATTGGCTCACAATCATGGCTGAGCATGTGCAACGGCCCGAGGTTGGCGCAGTGGGCGCGCGATTGATCAATCCGAACGGCAAAATTGAGCACGCTGGTCTTGTTCTTGGCGTGAATGGAATTGCGCAGCCGGCTTTTCATGGTTTCCCTGCGGAGCACCCGGGCGTGAACCGTCAGTTGCAGATGGTTCGCAACTACAGTGCGGTCTCTGGAGCATGCATGTTGACGCGCCGGGACGTTTTTCAACAGATCGGCGGATTTGATGAGATGCTCTCGGACGAATTCGCAGAGATCGATCTTTGTCTAAAAATGCGGCGTGCCGGTTATCTGATCGTTTACACCTCGTTTGCGAAGCTTTATTGGAATGCGGTCGCACGTGCGAAGTCTGACTTCACCGGCGAAGCGATTATGCGCCAACGGTGGTCTGACGTTTTAGAGCAGGATCCTTATTACAATCCCAATCTTGCTCGCGAACGCGCCGATTTCTCCGTAGGCAAATGACGACGGTTGGCGTTTGCCAGTGAGTGTCCAAGTGTCGCTAGTAGGATTGTATCGTCTTTCCAAAACTTTTTTGGAAGATTGGCGGTTTGGTTGCAAGGAGAAACCGGTCTTGTGTGAAGAATTCGCGATGCGGTTTTAACGAGAGGCGGCAAAAACTTCATCTCCCGTCGACTTCAAGCTATTGCCTAACGGTGGAATACGAGGCGGCCAGGCAAGAGCGAACGCGTTCGAGTCCGACAAGTTTGGGCTATAAAATGGATCTTCCCGGAGCTGTTCACCCCACTTTTCCTGCATGTAAGCCATTTCACGTAACAACTGTGCACGCTCTGCCGAACCAGAATCACGCCCGCGCGATGCGGATTCCCGATGGATCAGATCGGCATAAGGCGTCCAAATAATTTGCCAGTTTCGCTCGCGCAAGCGCAGACAGAAATCTACATCGTTAAAGTTGTTCGGCAGATTCTCATCAAAACCACCGACATCATCGAAGGTCCTTTTTCGCAGCACCATACATGCAGCCGTAACCGCCGAATAATTTTGTGACAAGATGAAGGTCCGATTCATCAGCGCGACTGGTTGCCGGGGAAAACGTTGGAATGCGTGACCCGCCACTCCGTGTAGTCCAAGCACCACGCCGGCGTGCTGCAATCTTCCGTCGGGATACCACAAACGCGCGCCGACTGCGCCCACTTCCGGTCGAACAGCGTGACTGACCATCTCGCGTAACCAACCCGATTTCTCAGTCTCAATGTCGTCATTGATTAACGCCAGAATTTCGCCGCGTGCGGCGCGCACCCCGTGATTGATCAGACGGCTGAAATTGAATTCGTCAGCATCAGTCACAATCTGAACGCGCGTATCCAAGGCGAGATCGTGGAGAAGTGCGTGCGTTTCCGGCTCTGTCGACCCATTATCGACAATCACAATCTCGATTGGCGCGTAGTCAGTCTTTTCGCGAATGCTGGTGAGACATCGTTGCAGGAGCGCCGCTTGATCATGCGTCGGAATAATGATGGAGACGAGGGGCAACGGCGATCGCAAATGGTAGATGACGCGATGCCATTCGCGATTCTCGGGACAGGCAACCACCGCGCCGTCGATACTTCTCCGCTGTAAGTGATCGGCGATCGCACGCCGTGCTGCTTTAGGTGCGTACGGCTTCGCTTCTGCCACGGCCGCGGCGCTGCCTTCGACCATCCGCCAGTGATAAAGCACACGCGGGATATGCCTGATCTGGGCGGGTTGCAGTTTTTCAGTACAGCGCAGCGCCAAATCATAATCCTGGGAACCTTCATAACCTTCACGAAAATCCCCGATCTCAACGAGAAGCGCACGCCGATAAATCCCCAAGTGACTGATATAATTTTGCCCTAGTAGAAGTTCCGGATTCCAGTCGGGCTTAAAGAAAGGGCAGCAACGCGCTCCCGATTGGTCGATCTTATCCTCGTCAGAGTAGATGAGTCCTGCCTCGGGATACTCCCCAATTGTTGCGGCAACAACGGCGAGGGCGTGCTCGCTCAGGAGATCATCTTGGTCGAGCAACGCGACCCACTCGCCAGTGGCCAGTTCCAGCGCGGAATTTGAGCATGCTGCAATGTGGCCATTGCGCTCACGAAAGGTTACGTTAATCCGCGAGTCAGCTGTCGCGTATCGTTTTAAGGTGGGTCCGACTGATGCATCCGTGGACGCATCATCTGCTATACACAGCTCCCAATTCTCATAAATTTGGGCCCGAACCGAATCTATCGCGGACGAAAGGTACACGAGATCGGGGTTATAAACCGGCATGACAATGGAGATAAGAGGATGCCGCGGCAACGCCCGCAGATCCCGCCGAAGGACGATGCGTTCGCGTGCGCCGATAGTATCGAATTGCTTCACCCAAGCGGCGTAAGAATGATCGCTTGTCATTCGGTTTTTAGAAGCGCTCGATGCTGATGAGACGGAAACTTCTACAGTTCAAACTGCTCGGAAAGCTGGCTCATCGGGTCGCGGATGAGTCATCAGATCGGCGTCATTCCTTTCACGCCGTGGATTGCCAATGACAATCGCTTCCTCCAACACCGCGAGGAATCCCTTTCCAAAACGCTCGAGACCAAAATATTGGTCATAGGCATTGCGGGCATTTGTCGCCAGCTTACGTAACAGTTTAGGGTCGCGAACGAGGCGCTGGATGGCGGCGGCAAGACCAACAGCATCTCCGGGTTCCACAAACAGCGCTTCCTCTTCCGCAATGAGGTTCTCACCCACCACTCCTACCTTGGTGCTAAGAATAGCTTTGCCCAGTGCCATTGCTTCGATCAAAGTCAGCGGGCCGGTTTCGTCCCACGAGGCGCAAAGCATTACGTCCGTTTCCTGAATAAGTGCAAGTGCATCGTTATGCCCGACTGTTTCGCGAAAATGAATGTGAGATGAAGCTTCCGCTGTAGTTCTGACGACCGCGGCGAGCTTCGCATCGTGGGGCCGCCCGACGATGAGAAACTCACTGCGATCAAGCACCTCCGGTGGAAGGCGACGCACCGCTTCCAATAACGTCTGCTGCCCTTTGCGCTGCTCAATCGTGCCAAGCAATAGAAAACGCAGAAGGCCGACCGGCCGTTCTTGTCTGCTGCGTCCCCGGGCGACATCCGGGATACCGTAAGGCAGTACGCGAATAGGACGCCTGGCGAAAGCTTGATAGACTCGACGGCTGCATTTATCCGGCGTGATAATCAGATCGGCCAGTCCAAGAACAGCCGGAAGGACAGAATATTTGTTTAGATAATGATTGCCGACCAGACCTTCTTGAATCCACCAGATATGCGGAATTGCTTCCTTACTGGCGTCGCGAATTAGCGGTGCTGCAAAGATGGTGCTGGCCACGACGCAGTCAAAGTTGCGCGCGAATCTGATGAATGATCGATGGCTTTTTACTGGCAAGTGGCAGCCAAACTTGGTGAAAGCGTCATAGCCGGTGGCCAGCAGCGGATCGATTATCAGTGGGACGTCGGCTTCAACCAAAGTTTCCCGCAATGGTCCATCTACTGGTGACATGACTACCACAAAGATCCCGTGCGCCTTGCACCACTTTGCCAGATGCGACACCATGATCGGTGCGCCGCTCAGGCTCAGATCTTGGGAAATCAGCAAGAAATTCCGCCCTGAATTTCTGCTAAGGGAATTCCTGCGCGCGAACATGCGGATCGGCTCGGGCGAATCGCGGTACAACCAATCTCGCATATTATTAGTGTAGTACGGATCGTGACAGGTGAACTCCGCCCACCGTTGCAGAAGGAAAATCGTAGATTTATCAACGACTTGAATCTCTGCCGGCCGTTTCTCCGCTCCGATCGAGACGTGCCCAAGGTGAGTCATGGTCGCGAATGGCGTATAAACGCAGCGCATGCCTGCTTCGCGGACTTTGAAACATAGATCGAGATCGGAATGCGCGATTGGGGTGTTGACCTCATCAAATCCGCCCAACGCAAAGAAATCCGCGCGCCGCATGGCAAGACACGCCGCGGACAATGCCGAAACCGTGCGCATCGATTGAGCAAAATTGGTGTAATCCACAGAATCGCCTGGCCATTGATGCATGGCTGTGCCCACCAATCCGCGCACACCAGTGACCAAGCCGGCGTGCTGAATTCGCCCTGTCGGGTAAAGCAGTTTCGGCGCGACCGCACCAACGTCTTGATTTTGCAGGGGCTCGATGATGTTCTCAATCCAATCGCGTTGGCCCGCTTCTACGTCATCATTAAGAAAAATGATGCGCTCGCCACCTGCCATTTGAGCGCCTGCGTTGCATTTTGCGGAAAAGTTGAAAGGCGCGTCGAACGCGACGAAGCGAGCTTGACTGCTGACCGGTTCGGCTGACCTGCGGAGTTGCTCGATCAACTCGGTGCTGGTCACGATAATGAACTCCGCATTTGCGTAATTGCTCGCGGCTGGCAAATCGCGTGCGCATTTCTCTGCCAGTGTCGCTGAGTCGGTCGGGATGATGACGGAAACACGCATCGCTTTTGGCAAACACATGCGTACGCGATTGGCCGTTGGATATTCCAAGACCTCTGCATTCAATCCGCGCCGTTTCACTGCATCCACCAAAGCGGCGATATTCGTTTTCCGCGCTTCGGGTTTTCCGCCGCTCGCACCGGAGGAAGCGTGCTCTCGCCAGTGATACAGAACGTGCGGAATGTGCACGATCTCTCGCGCCTGTTCGGTGGCGCGCAAAGCAAAATCGTAGTCTTGGGAGAGATTGAATTCCTGGCGGAAACCGCCCATGGCAAGCGCAAGCTCGCGGCGATATGCGCTTAAATGGCCGATATACATGAAGGAGTAGAGCAATTCAGGGCTCCATTCCGGTTTAAAGAATGGTCTCGCCCGTTCCCCTGATTCGCACAGACGATCCTCGTCGCTATAAAAAATGTCGGCCGTGGGGCGACGACGAATTGCACTGGCTAATTCATAAAGCGCGAAGGGCGCGAGCGCGTCGTCATGATCAACCAAGGCAACGAAATCGCCGGTCGCAACCCGCAAAGCATGGTTTGTGTTTTCGGAAATGCCTAGATTTTCCTCAAGACGCTGCACGCGAATGCGTGTGTCCGTTTTCATCCAACGCCGCAGCGACTCGAGCATTTCGCGGTCCTTGGATCCGCCGTCCACCACGCACGCTTCCCAGTTCTCATAAGTTTGAGCGACGACTGAAGCGAAGAGTTGGTTGAGGAATTCCGCAGGCGGATCGAACAACGGGATCAGTAAAGAAATTTTTGGGTGGCGATCCCATGCGTTTGATTCGCGTCGCTGCTTCTGCAGGTCGTCGGCGGTGGGTTCATGTTCCGCAACCCATTCTGCGTAATTTTTTTCAACCGGCTTGAGCGCAATTTTTTTCTCTGGTGGAGCAGGCGGCGTGAAGAATATCCGCCTTAAGTTGCGCGGAATTCGCACGAATTCACGCGCGACACGTTCTTTGAGCGACCTCTGCGGTTTAGGTTCTTTGGAGACGACAAAGCATCGACCTTTGTTCCGGCAGGTCGCCTTTGCCACGGCGAGCACCTGCTTTTGCTCCGTCATCTTGGCGTGCATCTTCTGGATTTGGGCGAATTGATCGTTAATCACTAGTTGCGCTTCCGCCCGATCGATGCTGATCGCATCAAACTTCCGGTTTAAGTCAGCGAGGCAGCGTTCCTGGTTCTCGATAACTCTTTGCGCTTTGGTCCGATCCTCGACAATCGTGTCGAACAAAGTCTGGCGCGCTTCCAAGAAGCGGGCGCGACGTTCGGCCTGTCGTGTTTGCACTCGCGCCCTTATTGACTCGGCAATGAGTCGATATCCTTGAGCCAACGCTGTTGTCTCATCGAAAAGTGCCGTGCGAAATGGCGATGCTTTCGCCGCAGCCCGGTCCGTCGCAACGCTAAGGCCGATTCCTTCACCGAAATACGCTGCAGCCTTTTCTATAACGAAATTGAGCCATGCGGTTCGGAGGCTATCTTGTCGCTCGATGCTGGTCCCGTGCAGCAAGACCAGCGCGTTGGCGGACAATTTGGATCGCCAAACCTCCAAATCCTGCCGCACCGTTTCGCCGGAATCCACGTCATCAATCAGCAAAACGTCTATTGAACCATCCGCGAAATCAGCTGCTGCCTGAAGTGAGTCGGCTTCTACCAGTTGCGATATGTTTGCGAAAAACTTGGTTGTCGTTTTCTCGGCGTATTGCCATGCCGGATCATCAATCGCAGACTCGTCTGCTCGTACGCGTCGCACGGCAACGCAACGCGATGCCAGATTTTGCTCAGCCACAGCTTGACAAAAGGCGAGGTGCGCCTGTGCATCACCCAAGCCAAGAGTAACAATCAGTGCCGGTTTTTCCTGAACGACGATGTCAAAAAAAAGCGGTAGATAGAATCGCGTCGGGCCGCCCGTGAAAAATTTCGGCTCAAAATTTTGCGCTCCGTAGAATCCCAACCCCATTGCCGCGAGAGTGTAGGGCGAAAGCAAGGCCGTGCCAAGTTCCCCCCAGCCATGCATGCCGCTATAAAACGCTGCCATCACGATCCCAAACAGGTGATTGACCTAAATGCGATGGGAATAGCAATCCCGTGATCCACACAACACGATAGTAGCTTACAGATCCTCCTCAGGTTTGGTCCCCCAAGCCCGGATCCAGTCGTCATCGGTACGCAGCCGCACTTCATCGAAGCCGGCACGGTTGAGGTACGTCTCAATCTCTTGCGGCGTAGAGTTCTGCGTCATATGCGGCGGACGATTTGCGGGCGAGAACGCACGGTGAGTTTCGAAGACTTTCCAGCCGCCATCCGAGCAAAGATTGATGTTGTCCACGTAAATTCGACCTCCGGCTCGCAACGCACGAAACGCTTCTGAAATGTAGTTGTATCGGTCCCAGGATTCGAGGTGCATGAACACCACCGTGCAATAAACAACGTCCACAGAAGCATCCGCAACGCCGCTCAAATCGTAACCGGATATCTCCACTAGCTCTACATTCGGCAAACCCTTTAATCGTTGTGCTGCCAGCGCGAGCATGTTCGACGCGACATCGCAGCCGATCCATTTTCGACAGAGCGGCGCTACTACTTTGCCTACACGCCCAATGCCACAGCCAATTTCAAGAACGACATCATCCTTTCCAATACCGACGCTGTCCTGCAGAAACCTCAAAGTTTCCTCACCGGTTGATTGGAGCGCGGCTTCTTCCGTCACGCCGATCACATGCAATTTCGCCTCGTCTTCGGTGGCCGAAAGGGCAGACCAAACCTTCTTGTATTCGGACCGCGCCGGTTGGTGCTCCATCCCCGCGTTAATAGCTAATGATTGTAAAGCGTCAATCGCCGGAGCGCCTCGCCGCGCCAAGAAATGTCGGTTTTGAATACGGGCTGCGCTGCGTCCTCGCTGGGATCATTATCTCGACGGATTTGTCATTCACTTTTTCGCATTCACGATAAGTCCAGCAAACGATGTTTTTACGTAATCTTCTAAGATGAAAACACTTCTCCTCTCATTGTTCATGGTCGTTTCGCTCATGGGCGACACCGGTACGCGTGCCATTGGTGCTGCGACTAATACATCGCCCCCCACACCTGCCCCCCAATTAACCAACATCAGTACGCGCGCCTTTGTGCAGACGGGCGACAACGTGGTGATCGGCGGGTTTATCGTGCAAGGCAGCGCAACGAAAAGGGTAATTATTCGCGCCATTGGCCCCGAACTTACTCAGTATGGCGTTCCCAATGCATTGCACAATCCGACTTTGGAGTTACACGACGGCACGGGAGCTTTGATCGCCTCTAATGACAACTGGGGGATGACGATCATCGGTGGAATTATCACCCAAAACCAAGTCCGTGACATCATGAACAGCGGGTACGCTCCGACCAACGGACTGGAATCGGCGATCATCGCAGACCTGCCGCCGGGTAACTACACAGCGATCGTGCGGGGTGTAAACGACACGACTGGAGTCGGTCTCGTCGAAGTGTACGATCTCAACTTTGGTGCTTCTCCTTCGAGATTACGCAACATCAGCAGTCGCAGCGTTGTTCTGACGGGCGACGACGTGATGATCGGAGGCTTCATTGTCCAAGGGGGCGGACCGAAGAGGGTAATCGTGCGCGCCATTGGCCCTGAGCTCACTCGGTACGGCGTTCGAAACGTATTGACTGATCCGACCTTGGAACTGCACGACGGGACAGGTGCTTTGATCGCCTCTAATGATAACTGGCAGACTACGGTCATCGGCGGGATTATCACCAAGGACCAGGTAATGGATATTCAAAGCAGCGGGCATGCTCCGAGGCATCCAAGCGAGTCGGCGATCATTGCAGACCTGCCACCGGGCAGATACACCGCGATTGTGCGTGGCAAAACCATCATTGTCGGCGTTGCGTTAGTAGAAGTGTACGATCTGGATTGATAGCACCTTCTAAGGGAAAATTGCTTATCTCGGTTCCTGCCGCTCGCGCACGAAAACATTGTGTTGACAGGTTTGTCGTCGCCGGATTACCTCGGTGCTTGCATGATTCTTAAGTTTTTCGCTGCGGGAATTCCGGAGAAGGTTTCTCGGAGGCATGACTCCGATTAAAACAACGGCTAGGATCAGCGGGTACATCATCTGCAGCGGTGCGGCCGCGCTACTGCTGCTAACTGCTCAAATTAGCCTCGCAGCGAGCGCGACCTGGCTGTTATCTCCGCAGGACTCGGCTTGGGAAAACGCTAACAACTGGACACCAGGTGGGCCGCCCAATGGATCGTCCGATATTGCGACCTTCGCTCAATCCTCGCACACAGACGTCGACATCTCGACGGCGGTTGAGGTGAACAGCATCATGTTCACTGCGAACTCCAACTCCTTCACCTTAAACATATCCCCGTCTAGCGCATTAGGGGGCGAACTGATTATTAGCGGCGCGGGCGTCATCAACAATAACACTGTTTTGCAAACGTTCGAAACTCGGAACAGAGGTCAGATAATCTTCAACAACGGATCGACTGCGGCCAGCGCTCACATGTCCATTTTCAACGGAGGTGCGTTTCCACCCGAAGACTCGACCGGCTATACAATCTTCAACGATACGTCAAGTGCGGGCGGCGCTTCGATCAAAAACTTTAGCGCAGAAATCTTCTCCTACGGCGACATCGGTCGAACGATTTTCAACGGCGCATCGACTGCCGACCACGCCTCCATCAGCAATTACGGAGCTGGCGGTTCACACGGTTATGGCGGCCAAACAATTTTCAATGGCACATCAACTGCGGCCAACGCTTCCATCGATAACTTTGGAAGCGGTCCCGCCTCCACCGCTGGCAGCGCCCTGACAATCTTCAACGACGCATCGACTGCCGGTCACGCAACTATCACCAACCAAGCCGGCGATTTCGCAGGCGAGACCATCTTCACGGGTTCATCAACTGCCGACAGCGCAACCCTTATCGCTAATGAAGGAAGTTATTATGCTACCTGTGCGATTATTTTTGATGATGCTTCGACGGGCGGCACCGCGCGGGTGAAGGTTTTTGGCAATGGTTACCTGGACATTAGCTCCCGCCAGCCAGCCCGCGTGAGCATCGGCTCTATCGAGGGCTCAGGAATTGTTTATTTAGGAGCCGGTAAGTTGACCGTTGGCACAAACAACATCAGCACCTCTTTCTCCGGCGTGATTTCGGGAAGCGGTGTGCTGGCCAAAGTTGGGAGCGGGATACTCACTTTGCAAGCCAACGACTGCATCGCGGACACCGTCGGTCTAAATCTCGTAAGCGGCTCATTTATTAAACTCGGTTTTACCGGCTCTCCAGACGTAATCGCCTCTTTAAAGGTCAACGGCGTTCTGCAACCGCCGGGAACATATGGAGGTCCAATGAGCGGCGCCCCAAATATCCTGCCTGAGTTTCGGGGCTCTGGAAGAGTGTCAGTGGGCCCTATCTCAACTCTGGGAAACATCTCTACGCGCGCGTTCGTTCAGACAGGGGACGACGTGATGATTGGCGGCTTCATTGTTCAAGGGACCGAACCAAAGAAGGTAATTATTCGCGCCATAGGCCCAGAGCTCACTCAGTATGGCGTTCCCAACGCATTGGTTAATCCGACCTTGGAGTTGCACGACGGCACTGGAGCTTTGATTGCCTCTAATGACAACTGGGCGACGACGATTATCGGTGGAATTATTACCAGTAATCAGTTCCGCGAGATTCGCGACAGCGGCTACGCATCCGGTGATGGAAGGGAATCGGCGATCATCGCAGAGCTGCCACCGGGCAACTACACCGCCATCTTACGTGGCGTAAACAACACTACTGGAGTCGCTCTCGTGGAACTGTATGATCTTAGCCCCGACGCTAGTTCAACTCTCGGCAACATCAGTACGCGCGCCTTTGTGCAGACCGACGACAACGTGGTGATCGGAGGGTTCATTGTTCAAGGCGCGCAACCAAAGAGGGTAATTATTCGCGCTATTGGTCCTGAGCTAGGTGCACCTCCATATAATATTCCTAATGCATTAGCTAATCCGACATTGGAGAAGTCCACGACATCCAAGCCAGCGGCTACGCTCCGGGCGACCCAAGGGAGTCGGCGATTATCGCAGAGCTGCCAGCGGGCAACTACACCGCGATCGCGCGCGGCGTAAACGACACGACCGGGGTTGCACTGGTGGAAGTGTACGATCTGGATTGATATTGCCCTTGTGAAGGGCATCTAAATTGGGACAATGGCTTCGTTGATTCCCAAATGTACTGGCGACTTTACAGATGATTAATCTTCGCATTTTAGCCGATCGCCTCTAAATGAAGAGCGTGCCAGCATAGAGGGCACGCCAGAATCGAAATTAGTCGCTGGTTCATTGCAGTTCGACAATTCAGTCTCAAGCAAACGAAAACAAGAAAATATGAAAACCTTACATCTAAGAAAATCAATCGTCCGGTCGCGTATGCGATTCCGTTTCCTTCTCATCACAGTCGCCCTCGTCTGCCTTGCGCTGTCGCCGCAAGCGGGAGCCGTTTGTGAACAAGGCTGCGACCTCACCTTGGGCAACACGTTCCTTGGTAATGGCGCGCTTTCTAGCACCACCACGGGCGGCTTTAATACGGCCACCGGCTCTGCTGCGCTTTTTCGCAACACTGAGGGCAGCAATAATACGGCTAGCGGGTATAGTGCTCTCACTAACAACACCGCCGGCAGCCACAACACGGCGATCGGAAGTGCTACGCTTTTAAGCAACACGACTGCGAACAACAACACGGCTATAGGAGATGCCGCCCTCGCGCTAAACACGACCGGCTACAGGAACACAGCCATTGGCCGTCAAGCGCTGGAACAGAACGTAACCGGTTACGGCAACACGGCCATTGGTTTCCAAGCGCTCTTTCAAAACACTGGATCAAACAACATCGGATTAGGCTACAATGCGGGCAACAATCTTACCACCGGCAGTGGCAACGTCTGTATCGGCTCCAATGTTTTGGGAGTTGCTGCTGAGAGCAACACCACCCGGATCAGCAACATCTACTACTCGCTCGCCTCTGCCCGGCCAGTTTACATCAATTCCGATAACAAGATCGGCACCTTGGTCTCCTCGCGCCGGTTCAAGGAGGAGATCAAGCCCATGGACAAGGGCAGCGAAGCCATCCTGGCGCTTAAACCGGTTAGCTTCCGTTATAAAAAAGAGATTGAGCCCAATGGCGGCACGATGTTCGGACTCATCGCCGAGGAAGTGGAGAAAGTGGATCCTGACCTGGTGACTCGCAATGAGAAAGGCGAGGCCGAGACCGTGCGCTACGAAGCGGTGAACGCGATGCTACTCAATGAATTTCTGAAAGAGCACCGCAAGATGGAGGAACAGGGTCGTAGGATGGAGGAACGAGGCCGCGCCATTGTACAGCACGAAGCGGAGATTCGTGCCCTGGCATCGCAGCTCCAAAAGATAAGCGGCGAAGTTGAATCGCTTAAGTCTACCCCACGAGTTGTCACCGAATCAGTAAACGATCCAAGCGGATCAAAGCATAATTTCACATCAACGAATGGATCTGAATCTGGTGGAGACGCTTCTTCGTCCGGGACGCTTCCCTACTCCCTTTCAGACTTGGAAACCCGAAAGTAAACCATGGCAAAGGACAAATCAGTCATGTACCAATCGAATTCAATCAACCACTCGACTTGGCGGCGTGGCGTACATCTTAGCGCGCTCGCAGTTGTCGTCTCATGGCTGGCGCTTTCGCCGCAAGCAGGAGCCGTTTGTCGCGAAGGCTGCACCGGAGTGGGCGGCACATTCCTTGGGGATGACGCCAGAACCCGCCACAATGAAACCGCCATTGGCGCCGGCGCACTTCGATTAGGAGTGTATCGCGTCGGCAACACGGCTAACGGCGCAAATGCGCTCTATAACGACACAAGCGGCAACAGGAACGTTGCTGTCGGCTCTAAAGCGCTCTTTAGCAACGAAGCGGGCTTCGACAACACGGCCAACGGCGCAAATGCGCTCTATAGCGACACAAGCGGCAACAGGAACGTTGCGGTCGGCTATAACGCACTCTTTAGCAACCAAGCCGGTAACTTCAACACAGCCATTGGTTTCCGAGCGCTTTATCAAAACACCGGTCGCCTCTGCCCGGCTAGTTTACATCAATTCCGAAAACAAGGTCGGCACCCTTGTCTCCTCGCGCCGGTTCAAGGAGGAGGTCAAACCCATGGACAAGGCCAGCCAAGCGATCCTGGCGCTCAAACCGGTTACCTTCCATTACAAAAAGGAGATTGAACCTAGTCGCGGCACCATGTTCGGACTCATCGCCGAAGACGTGGGAAAAGTGGATCCCGACCTGGTAACTCGCAATGAGAAAGGCGAGCCCGAGACCGTGCGCTACGAAGCGGTGAACGCGATGCTACTGAACGAATTCCTAAAACAGCATCGCACGGTGGAGGAACAGGATCGTGCGATGGAGGATCAAGACCGCACCGTTGCGCAGCAGGAAGCAGAGATTCGTGCCTTGGCATCTCAAATCCAAAAGGTGAGCTACGAACTCGCGACAGCGAAATTTTCCGAACGTTCGCTCAAATCAACGAACCAGAATCACTAAGGCCATATGAAGATGAAAAGCAAAATCACCGCTTCCACCGTTCACAGCATCGCGGCGGGGGTGCTACTGCTAACTGCTCAAATTAGTCTGGCAGGCAGTGCGACCTGGCTGTTTTCTCCGCAGGACTCAGCCTGGGAGAACCCTAACAATTGGACCCCAGGCGGGCCACCGAATGGGCCGTCCGATGTTGCCACCTTCGCTGCTTCCTACCGGTCAACCGTGAACATCTCGACACCGGTGGAGGTGGATGGCATCGTGTTCACGCTTTACCAAGATTTCGGCATCTACGTCTCGGGCTCCGAACTGACTTTTAGCGGTACCGGCGTGACCAATAATAGCGGCACTTATCAATCCTTTTGGGCTGGTGAAGCAGGCCAGATAATCTTCAACAACGCGTCCACTGCCGGTGATGCAACGATCATAGCCGGCGGTAGACCGGGCAATATTAGCGGCAAAATCATCTTTAATGAGTCATCGACTGCCGGAAGCGCAAACCTTTTCGCTGAGTCGTCGAATTATGGCAACAGCGGTATCATTCTCTTCAATGGTGCGTCGACCGGTGGTACCGCGTCGGTAGGAATCTCTACCGGAAATTCGGGGGCCGCAGTGCAGGGCTTGCTGGATGTTCGCGGCCACCAATCGGGCGTGACCGTCGGTTCTATCGAGGGCGACGGATATGTTTATTTGGGAGCCAACGACCTGACGGTGGGCACAAACAACTTTGGGACCAATTTTTACGGGGTGATCTCGAATTTCGGGGAAGGCGGTTCGTTGGCGAAGGTCGGCAGCGGCGTACTCACGTTACAAGCTAACAACTGCATTGCCGACACCGTAGGTCTCATTCTCGTAAGCGGCTCAGTTATCAAACTCGACTTTACTGGGCCTCCGGACGTGATCGCCTCTTTAAAGGTCAACGGCATTCCGCAACCGCGGGGGATATATGGAGGTCCAATGAGCGGTGCTCCACATATCCTTCCTGAGTTTGGGGCCGGCCTTGGAATAGTGGAAGTGGGCCCGATCTCAACTCTCGGAAACATCTCCACCCGCGCCTTTGTTGAGACAGGCGATAACGTGATGATTGGCGGTTTCATTGTTCAGGGAGCTGGACCAAAGAGGGTCGTTATTCGAGCGATTGGCCCTGAGTTGACCCAACATGGCGTTCCGAACGTGCTCGCTAATCCTACATTGGAGTTGCACAACAGCACTGGAGCTTTGATTGCCTCTAACAATAACTGGGTGGCAACGATTATCGGCGGGATTATTACCAGTGACCAGGTCGCCGCTATTCGCGCTAGCGGCTACGCACCGAGTGACCCAAGGGAATCGGCGATGATCGTAAACCTGCCACCGGGTAATTACACTGCGATCGTGCGTGGTGTGGACAACACGACCGGAGTTGCCCTTGTGGAAGTGTACGACCTCAGCCCCGTGCATAATTCGATACTGGGCAATATTAGTACTCGTAGTTTTGTGCAGACGGGTGATAACGTGATGATTGGCGGTGAAGTCCACGACATCCAAGCCAGCGGCTACGCTCCGGGCGACCCAAGGGAGTCGGCGATTATCGCAGAGCTGCCAGCGGGCAACTACACCGCGATCGCGCGCGGCGTAAACGACACGACCGGGGTTGCACTGGTGGAAGTATACGATCTGCATTAATACCCCAGACTCCGTTCACACTCCATTTATGAAAAAATCTACCACTTCTGAATCCGGTTCGTTCAGTCCGCGCCTCTTAGTCGCCATCCTGCTTTGCATGGGCGTTGCCTGTTCGATGGTGAGTGCAACCCTATCCACCACGGCGGGTAAAGTCAGTTTCTTACGTAGCGAAGCGACGGCGAAAGCTTCCCAGAGAACGCTTAGCTTCGCAGAGCGCGTGTCGTATCAACGGGCGATCGAGGACGTTTACTGGCGTCACCGGATCTGGCCAAAAGAGAATCCCTATCCCAAGCCGTCGCTCGATACGGTAATGACGCAGGCGCAACTTGAAGATAAGGTCGCAGATTATCTTGGCAAATCACGGGCGCTGCAGGACAAGCGGCAGCAGCCGATCACCGCCAATCAGTTACAGGATGAGATGGATCGCATGGCGCAGGACACCAAGCAGCCCGAAGTGTTGCACGAGCTGTTTGAGGCGCTCGGGAATGATCCTTTTGTCATTGCGGAGTGCCTCGCCCGGCCAATGCTGGCGGAGCGTCTGCTAGCCAGCGAGCAACTAACACAAACGAGTCGAAGCCATGAGCAAGTTGTAACTGCTAGCGGAAATTACACGTTACCGTTTATCTCCGATGCGGGTGCATGCAGTGATAATATCTGGACGGCTACCAGCACTATCAATGCACCTGGTGCGCGAGCCTTTCACACGGCAGTGTGGACTGGCGTTGAAATGATCGTCTGGGCCCCTGGGAACACGGGCGGGAGATACAATCCCAGCACGGACAGTTGGACAGCTACTACCATCGCCCATGCCCCCGTTGGACGATTCAGTCACACGGCAATTTGGAGCGGCACTGAAATGATCGTTTGGGGTGGATTCGATGGCGGCAGCTATTTCAATACCGGCGGGAGATACAATCCAGGCACAAACACTTGGACAGCTACTACTATCGCCAATGCTCCCATTGCACGATTCAGTCACACGGCAGTCTGGACCGGCACTGAAATGATCGTCTGGGGCGGATTTGGCAGCAACCTCGACGTCCTGAATACCGGCGGGAGATACAATCCCTTCACAGACACTTGGACATCCACCAGCACGACCAACGCGCCCACTGCTCGAGAGCTGCACACGGCAATCTGGACCGGTAGTGAGATGATTGTCTGGAGTGGATATGGCAATCCCGGGTGGGCGAACACCGGCGGTAGATACAATCCCGGCACAGACAGTTGGGTAGCTACGAACACTACCCACGCGCCTGGTGGCCGAGATTTTCACACGGCGGTTTGGACCGGGAGTGAAATGATTGTCTGGGGTGGATTAGGTGGCCTCTTTCACAACCCTCTGAACACTGGCGGGAGATACAATCCAGGCACAAACACTTGGACAGCTACGAGCACAAACAACGCGCCCGTAAACCGGGCCTATCATACGGCAGTGTGGACCGGTAATGAAATGATCGTCTGGGGTGGGTTGTCGTTGGGTTTCCCGGGTACGTTGGACACCGGCGGGAGATACGATCCTGGTGCAAACAGTTGGACAGCCACAAGCACTGCCAACGCGCCACCGGCCAGGCGCTTTCACACGGCCGTCTGGATTGGTAATCAAATGATTGTCTGGGGAGGAGCTGACAATCTCCAAGCTTTCAATACCGGTGGAAAATACTGCGCGCCGTCCACTGGCTCGCAGTTGGGTAACATCAGCACGCGCGCGTTTGTGCAGACTGGCAACAATGTGATGATTGGCGGGTTCATTGTGCAAGGGAGCCAAACAAAAAGAGTGATTATTCGCGCCATTGGCCCTTCGCTCACTCAGTATGGCGTTCCCAATGCATTATTTAATCCGACATTGGAGCTACACGATAGCACGGGAGCTTTGATTGCTTCCAACGACAACTGGATGACTACAATCATCGGCGGGATTATCACTAGCAACCAATTCGTGGAGATTCGTGATAGCGGCCACGCGCCCGGGGACGGAAGGGAATCTGCGATTATCGCAGACCTGGCACCGGGTAACTACACCGCGATCGTGCGCGGCGTAGACAACATGACCGGAGTTGCTCTTGCGGAGGTGTACGATCTTAGCGGCGATGCTAGCTCAATTCTCGGCAATATCAGTACGCGCTCCTTTGTGCAAACGGGCGACAACGTGATGATTGGCGGGTTCATTGTTCAAGGGAGTCAATCAAAGAGGGTGATTGTGCGCGCCATAGGTCCTGAACTATCTGCACCTCCATTTAACATTCCCAATGTATTGGCTGATCCAACCTTGGAGCTGCACGATCACATCGGAGCTTTGATTGCGTCTAATGATAACTGGCAGACTACGATAATTGGCGGGATCATCATCAGAGACCAGGTGCAAGATATCATGCACAGCGGGCATGCTCCGACTCAGCCAAGCGAATCTGCGATCATCGCAGACCTGCCTCCGGGGAACTATACGGCGATCGTACGCGGTGTGAACAACACCACCGGCGTTGCTCTGGTGGAAGTGTACGATTTTGATTAATACTCCTTTAAAGCTAATCACCAGCATTCGCTGTGCGGCCTGTTGAAAGGCTAACCGCTTCTTTGGAACTTCAACCGGCATTTGATTTGGCTCGACAAGCTGTCGAGATTTTTGAAAACTCCGGGTCGGGAAAACGATCTTGAAACGGACTAAGAATTTTTTCCGCTGGATTCTTCCTCCCTTTCTGGACCTGCAATCGCAGAAACACACGGCGGGAGACAGACAGGAAATATCTATGAACCCACTGATTGGACTCAAAACGACAACTTTGCCACTTCTCATCACACTCTCCCTCGCCTGTTTTGCGCTTTCGCCGCAAGCGGAAGCCGTTTGTCAACAAGGCTGCGATCCCAGCAACGACAACACGTTCCTTGGTGAGGACGCGCTCTTGAGCAACACCACCGGTAGCCGCAACACAGCCCTCGGCTTCCAGGCACTCGAAAGCAACACCGCCGGCGGATTCAACACAGCCGTCGGCAATCAGGCACTCGTAAACAACACCACTGGAAGCTTCAACACGGCAAACGGGTATTTTGCGCTCGCAACCAACATCACCGGCGGCAACAACACGGCCAACGGTTCAGGTGCACTCTACGGCAACAAGGGCAGCGGGAACACGGCCACCGGCAGTAGTGCGCTTTTCAGCAATACTACCGGCAGCAACAACACGGCCAACGGTTCAGGTGCGCTCGTTAGAAACACCGCTGGCAACAACAACACAGCCATCGCTGTTGGTGCGCTCTCTAGCAACAGCACCGGCTTCCAAAACACGGCCAACGGTGTTAATACGCTCTACGGCAACACAACCGGCTTCAGAAATACAGCAAACGGATATCAAGCTCTCTATGGCAACGCCACCGGTAGCAACAACACAGCCGAGGGTTTCCAAGCGCTGTATTACAACACTGGGTCAGATAACGTCGGATTGGGCTTTAACGCCGGCAATTTTCTGACCACCGGCAGCGGCAATGTCTGCATCGGTTCGGGCGTCCTTGGGGTTGCTGGCGAGAACAATACCACCCGGATCAGAAATGTTTACGCCTCAGCCGCGTCCGGCCGAGCAGTTTACGTCAATTCCGACAACAAGACCGGCACCCTTGTCTCCTCGCGCCGGTTTAAGGATGAGATCAAGCCCATGGACAAGGTCAGCGAAGCCATCCTGGCGCTTAAACCGGTTACCTTCCATTACAAAAAGGAGATTGAACTCAATGGCTCCATAATGTTTGGACTCATTGCTGAGGATGTTGAAAAAGTGGATGCCGACTTGGTGACTTGCAATGAAAAAGGCGAGCCCGAAACAGTGCGCTATGATGCTGTGAATGCGATGTTGCTCAATGAGTTCTTGAAAGAACATCGCACGGTACAAGAGCTAAAGTCCAGGGTGGCAAAACAGGAAGCAACTATAGCCGGCCAGCAGAAGCAGATTGAAGCTCTCACTGCAGGCCTCCAGAGAGTGAGCGACGCACTCAAGCTGAGCGGATCTGCGCCGCGAACGGTTGCAGATAACCGATAAAAGGATTCGCATTGGGCTCCTCAGATTTTCAGAGGGAGAACTTCAAAGAAATCTGCGCAAATCTGCGAAATCTGTGGATGAGAACGTCTCCATACGGTCAGCGGTTATGCTTGACGCGATGGCGCTGAGTTGCGTAAAAGTGCTTTCGATTACGTCATGCAGCGTTTCAACGATTCAGCCGCAACAAAAAGGAAACCAAAAATATGAAAACTCCAGACTCAGGAAAAGGAATCAGCCGGTCGCCTTTGCGATCCGGCTTCCTTCTCATCACACTTGCGCTTGCCTGCATTGCGCTTGCGCCCGCCCCCAATGCTTTCGCAGTCAACCCGCCTAAGAAACAATACTATCGGCAGCTACAACACAGCCGATGGCCTTAATGCGCTTTTTGCCAACACCAGCGGCAACGACAACACAGCGACCGGCCTGCGTGCGCTCTATGGCAACAGCACCGGCAGCGAGAACACGGCCGTTGGCGTTTCAGCGCTCGCAATCAACGAAGACGGCAGCCAGAACACGGCCATTGGTTACAAAGCGCTTATGGCCAACAGAGGCGGGAACCATAACATCGCCCTGGGCCACGAAGCTGGTATCAACGTCGGACGGCTGAACAACCCGCGCGATAACAATATTGAGATCGGCAACAGCGGTGATTTTTTCGACAACGCCACCATTCGCATCGGTGATGTACAGACGAAGACATTTATCGCGGGCATTAGCGGCGCCGCTGTAGCAGGCAATCCAGTTGTGGTGGATGCCAATGGACAACTCGGCACCGCCACGTCGTCAGCTCGGTTCAAAAAGGAGATCAAGCCAATGGACACAGCGAGCGAAGCGATTCTGGCCCTTAAGCCAGTTAGCTTTCAATACAAGAGCGACCCGACAGGCGCACGGCAATTTGGCTTGATTGCCGAAGAAGTGGCGAAGGTGAACCCAGATTTGGTCACCCGGGATCGCAATGGGGAGATCTACAGTGTTCGCTACGAAGCAGTGAACGCGATGTTGCTGAATGAGTTCCTCAAAGAGCACCGCACCGTGCAGGAACAAAAGGCGACAATTACTGAACTGAAATCTACGGTGGCCCAGCAGCAGAAAGACTTCCAAGCGACTGCCGCGCACCAGCAAAAGCAAATTGAGGCGCTTACTGCGGGCCTACAAAAAGTCAGCACGGAGCTCGCCACAGTGAGTCCATCCCATGGCGGACTTGAAGCGAGCAAATTCGCCACAGGAGGAATCCGCGGTGGCGGACCTGCGCCGCAACTGGTCAACAACAATCCGTAAAGCATCGGGGAACCTCACAATGCCGGTTGAAGTTGGGGATGTGTCTCAGCGATTGATTCCAACGGGACCTGGATTGCAGCGTGCTTGACGGCGACGGAAAGCGTTTCGTTGCGCGTGCGGATGAGAAGTTGACTCTGCGTCTGTGAACTTGAATCAGCGATTCGCGCTTGCAGCGAATTGCTTCGACAAGGTGGCGAGATTTTGTGAAACTCCCCGGATATGAAAACGAGCATTCCATCAGTTCTAATTACATTTTTACTCGTCTGCTTTGGGCTTTCGCCCGGAGCGCATGCGGTCGTCCCGCCACCGGACGGAGGCTATCCCGGCGGCAACACGGCCGAGGGCACTAGCGCTCTGCTCAACCTCACCACCGGGATCAACAATACCGCCGTGGGTGCCAATGCGCTCCGTGACGATACTACCGGGTATTATAATGTGGCGGTTGGTTCCGGAGCGCTTGCCAGCAA
>WNGB01004020.1_pt1 | contig 36351 bp, 35 predicted proteins | sample 5400681 | NCBI WGS metagenome assembly WNGB01 (sample SAMN13153367, study PRJNA577476) | soil metagenome | isolation source: 115 cm soil or saprolite under grassland replicate 2 | place: USA:California | collected 2016-06-15 | reverse complement strand
AGCAGGACGACTGCCAGCGCCGGGACGATCCGCCTCACAGGGGTACGCCGATCGCCGCCTCGAGGGCGATCTCGATCATCTCCGAGAACGTGGTCTGGCGCTCCTCGGCGGTGGTCACCTCGCCGGTCACCAGGTGGTCCGAGACCGTCATGATCCCCAGCGCGCGGCGGCCGAACTTGGCGGCCAGCGTGTACAGCGCGGACGCCTCCATCTCGATCCCGAGCACCCCGTAGGCGGCGGTCTGCGAGACCAGCTCCGGCCGGTCGTTGTAGAACAGGTCGCCGGAGAACACCTGCCCGACGTGCGGCGTGTACCCGGCCGCCTCGGCGGCCTCGACCGCCTTGCGCAGCAGCGTGAAGTCCGCCGTCGGCGCGTAGTCGATGCCGTGGAAGCGCAGCCGGTTCATCTGCGAGTCCGTGCTCGCGGACATCGCGATGATCACGTCCCGCACCTTCACCGCCTCATGGAGGGCGCCGCAGGTCCCGACCCGGATCAGCGTCCGCACGTCGTACTCGGCGAACAGCTCGTGGGCGTAGATGGACGCCGACGCCTGGCCCATCCCCGAGCCCTGCACGGAGACCGGCTCACCCTTGTACGTCCCGGTGAAACCCCACATGTTGCGGATCTCGGTGTAGCACTTCGCGTCGGTCAGGAAGGTCTCCGCGACCCACTTCGCGCGGGCCGGGTCGCCGGGGAACAGCACCCGCGGCGCGATGTCACCCTTCGCGGCGGCGAGGTGGATGCTCACCGGCTGCTCCGGTCGTCGTGTTCGCTCATGCCGCCGATCCTCGCATGACCCGGGGCCGGGTACGTTGGCGGTCGTGCCCGCCTTCCCGCTGATCGACGAGTCGCTGCTCGCGCTGTCCCGCTCGGTGCTCGACCGGGCCGCGGACAGGCGCCGAGACCAGCCCTGGCTCGACAAGGCCTGGCGCGACCCGAACACCCAGGTCCTCGTCGTCAGCAGCGACCGGCTCGCGGTCAGCGACGACGACCACCGGCTGGCGTTCGTCCCGCCGGCCGAGGCGCCGGCGGGGGAGCGGATCTTCCTCGGCACCGACCCGGGTGGCGGCCGTGCGGTCTTCGCGGTCATCGTCGGCGATGCGTCGGACGGCTTCGCGACATTGCGCGAGGCCGGCGCGTTCCTGGACGACCGCGAGGCCGGGATCGCGGTGCACTCGGTCGGCCTGGCCAACTGGCACGCCACCCACCCGCGCTGCGCGCGCTGCGGCGCGCCGACCGAGATCGTCGACGCCGGTCACGTCCGCCGGTGCCCGGAGTGCAAGGCGCAGCACTTCCCGCGCAGCGACCCCGCGATCATCGTGCTCGTCACCGACGACGAGGACCGGGCGCTGCTCGGCCGCGGCGCGACCTGGCCGCCGGGGCGGTACTCGACGTTGGCCGGCTTCGTCGAGCCGGGCGAGTCCCTCGAGGCCGCCGTACGGCGTGAGGTCTTCGAGGAGACGGGTGTCGTCGTCGGCCAGGGCATCCGGTACGCCGGCAGCCAGCCGTGGCCGTTCCCGTCGAGCCTGATGCTCGGCTTCTACGCCCGCGCCTCCGCGACCGAGATCACCGTGGACGACGACGAGATCAGCGACGCCCGCTGGTTCACCCGCGAGGATCTCCGCGACGCGATCGACGCCGCGAACGTCGCGCTGCCGGGCGCGGTGTCGATCTCGCGGCGCCTGATCGAGGGCTGGTACGGCGCGGAACTCCCCGGCCGCTGGTAGCAGGTCAGGCCTCCGGCGGTGGTGGCTCGACGGCGCCGGTCATGATCGCGACCGCCTCGGACATCGTGTGCGACTCCGGCGTGATGACGGTGGCCCGCCGGCCGAGCCGCTGGATGTGGATCCGGTCGGCGATCTCGAAGACGTGCGGCATGTTGTGGCTGATCAGGATCACCGGCAGACCACGGTCGCGGACGTCCCGGATGAGCTGCAGGACCCGGTTGCCCTCCTTGACGCCGAGTGCGGCGGTCGGCTCGTCGAGGATGACGACCTTGCTGCCGAACGCCGCCGACCGGGCGACGGCCACGCCTTGACGCTGCCCGCCGGACAGGCTCTCCACGGCTTGCCCGATGTTCTGCAGGGTCGCGATGCCGAGGTCGCTCATGTGCCGCTTGGCCTCGTCGCGCATGTGCTTGCGGTCGAGCATCCGGAACAGCGACCCGAGGATGCCGGCCTTGCGCTCCTCCCGGCCGAGGAACAGGTTCTCGGCGATGTCCAGCCCGGGGGCGACCGCGAGGGTCTGGTAGACCGTCTCGATCCCGGCCCGGCGGGCGTCCATCGGGTTGCGGAAGTGCACCCGTTGGCCGTCGAGCAGGATCTCGCCGCTGTCGGGGATCAGTGCCCCGCACAGCGCCTTGATGAGGCTGGTCTTCCCGGCGCCGTTGTCCCCGATGACCGCCAGGATCTCGCCGGGGTAGAGCTCGAGGTCGCCGTTGGCGATCGCGGTGACCGCGCCGTACCGCTTCACCAGGCCCTTGGCCTGCAGCACCGGCTGCCGGACGGCCGCGGACGGGCCGGGGGCCGGTGAGGTGTCGGTGGTAGTCATCAGACCTTGACCTTCCTGATCCACTGGTCGATGGCGACGGCGGCCAGCACGAGCAGGCCGATCGCGAAGCCCTGCCACACGACGTCGACACCGCCGAGCTGCAGTCCGTTGCGGAACACGCCGACGATCAGCGCGCCGATCAGCGTGCCCAGTACGGCGCCTCTGCCGCCGAACAGGCTGGTGCCGCCGATCACGACGGCGGTGATGGAGTCGAGGTTGTACTCGACGCCGACGTTGGGGCTGGCCGAGGCGAGCCGGCCGATCAGGATCCAGGCGCCGATCGCGTACAGGGTGCCGGCCACCAGGTAGACGGAGAACAGCACCCGGCCGGTCTGGATACCGGCGAGCCGGGCAGCCTCGATGTCGTCACCGGTGGCGTAGACGTGCTTGCCCCACGCGGTGTTGCCGAGCACGTAGAAGAACACGGCGAACAGCGCCAGCATGATGATCGAGCCGTAGGTGAGGCGGAAGTCGCCGATCGGGATGGTGTTCCCGGTCCACGTCATGATGTCGGGCATGGCGGACCCGCGGACGGTCTCGCTGTGGGAGACGACGGCGTTGAGCGAGAAGAAGATGCTCAGCGTCCCGAGCGTGACGATGAACGGCGGCAGGTTGAGCCGGGTGACCAGCAGGCCGTTGACCGCCCCCATCGCACTGCCGAGCACGAAGCCGATCACGAGTGCGAGGAACCCGGGCACCCCGGCGTCGGTCGCGAGATTGGCCATCAGGATCGAGGAGAAGACCGCGATCGCGCCGACCGACAGGTCGATACCGCTGGTCAGGATGACCACGGTCTGCCCGAGGGCCAGTACCGCGATCACGGTGACCTGCTGCAGCACCAGCCCGAGATTGGCGGCGGACAGGAAGCGGTCGGACACGATGGCGAAGGCGATGATCGCGATCACCAGGACGGCCAGCGGCCCGAGGGTCGGGTTGGCGTGCAGGACGTGCTGGACTCGCAGCATCGGCGATGTCGGCCGATGCTCGTCGAAGCCCGAACCGGATTCGGGTGGCGCCGTGGCCACCTGGCCCCTGGAATCAGCCGGGGCCGCGTCGTTGGTCATCGAGGCACCTTTCTGTGCAGCGTGCGGTCGGTACGACCTGTGCGGGCCGCCGGACGCGGGGGCGAGGTGCCCCCCGCGTCCCAGCGTGATCCGCGGACGGTCGCGGGGCTAGACGTCAGCCCCAGCAGTTCTGGGAGCCGAAGGTGGTGTCCTTGGAGGTGACGCCGGCCTGCGGCTTGTCGGTGATCAGCTCGACGCCGGTGTCGAAGAAGTCCTTGCCCTCGGTAGCCGACGGCTTGGAGCCGTCCTTGGCGAACTTGGCGATCGCCTCGACGCCGAGCGAGGCCATCTTCAGCGGGTACTGCTGCGAGGTCGCGCCGATCGCGCCGGACTTCACGTCCGCGACACCGGGGCAGCCCCCGTCGACCGAGACGATCGTGACGGCCTTCTCCTTGCCCGCGGCCTTGAGCGCCTGGTAGGCGCCGGCCGCTGCCGGCTCGTTGATGGTGTAGACGAGGTTGATCGCCGGGTTCTTCTGGAGCAGATTCTCCATCGCCGTGCGGCCACCCTCTTCGGCGCCGTCGGTGACGTCATGGCCGACGATCCGCGGATCGGACTCGTCACCGATCTTCGTCTTGTCCGCGACGTCGACCCCGAATCCCTCCAGGAAGCCCTGGTCGCGCTTCACGTCCACCGACACCTGCTCGGCGTTCAGGTCCAGCATGGCGATCTTGGCCTGCTTGTTCTCGGCCGCGAACTTGGCCTTCGCCCACTGGCCGATCAGCAGGCCGGCCTGGTAGTTGTCGGTGGCGAACGTGGCGTCCACGGCGTTGGCCGGCTCGGTCGGGGTGTCGAGTGCGATGACCAGCAACCCGGCCTGCTTGGCCTTGTCGATCGACGGGACGATCGCCTTGGAGTCGCTCGGGGTGATCAGGAAGCCCTTAGCGCCGGCCGAGATCAGGTTCTCGATGGCCTGGACCTGCGCCTCGTTGTCGCCGTCCTTCTTCCCGGCGAAGCTCTGCAGCGTCACCCCGTTCGAGGCGGCGGCCTTCTGGGCGCCTTCCTTCATCTTGACGAAGAACGGGTTCGTGTCGGTCTTCGTGATCAAGCCGACGATCGGTTTGTCACTCGACCCGGAGTCGTTGTTTCCATCGGAGCCGCACGCGGCGAGCGTGAGCGTGACCGCGATGCTGGCGGCGAGCAGACCTGCACGCCGGCGGTTCGTCGGTAGATCCATGGTGAGGCGCCTTCTCTCGTGTTCGTTGCCCGCTCGACAACGTTGTCCGATTAGCCTGATCTCGCAGTATCGGCTCTGGCAAGGGGCTGGAGGGCCTATTTAAGTTACGATCAGATAACGCGGCGAGGTGCTTGACAAGGTTGTCGAAGTAGTTGCACCCTCTGGGTGACGATCCCTGTGGAGGTGAGATGACGCGAGGCGAGGAACCACCGCGCGTCGACGGTCGGAGGGTCACCATCCGGGACGTGGCCGCCAAGGCCAATGTGAGTTTCAAGACCGTCTCCCGGGTCGTCAACAACGAGCCGGGGGTCTCGCCGCTGCTGGTCCAGCGGGTTCGGCGAGCGCTCGAAGACCTGGACTACCGGCCGAACGTCGGAGCGCGGATCCTGCGTCGCACGGACTCCCGGACCCTCTCGATCGGCGTACTGCTCGAGGACGTCGGGAACCCGTTCTCGGCCGCCGTCCAGCGGGCGGTGGAGGACGTGGCGACCCCGCGGGGGGTGATGGTGTTCTCGGCCAGCCTCGACGAGGACCCCGCCCGCGAACGCGCGCTGGCCAAGGAGTTCGCCACGCGGCGGATCGACGGACTGTTGCTGGCGCCCGCCGGCACGGACCAGTCCTACCTCGGCACCGAGTTGGGGGCCGGTACGGCGATCGTCTGCATCGACCGCGAGGCCGGCAACCTCGACGTCGACGCGGTCGTGTCCACCAACGCGCTCGGCGCCGCCGAAGCCGTCCGGCACCTCGCCAGTGCCGGGCACCGGCGGATCGGCTACCTCGGGGACCTGAGCACGATCCGCACCGCCGTCCAACGACACGGAGGCTACCTCGACGCGCTGCGCGAGCTCGGCCTGCCCGAGGACCCGGCCATCGTCGTACAGGACCTGCGCGACGTGTCCGAGGCCGACGGGGCCGTCACCGCGCTGCTCAGCCGCGCCGAGCCGCCGACGGCTCTGCTCACCGCGCAGAACCTCGTCACGATCGGTGCGGTCCGCGCCCTGCGCAGGCTCGGTCTGGAGCAGTCGGTCGCACTGGTCGGGTTCGACGACTTCCTGCTGGCCGACCTGCTGTCCCCGGGAGTCACCGTCGTCGCGCAGGACCCGGCTGCCATCGGACGGATCGCCGCCGACCGCCTCTTCGCCAGGATCGCGGGTGACGACAGCCCGGCCTCGGTGCGCCTGGTGCCGACGGCTCTCGTACGCCGCGGATCCGGCGAGATCCGCCCGCCGGCCTGATCGCCGGTCAGGCCGCGTCTGTGGTGATGATCCGCAACGCCTCGTCGGTGTAGGTGTCGGACAGATCCATGGCCAGGTCCTCGCGGCCCTGCTCCAGCACGCTGTTGATCCGATCGACGTAACTGTCGTGGAGCGCGCTCAGCCGCTCGACGACGTGCTCCGAGCCGGACATCGGGCCTCCTCGTGGTGGCACTGTGTTGCTTCGAGGCTAACAACGCGCGGCACCCCGGATCGGCATCGACCACGGAGCGAGATGGCCAGGATTGCGCGATATCCCGGCGGCGGTGACGATTGCCGCATGCCGGACCGCGACGTGGTGACGTGACGATGCAGCGGTACGACGAAGGCGCAGCCCGGGCCCGGGCGGTGGAACTGGTCTCGGGTGACCGGCGGAGGTTGCTCGGCATCGCGGGTTCGCCCGGCGCCGGCAAGTCGACGTACGCGGAGCGGCTGGTCGCCGGGCTCGCGGCCGACGGGTATCCGGTGGCGCTGGTGCCCATGGACGGGTTCCACCTGGCGCACGCCGTACTCGAGGAGCTGGAGCTGGTCGGGGTCAAGGGCGCGCCGGAGACGTTCGACGTCGACGGCTACGTCGCGATGCTGCGCAGGCTGCGGGAGCCGGACGGCGCGACCGTGTGGGCGCCACGGTTCGACCGGTACCTGGAGGACCCGATCGCAGGGGCGATCGGGATTCCCGCCGAGGTCCGGCTGGTGGTCACCGAGGGCAACTACCTGCTGCTCGACCGGGGGCCCTGGGCGGCGATCGCGTCGCTGCTGGACGAGTGCTGGTTCCTCGACGTCGATCCTGAGGTCCGCCGGGAACGGCTGACCGCGCGGCACGTACGGCACGGCCGCAGCCCTGCCGAGGCGCTCGCCCGCACCGACGGCAGCGACGAGTCGAACGCCCGCCTGATCGACGCCAGCCGGTACCGCGCGGACGCGCTGCTGACCTAGGCCGCGAGCTTCTCGGCGATCCGGGCGAGTGACGGGTTCGTCATCGCGGTGCCGTCGGCGAACACGACGGTCGGCACGGTCTGGTTGCCGTTGTTGACCTGCTCGACGATCTCGGCTGCCTCGGGCTGCTGCTCGATGTCGATCTCGGTGTACGGGATTCCGGCGCGGTCCAGCTGGCCCTTCAGCCGGTGGCAGTAACCGCACCAGGGGGTCGAGTACATGGTGAACGCCGACACCGTGAGCTCCATCTTTTCGAGGTTTGTCCGCAACTTGTCGGGGCCGCTGTCTATGGTGGCTCCGTCCTGATCCAACCGCGTCCGTGGTGGTGCTTCTTCCCGTATGTGCCCGTCCGTGACCGATGTCACACCATTCGCATCCGCCGACGCGATCCTGGCCGCGCTCGACCCGGAGCAGCGGACCGTCGCGACGGCATTGCACGGGCCGGTCTGCGTGCTGGCCGGCGCCGGCACCGGGAAGACGCGCGCCATCACCCACCGGATCGCGTACGGCGTCCGCACCGGCACCTACGACCCGGCGCGGGTGCTCGCGGTGACGTTCACCCAGCGCGCCGCCGGCGAGATGCGGTCGCGGCTCGCCCAGCTCGGCGCGCACGGCGTGCAGGCGCGCACGTTCCACTCCGCCGCGCTGCGCCAGGCCCGCTGGTTCTGGCCGAAGGTGTACGGCGGTGAGCTTCCGCCGATCGTGGACCGGAAGTTCCCGCTGCTGGCCGAGGCGGCTTCCCGCTGCCGGGTGCCGACCGACACCGCGGCGCTGCGCGACCTGGCCGGCGAGGTCGAGTGGGCGAAGGTGAGCAACGTCCGGCCGGACGACTACGCCCGGGTGGCGCCGCAGTCGGCCCGGGCGCTGGCCGCGTTCGACGCCGCCACCGTCGCGCGCGTCTTCGCGGCGTACGAGGACGTGAAGACCGAGCGCGGCCGGATCGACCTGGAGGACGTGCTGCTCTGCGCGGTCGCGCTGCTCGCCGAGGACGAGCGGGTCGCGGCCGAGGTCCGGCAGCAGTACCGCGCCTTCGTGGTCGACGAGTACCAGGACGTCAGCCCGCTGCAGCAGACCCTGCTCGAGCTGTGGCTCGGCGGCCGCCACGACGTCTGCGTGGTCGGCGACCCGGCCCAGACGATCTACTCGTGGGCCGGCGCCGACCCGGCGAACCTCGTGCAGTTCAAGAGCCGCCACCCCGGCGCCACGGTGGTCGAGCTGGTCCGCGACTACCGCTCCACGCCGCAGGTGGTCGAGGTCGCGAACAAGGTGCTCGGCGCCGCCGGCGCGGCCGCGCTGCCCGGGCGGGTGACGCTGCGCTCGCAGCGCGAGCCGGGGCCGGCGCCGGTCTTCACCGAGTACGCCGACGAGGTGGCGGAGGCGGACCAGGTCGCGCGCACGATCGCCGATCTGGCCGCGGGCGGGGTCGCGCTGCGCGAGGTCGCCGTACTGTTCCGGACGAACGCGCAGTCCGAGTCGTTCGAGCAGGCGCTCGCCGAGCGCGGCATCCCCGCGGTGCTGAAGGGGGCCGAGCGGTTCTTCGAGCGCGCCGAGGTCCGGCAGGCCGGGGTGCTGCTGCGCGGCCAGGCGAAGGCGGGGGAGCCCGACGGGTCACTGCCGGACGCGGTGCGCGCCGTGCTCGGCGGCGCCGGCTGGACCGCCGAGCCACCGAGCGGCACCGGCGCGGTGCGGGACCGGTGGGAGTCGCTGGCCGCGCTGGTGTCGATGGCCGAGGACTTCGCCGCTGGGGAGCCGGACGCGGGTCTGGGCGCCTTCGTGGCGGAACTCGACCGGCGGGCCGCGATCCAGCACGCGCCGGTCGCGGACGGGGTCACGCTGGCCACGCTGCACGCGGCGAAGGGCCTGGAGTGGCGGTGCGTGTTCATCGTCGGCGCACACGAGGGGACGCTGCCGATCAGCTACGCCCAGACCCCGGCACAGGTCGAGGAGGAGCGGCGGTTGTTCTACGTCGGGATCACCCGGGCGAAGGACCGGCTGTCGGTGAGCTGGTCCGCCGCCCGGTCACCGGGTGGCCGCGGGCACCGCAAGCCGACCCGGTTCCTCGATCCGTTAGGGGTCGCCGGGCGGGCAGCGGCGCCGGTGACGGTCCGGGAGCGTGCGGGCCGGGGCCGGGTCGTGCCCAGCTGCCGGGTCTGCGGCAAGGCACTGGCCGACGCACTGGCGCGCAAGCTCGGCCGCTGCGAGGACTGCCCGTCGACGCTCGACCAGGGCCTGTACGACGAACTGCTCGCCTGGCGCTCCGAGACGGCCGCGCAGCAGAAGGTCCCGGCGTACGTCGTCTTCACCGACGCGACGCTGACCGCGATCGCCGAGACCAGGCCGTCGGACGAGCTCGAGCTGCTCCGGATCGCGGGCATCGGACGGGTCAAGCTGGACCGCTACGGCGAGGACGTTCTGCGAATCTGTCGCGGATAGCTGTGGCCGCACGGCTCCGGTCGGTAGTTTTCGAAACTCGTCCCTTAAATGGTTTGCGAGCCTCGTCCGATCCGGCGTAGTCTGCCTACACCGGCCGAGCGCCGGGTCGAAAACTTCAACCGACCATAGCGATTGAGCCGGCTGCTCGATTGCCGCAACGAGAGGAGGTGCCTGGGAAATGATCAACACTGTGTCGATTCCGATGCCGTGCGCGCCGTCGCGCCTGCTTCCGGGTGCCTCGCCGTTCGCTGCGGCACTCGACGTGCGCACGGTCGCCGTTGATGTGCAGGTCCAGGGGACGGGTCTGCCCACTCACGTCGACAGCAAGTACGGCAGCCTGGGTTCTGAAGCATGGAGTCCACCGGACTGACATCACAGTCAGCCGGCACCTCCAAGGCCGCGGAACCCGACCCGGGATCCGCGGCCTTCTTGTTTGTCCAAGAGGACTGCGTCCCACCGAGAACTTCCCGGCCACCGACCGGTGACCGCGGGAGCCGACGACAAGACCAGAAGTCAGTCACAAGGAGGTGACCGGAATGAGCGTGAGCTTCCTCGATGTACTCACCGAGGTGGCTACGTCGCAGGACCTGCCCTGTCGGTCCTACTCACCCGAGCTCTTCTTCGCCGAGTCTCCGGCGGACGTCGAGTACGCGAAGTCGCTCTGCCAGACGTGCCCGTTGAAGGCCGAGTGCCTCGCGGGTGCCCTGGAGCGGTCGGAGCCCTGGGGTGTCTGGGGTGGGGAACTCTTCGTCCAGGGCGTGGTGGTGCCACGCAAGCGGCCGCGGGGACGGCCTCGTAAAAGCGAGACCGTAGCGGCCTGACGGCCTGACGTCAGTCCAGGTCTGAGAAGAGAAGACGATGACTACCAAGAACACTGTGAGCAGGAGAAACGAGATGTATCTAATGCAAGAAGACCTCGCGCGTGCCCATTTACGGGCACGGCTGACGGAGGCCGAGCAGAACCGCCGGCTGCACGTCATCGCGCAGATCGCGCGGGCGCAGCGGCAGGCCGAGCGTGCCCGGCGCCGGGCCGACCGGGCCGCCGCCAGAGCGCGGCTCGCGGTCGCGCGGCTGATCTGAGCGAGCCAGGCCCGGCCCGCCGGCCGTGCCGGTGAGAGACCTCACCGCTACCGAGGATGGGGGCGGCGCCCAGCAGGGCGCCGCCCCCTTGTTTTGTGCCCGGACTGTTGCCGTGTCAGTTGGCTGATCTGGCCCCGGCCGGGTGGAGACTGGGGTCATGGCCATGGGCACCCAGACGAAGACACCGACCTGCGCGTACTGCGGTCAGCAGGCCCCCGGCGACGACATCCCGCTCACCTGGATGACGTCGCTGGAGAACGGCCGGCAGCTCGTGTACTGCGACCGGTGCGCCCGGGAGAACCTTCGCGACATCGAGAGCAATCTCGACAACGCGTGGTGGTGAGTCACAACCTGCCGTCGTGACCCCCTGCCCGCTCAGGGCAGGAACCCCTCCGCGTACGACGCGAGCGTTGCCGGGGCGCTGGTGATCAGGCCGATGTACCCGTCCGGGCGGACCAGCACCGCCGTACCGTCCGGCACGTCGTACGCACGCCGCGCGTGCCCCTCCGCGTCGGTGATGCCGGGCGACGGCGCGTCGACGTCGTACGACGTGATGCCGGGGTTGGCGGTCGATGGTGCGTCCGGACCGAGGCGCAGCAGGGTCCAGTGCGGTCCGCGGAACAGGTCGAAGAGCCGGACCGGGTCGCCGGCGTCCTGGCAAGGCGCGTCCGGCGCGCGGTCGCCGGCCCGGACCCCGGCCACGACCTCGCGGTCGTCGACGGCGAGCGGTCCGGACGCGTAGCCGATGCCGAGTTGCTGGGTCCGCTCGTCGCGCCGCATCGCCTCCGCGGCACCCTCGACCGCCTTGTCCAGCAGCTCGGAGCTGACCCCGAGCACCTCGGCGGCGATCGGGACCCGCTCCGCCTCGTAGCTGTCCAGCAGCTCCGCCGGAGCGCCGGCCAGCACCGACGCGAGCTTCCACCCGAGGTTGTACGCGTCCTGCACGCCGGTGTTCAGGCCCTGCCCGCCGGTCGGCGGGTGCACGTGCGCGGCGTCGCCGGCCAGGAACACCCGGCCCTCGCGGAACCGCTCGGCCATCCGGACGTTCAGGCGCCAGACGGTGATCCAGGTCAGGTCGCGCAGCCGGATGTCGGTCCGGCCGGACATCGCTTCGAGGGTGCGCTGCAGGTGATCGAGCGACGGCTCGGTGTCCGGCCCGGCCGGGGCGGCGACGACGTACGCGTCCGGCCCGGTCGCCAGCGGCGTCAACCCGAAGAACGTCTGCTCGTCCACCATCCACGTGTGCCCGAGCTCGTGGTCCAGCCCGTCCGCGCGGACGTCGGCAAGCAGCACCCGCAGGTCCTCGTCGGTGGTGCCGGTGAACGGGATGCCGAGCGCCTTGCGTACCACGCTGCGCCCGCCGTCGCAACCCACCAGGTACGACGCGCGCACGGTCTCGGATCCGCCGTCGCGCGACAGCGTCGCGGTCACCCCGGTGCCGTCCTGCGTGAACCGGGTCAGCTCGGTGCCGAGCTCGACCTGGACGCCGAGATCCGCGAGGCGCTTGCGCAGGATCTCCTCGGTGCGCCACTGCGGTACGAACCAGAGGTTCGGGTAGGGGATGTCGGGCTTCGGCTCGACCGGCTCGGTCATGCGGCCCTCCCAGGCGATCTCGTCGCCCGCGTAGACGCGGGTCAGCGGCGCGCCCATGCCGGAGTCGAGGATCTCGCCGAGGACACCGAGGTCCTCGAAGACCTCCAGCGTGCGCGGCTGCAGCCCGTCGCCGCGCGAGCCGACCGAGAACTCCGCCGCCCGGTCGACGATCCGTGTGTAGACGCCCCGGCGCGCGAGCTCGATGGCGAGGGTGAGCCCGGTGGGACCGGCGCCCGCGATCAGTACTGACATGACGCTCCTTGATGAACTTGAATTCAGTGAATTGAGATTCAGCATGTCGTACTGCTAGCGTCCGCGTCAAGGAGGTAATCGATGACCGAGCAGCCCACAACTCTTCGGAGCCGGAAGGCGATGGCGGCCGAGACCGAGGCCGCGCTGAAGGACGCCGCGCTCCGGGTCTTCGCCGAGCGCGGCTACCTGAACGCCAAGATCACCGACATCACCGCCGAGGCCGGTCGCGCCGCGGGCTCGTTCTACAACCACTTCGCCGGCAAGGAAGAGTTGCTCACGTCACTGCTGGAAGACCTGCTCGAGGCCGGTGACGAGTCGGTGGCGGACCCGGAGTCCGCGCACAACCCGGACCTCAGCGATCCGGAGGCGGTGCGCTGGCACGTGGCCGCGTTCTGGCAGTTCCAGCGCGACCACCTCGTGGTGCTGACCGCGCTACGCCAGGCCGCCCAGGTGAACGCGGAGTTCGGCGCCCGGGTCGAGCAGCTGATGGCCGCGGACCAGGACCACCTGATCGGCCACCTGGACTGGATCACCAAGGCCGGGCGCTCCCTGCCCGGCGACCCGGCGGTGGTGATCGCCGCCATGAGCGGCCTGCTCGACGGCTTCGCCTACCGCTGGCAACTCACCGCCGGCCGCCTCGGCGGCCGCCCCGTCCCCGACGACGAAGTCATCGACACCCTCACCACCTTCATCCACCGAGCCCTCAACGGCTGACCCTGCGGGTGCCCGGCCTGTCCGCAAAGTAAGGGCGCGGGGTGGCCGGCGTGGCGGCAAGGTAGGTCGGACACGACGAGCGCGTGAAGCGTGCGGCGGCGTGTGGTGCGGGGGGTGCCGTCTGCTGGCGTCGTGCGGGCGGATTTGAAGGGCACTTGCCTTGCGGGCTCGCCGACCACCGGCGCACTTACCTCTCCGACACGCCGGCCGCATGTGCACTTACCTTGCGGACGCGCCGGACACCTCGCACTCCCCTTGCAGACACGCTGGCCCGGGAGCTCGCAGGCGGCGTGTCTGCAAGGGGAGTGGGCCAGCGACGGCGTGTCTGCAAGGTAGTGCGGGGATCACGGCATGCCTGCAAGGGGAGTCGCCCGGGCCGGCTCCCGCGCGGCATGTCTTGCTCCGTCCGAGTTGGCTCGCGGGCCAGATGCGCACCTGGCTTGCGGGCTCGCCGGTCACGTGCGCACTGCCCTTGTGGACTCGCCGCCCCCGGCGCTCGCCGGCGGCGTGTCTGCAAGGGGAGTGGGGTCGTGGCGGCGTGTTGGCAAGGGGAGTGCGGGCGATCAGTCGGTGTAGCCGGGGAGGAATTCGGTGAGGACGGCCTGGTAGGGGGCTTCGGCCTCGAGCTGGGAGAGGACGGCGAGGCCGCCGATCCAGACTCGCTGGATGAGGAGGTAGGAGGGCGGGAGGTTCAACCGGAGGGCGACGGAGGCGTGGGGGCTGCGCAGGTCGCTGGCGCGGGTGGCCTGCTGGCGCATCCAGGCGCGGCTGAACTTGAACGTCTCGACGCGGGCCGGCTCGACGAACGGCTCCAGGTAGTCGAGCAGCTTGTCGGGCTCGATCGTCATCCGCGGCTTGATGAAGCCCTCGGCGCGCAGCCCCTCGACGACCTCGTCGCCGCCACCTTCGATCGCGATCCGCAGCAGCCGGCCGATCGCCGGCGGCAGCCCGTCGGGCAGGCGCGCGCAGAGCCCGAAGTCGACCACGCCGAGCCGCCCGTCGTCCATCACCCTGAAGTTGCCGGGGTGCGGGTCGGAGTGCAGCAGGCCGGCGTACTTGGGCCCGCTGAACATGAACCGGACGTACTTGAGGCCGACCTCGTTGCGCTGCTCCTGGTCGCCCGAGCCGATGATCTTCGACAGCGGCGTGCCGTCGATCCACTCGCTGACGATCACCTGCGGGCTGTGCTTGATCACCCGCGGGACGCGGAACTCGTCGCTGTCGGCGAACGCGACGGCGTACTGCTGCTGGGCCTGCGCCTCGCGGTCGTAGTCGAGCTCCTCACCGATCCGTTCCTGCAGCTCGGCCACCAGCGGCTTGAGATCGAGCCCGGGCACCCAGGAGCCGAAGGTGCGCGCGATCCGGCCGATCTGGCGCAGGTCCGCGCGCAGCGCGTCGGCGGCGCCGGGGTACTGCAGCTTGATCGCGACCGTCCGGCCGTCCTTCAGGACGCCCTTGTGGACCTGGCCGATCGACGCCGCGGCGGCCGGGATGTCGTCGAACTCGCTGAACCGCTCCCGCCACTTCGAGCCGAGCTCGTGGCTGAGGATGCTGTGCACCGTCGAGGCGGGCATCGGGGGAGCGGAGTCCTGCAGCCGGGTCAGCGTCGCCCGGTACGGAGCGGCCAGCTCCTCGGGGAACGCGGCCTCCATCAGGCTCAGCATCTGGCCGAACTTCATCGCGCCGCCCTTGAGCTCGCCGAGCACGGCGAACAGCTGGTCGGCGGTGCGGCGCTGGAACTCGGCCATCACCTGCTCGGCCGGCGCACCGCCGATCCGGCGTCCCAGTCCGATGGTCGCGCGGCCGGCCGCACCCAGCGGCAGCGACGCGAGCTTGGCCGTACGGCTGATCGCCTTGCGGGGCAGGTCTGCTGGTCCGGTACTGGGCACGCGACCATTGTGACGGCGCGGTCAAACGGCCACCACGCAGGGCCCCGCGCGTGTGACCGGGTTTCCGCGTCAGCCGGCGAGACTGTTGCCGTCGGCATCGTTCTCGGCGAGCTGGGCCGGCCAGTGGCAGCCGCAGCACGGGTGCGGCGGCCAGGTCCGGAGCTGCCCGAGCCCGCCGGCCAGGTCGGTCTCGACGGTGCCGGCGGCGGTCGCGGGCGTCTCGCCGGCGAGCCAGTGCAGCACCTGCGCCGCCGCCAGTGCGCCGAGCTGGACGGCGAGCAGGGTGTCGGGCACCGGCGCGGGCGTGGCGGTGAGCTGGGCGAGCAGCATCGGCCAGTCGCCGTCGCGGTCGGCACGGTGCAGATCCGTGCACCTGACGCACGCGGATTCGCCCGGCAGGACGAACGGGCCGACGCCACCGCCGTACTCGCCGCTGCGGACGAGCAGGTGCGGCAGTCCCGCGCGGATGAGCGCGGCCACCTCGTCGCGGTCCGGCTCGCAGGTCGGCGGCACGAGTACGACCACGTCGGCGTGCCGGGCGGTCCGCGCCACGGTGGTCGCCGGGTTTGCCACCGCGACCAGGGTTCGCAACGCGGCCGGCCGGGGCTGGCCGACGTGCTCGCTGCGATACCCGTACGGCGTCAGGTCGGCGGGACCGACCAGCTCGTCGTCGACCAGCTCCAGCCGGCCGACTCCGGCGGCCGCCAGCAGCAGCGCTACCGCGGCTCCGGCCCGCCCGGCGCCGACCACCCGGACGGACGCCGTACGACGTCTCTCCACCACAGCGGCGACATCGTCGTGCCGGTCCCACGCGTACAGATCCGGAAGCCGCCGGGCGCGCTCGGCGGACGGCCAGTCGTGCGTCCAGGCCAGCCAGCTAGCGGCGTCGACCAGTGCGCCGGCGTCCCGCAGCTGCTCCAGCAGCGCCCGCGCGATCGCCGGGTCCGCGCCGCGGGCCACCGCGGCAGCCAGCACCTGCGAGGCCGAACGGGTGCCGTCGAGCCCGGCGAGCACCACGTCGCACGACGCCGCCGGTACGTCGAGGACGACGGCCCGGCGGGTGTCGAGCCCGACCTGGATCCGGGTGCTGCCGGCCGGGCCGGTGCGGCGCAGCAGGACGGTTCCGGGCCGCAGGATGAGTCGTTCGCCGATCGCCATCCCATAACCCTGGCAGTCCGGCGCGCGTCGCGTCGGACGTCATCCACAGACGACGAAGGGCGGGTGGAGCCCGCTGCCGGGTTCCGCCCGCCCTGTCGAGATCGCGAGATCTCTACGTCGGTGTGGTGCTCAGGCCTTGCCGAGGATCCGGTTCAGGTTCGTGCCGCACACGGGGCACGTGGCCTTGGCCATCCGCGTGCCCTTGTCGTTGACCTTGACCTCGCCGTCAGCGGTGCGCTTGGCCTTGCACTTGACGCAGTAGAACTCGCCGCTCCAGGTCTCTGCCATGAAGGGCCCTCCTTGCCTTCGTTGCCAGCCGGGGGGTGATCCGGCCCCGGCCACTGTGGATGCTTCCGGCAGGACCTCCTGCCGCAGGCCGTTCGGCCCATTCGGGATCACCCTACGGCACAGCGGGAGCCACTCAAGGCGGACTTCCGCCTAAAACGCTCGTGTCGCTGGTTACGGAGAGTGAGAAACAGACTCCCGGTAACACCGCCGAACCGTCCGCCTTCCCCTGCGAACGACCCGCCGGGGGTGGGCCGGGAGCCTGTTGACATCGACGCTAGAAGCCCCGCCACGGGCAGGTCAACGGATCTGGCGAAGCACTTGTCCACGCCTGTGGACAACTATGTGTACAACGTGTGGGGCACGCCGTCCGGCACTGTGGACAGGCGGGGGAACGTGATGTGAACTCCTGGGGCCGCGAAGATGACGACTACGCGCCTGACCTGCGCAAACGGCTGTCCACCGGTTGTGGACGGAAGAAACTTGTCGATCCACGGGGGTACCGTCTGGCCATGGCCGACGCATCCATCCCGCCGTACGTGGACATCCGCCGCAGCTCGCGGCGGAGGCGGACCGTCAGCGCCTACCGCGACGGTGACCGGGTCGTCGTGCTGATGCCCGACCGGTTGTCCGCCGCCGAGGAGGCGCGCTGGGTCGAGACCATGCTGGCGCGGCTCGACAAGCAACGGAGCCGTTCCCGCGTGTCGGACGAAAAATTGCTCGAAAGAGCGCGGAATCTGGCGTGTCGCCACCTTCCGGAGGTGCCCGAACCGGCCTCCGTGAGGTGGGTCACGAACCAGAACCGCCGCTGGGGATCGTGCACCCCGGCCGACCGCTCGATCCGGTTGTCGGCCCGGCTGCAGGGCATGCCGGCCTGGGTCGTCGACTACGTGCTGGTGCACGAGCTGGCGCACCTGGTCGAGCCGTCGCACTCGCCGGCGTTCTGGAAGCTGGTCCGCAGGTACCCGAAGGCCGAGCGCGCCGAGGGTTACCTCGAGGGTGTCGCGGCCGCCGCGCACCTCGACCCCGAGGTCGACTGACCCGTTCGGGGGAGGTTCCCCTAGGAGACCTTCAGGGTTGCCCGGCGACCCGCTTCAGGGTCGCTTCGGTGGCTTCATCGATGGCTGCCACCCACCTCCGGACGGTTGGCTTGAACCCGTCAGTCAGAAGCCGGCATCAGCCGGCCTGCGAGGAGGGGCAAGCACACGATGTCGAGGGGTTCGGCAACTGTCCGGATGGCGCGATGGAGCGCCACCCACCCGTGGCGGGCGGTGGCGATGTGGATCGTCTTCGTCGCCGCGTGCTTCATGATCGGTTCCGCGACGGGCATCAACACGATGTCCGACGAGGACCAGAACATCGGCGAGGTCAGCCGCGCCGATGCCATCGTCAAGTCCGGCGACTTCGCCGACCCGGACGTCGAGAACATCCTGATCACCTCGGCGAACGGCGGCACCGTCGACGCCGCGGAGGCCGGCAAGGCAGCCGCCGCGGCGACCACGAAGCTGCGCGCGATCGGCGACGTGGCGACCGTCGGCAAGCCCGTCACCACCCCGAACGGCCGCGCCATGATCGTCCGGGTCGAGCTGACCGACAGCGAGACGGACGCGTCCAAGCGGGTACAGCCGTTGCTCGACGCAACGGACTCGGTGCAGAAGGACTTCCCGTCGCTGCGCGTCGAGGAGGTCGGCGAGGGTTCGATCTCGAAGGCGCTGGAGGCGACCCTCGGGGACGACTTCAAGCGGGCCGAGCTGTTCAGCCTGCCGGTGGCGCTGATCATCCTGCTGCTGACGTTCGGCGCGCTGATCGCGGCGAGCGTGCCGGTCGTGCTGGCGCTGTCCGCGGTGGCCGCGGCGATCGGGCTCTCGACCGCTGCCTCGCACCTGGTCCCGGCGGTGGACGCGGTGAACAGCGTCATCCTGCTGATCGGCATGGCCGTCGGCGTCGACTACTCGTTGTTCTACCTGCGGCGCGAGCGTGAGGAGCGGGCCCGCGGTCGCGGTCACGTCGACTCGGTCGAGATCGCGGCCGCGACGTCGGGGCACGCCGTGGTGGTCTCCGGGATGGCCGTCATCATCTCGATGGCCGGTCTGTTCCTGGCGGGCGACGCGGTGTTCTCGTCCTTCGCGGTCGGCTCGATCATGGTGGTCGCGGTCGCGGTGATCGGCTCCCTGACCGTGCTGCCGGCGATCCTGGCGAAGCTCGGCCGCTGGGTGGACAAGCCGCGGATCCCGTTCCTGTGGCGGCTGTCGGCGTCGAAGAGCCAGGGCCGGTTCTGGCCGGTCGTGCTGAAGCCGGCGCTGAAGCACCCGGCGATCACCTTCGTGGTCGCGGTCGGCGCGCTGCTCGCGCTGGCGTCACCGGCGCTCGGCATGACGCTGCGGTTCCCCGGCACCGAGGACCTGCCGCGCGACACCGCGGTGATGCAGGCGTACGACCGGCTGACCGAGAACTTCCCGAGCGAGGGCACCTCGCACGAGATCGCGGTGAAGGCGCCGGCCGGCAAGTCGGCCGAGGTCCGCGCCGAGTTCGCCGAGCTGATCCAGCGCACCAGGGGCGACCGGCTGTTCGCCGCCGACGGCCTGACCAAGCCGGAGACGTCGAAGGACGGGACCGTCACGCGGTTCTCGATCGCCACGCCGTACGAGTCGGGCACCGGGGAGGCGCACCAGGCGCTGACGAAGCTGCGCAACGAGCTCGTGCCGCAGACGGTCGGCACCGTCGACGGGGCCGAGTACGCGGTGGGCGGCATGGTCGCCGCGGACGTGGACTACGCCAAGCACGTGCGGGAGAAGCTGCCGCTGGTGATCGGCTTCGTGCTGCTGCTGACGTTCGTCGTGATGACCTGGACGTTCCGGTCGGTCGTGGTGGCCGTCACCGCGATCGGGCTGAACATGCTGTCGGCGGGCGCGGCGTACGGGCTGCTGACGCTGGTGTTCGAGAACACCTGGGCCGAGGGCATCCTCGACTTCCGGTCGAACGGCGCGGTGGTGTCCTGGCTGCCGCTGTTCCTCTTCGTGGTGCTGTTCGGGCTGTCGATGGACTACCACGTGTTCGTGGTCAGCCGGATCCGCGAGGCGGTGCTGCGCGGGGTTCCGACCCGGCAGGCGGTCGCCGACGGGATCACCGGCTCGGCCGGTGTGGTGACCAGCGCGGCGACGGTGATGATCGGCGTGTTCTCGATCTTCGCGACGCTGAGCACGCTGGACATGAAGCAGATGGGCGTCGGCCTGGCGTCCGCGATCCTGATCGACGCCACGATCATCCGGGCCGTCGTACTGCCGAGCATCATGACCCTGCTCGGCAACGCCAACTGGTGGACCCCGTCCTTCCTGCGCGGCAAGTCGGAGCCGGACGTGATCGACCTCCCGGACGAGGAGCCCGAGCGGGAGCTGCAGCCGGTCGGCTGACCTCGCACTCCGCGGGCCCCTGTGACCAGCTTGGTCGCAGGGGCCCGTCCTCATGGGCGGGCCGGCTCCAGGCGGACGGTGAGACCCTTGGCGACCGGGGTGTTGCTGCCGCGGGCGGTGTCGTCGGCGGACATCAGCACGTTGGTCTCGGGGTAGTACGCGGCGCAGCAGCCGCGGGCCGTGGGGTACGAGACGACGCGGAAGGACGACGCGCGCCGCTCGGTGCCGTCGTACTCGCTGACGAGGTCGACGGTGGCGCCGTCGGACAGGCCGAGCGCGGCGATGTCGTCGGGGTGCACGAAGACCACGCGGCGGGTGCCGTGGACGCCGCGGTAGCGGTCGTCGTGGCCGTAGATCGTGGTGTTGAACTGGTCGTGGCTGCGCATCGTCTGCAGCAGCAGCCGGCCCTCGGGGACGGCCAGCCAGTGCAGCTCGTTGTCGCTGAACCGGGCCTTGCCGTCGGCGGTGCGGAACTCGCGCCGGTCCCGCGCCGCGTGCGCGAGCAGGAACCCGCCCTCGGCCGCGACCCGCTCGTTGAAGTTCTCGTAACCGTCCACGACCCGCGCGATCCGGTCCCGCACCAGGCCGTAGTCCCGCGCGAAGTCCGCCCACGGGATATCGCCGACACCGGGCACGACGGCCTGCGCGAGCCCGCAGACGATCGCCACCTCGGACTTCAGCGTCGTTGCCGGTGGCAACAGTCGGCCGACGGACAGGTGGACGGCGCCCTGCGAGTCCTCGACCGTAACGGACTGCGGCCCGGCCTCGGTGGCGTCGTGGTCGGTGCGGCCCAGGCAGGGCAGGATCAGCGCCTCGCGCCCGGTCACGGTGTGGGACCGGTTGAGCTTGGTCGACACGTGCACGGTCAGGTCGCAGGCTCGCAGCCCCTCGTGCACGACCGGGGTGTCCGGGGTCGCCGTCGCGAAGTTCCCGCCCATGCCGATGAAGACCCGGACCGCCTTGTCGCGCAGGCGTCGTACCGTGTGGGCCGCGTCGATGCCGTGCTCGCGCGGCGGATCGAAGCCGAACTCGGCGCCCAGCCGGTCCAGGAACGCGTCCGGCATCTTCTCCCAGATGCCCATGCTGCGGTCGCCCTGGACGTTCGAGTGGCCGCGGACCGGGCACGGGCCCGCGCCGGGCTTGCCGATGTTGCCCTGCAGCAGCAGCACGTTGACCAGGTCCTGGATGGTCGCGACCGCCTCGCGGTGCTGGGTGAGTCCCATCGCCCACGCGACCACGGTCGCCTTCGACGTCACGAACATGCCGGCGAGCCGTTCGATCTCGGTACGCCGAAGGCCGGTCGCCTTCTCGACGGTCGGCCAGTCCAGCTCCGCGACCCGGGCGCGATAGGCGTCGAAACCACTGGTGTACGACGCGACGAACTCGTGGTCGAGCGCGTCGCGAGCGATCAGCAGGTGCCCGAGGGCCTGGAACAGGGCCTGGTCGCCGCCGATCCGGATCGGCAGGTGCAGGTCCGCGAGCTCGGTGCCGCGGCCGATCACGCCGTCCGGGCGCTGCGGGTTCTTGAACCGGATCAGGCCCGCCTCGGGCAGCGGGTTGACCGCGACGATGCGGGCGCCGTTGCGCTTCGCCCGCTCGAGGTGGGTGAGCATCCGCGGTGCGTTGGTGCCCGGGTTCTGGCCGACCACGACGATCAGCTCGGCCTGTTCCAGCGACTCGAGCGTGACCGCGCCCTTGCCGGAGCCGAGCACCGGGGTGAGCGCGGTGCCGGACGACTCGTGGCACATGTTCGAGCAGTCCGGCAGGTTGTTCGTGCCGTACGCGCGGACGAACAGCTGCCACAGGAACGCGGCCTCGTTGCTGGTCCGGCCGGACGTGTAGAAGACCGCGTCATCGCGATCCGCCAGCGCGAGCAGGTGCCGCGCCACCACCGCGAACGCCTCGTCCCAGCCGACCGGCTCGTAGTGCGTCGCACCCTCCCGCAGCAGCATCGGCTCGGTGATCCGGCCGAGCTTGCCGAGGTCGAACTCGCTCATCGTGTCCATCGACGCGACCGTCGTACGGGCGAAGAAATCCCGGGGGACCCGCTTGCGGGTCGCCTCCCAGGCCACCGCCTTGGCGCCGCTCTCGCAGAACTCGGCAAGGTGCCGGTCCTTCGCGGCCGGATCCGGCCAGGCGCACGACGGGCAGTCGAAGCCGTCCGCGTGGTTCAGCTTGCCGAGCGTCTTCAGCGTCCGCGCGACACCCATCTCGGGCAGCGCGTGCCGGAACGACGAGACGACGGCCGGTACGCCGCCGGCGGATCGCTTGGGCGGCTCGATCTCGGTGGACACGCCCCCATCGTCCCCCATCTGTGCCGCGCGGTTAACTGTCGCCGTGAACACGCACGCGGGCCGGCGGGTCGTCGTACTGGTGGTGCCGGCGGCGGACGGGTGGGCGCCGCCGGGGTCGGAGCCGGGACGGTGGCGGCTGGCGATGGCCGAGGACACCTACGAGGTGCTGGCCGGGCTGGACCTGGTGGAGACCGCGGTCGCGGTGGTCGGGGGAGACGACGAGGCGGTCGCGCGGGTGGCCGAGCTGACCTGGCCGGGTACGCCGGTGTTCGGGGTGAGCGAGCCGTTCGAGGCGGTCGACCTGGTGGGCCCGGCGGAGGCGGTGGTGCTGGTCAGCCACGACGCGCCGGATCTCCCCGGGCTGTTGGTCGGCAAGCTGTTCCGCGCGCTCGGCTCGGCGGACGCGGCGGTGTGCCCGGCGACCGACGGGTCGCTGGTCGCGCTCGGTGTCGGCCTCCCGGTGGCGGACTGGTTGCGCGCGCTGCGACCCGGCCCGGACAGCACGCTCGCGGAGCTGGACGCGGCCAAGCCGCGGCGGCTCGCGGTAGGCGTCGGGCCCGGCTGGCACCGGCTGCGCGGACCGGCCGATCTGGCCACCCTCGACCCGGGGCTGGAGGGCTGGGAGACGACCCGCGCGCTGCTGACCGGGCGTCACTGATCGCAGTTGGTCGCGTGACCAACCGGACGGGTGACTCGTTGGTGGGGCAACCGCCTGTACCGAGGAGGAAACCACCATGTCCATCCGTCCCCGCCTGGTCTCAGCCCTCGCGCTGACCGCCGGACTGGTCGCCACGGCGCTCACCGGCGCTTCGTCCGCCACCGCGAGCACGACCTGGGCTCCCGCCGCCACCGCGAAGATCCACCCCGGCGTGATGATGTACACCGACGGCGCCCAGTGCACCGCGAACTTCGTCTTCGCCGACGGCGCCGGCACCGTCTACGTCGGCTATGCCGCGCACTGCGCCGGGACCGGCGCCGCGACCGACACGAACGGCTGCGACGCCGCGTTGCTGCCGCTCGGCACCAAGGTCGACTTCGTCGAGGGTGGCAACGTCCTCACCGGTGGCACCAAGGTCGGCTCCGGCACGCTCGCCTACAGCTCCTGGCTGAACATGCAGTCCCGCAACGAGACCGACGAGAACACGTGCGCCTACAACGACTTGGCGCTGGTCAAGGTCGACGCCGGGTCCGTCTCGCAGGTGAACCCGTCGATCCCGTTCTGGGGCGGCCCGAAGGGGCTCAACACCACCGGTACGGCCGCGGGCGACACCGTCTACAGCTTCGGAAACTCGTCGCTGCGCGCCGGCGTCACGGAGCTCTCGCCGAAGCAGGGCATCTCGCTCGGCACCGAGGGCGGCGGCTGGTCGCACCCGGTGTACACGCTGAGCCCCGGCATCCCGGGTGACTCCGGCAGTGCCTTCCTGGACGCCTCGGGCCACGCGCTCGGTGTGCTGTCGACGCTGGCGCTCGCCCCGCTGGCCGGCTCCAACGGCGTCGGCGACGTCGCGCACGAGCTCGCCTACGCGCAGGCGCACTCCGGCATCTCCGGTCTGAAGCTGGTCGACGGCACGGAGCCGTTCTCGCCCGTGCTCTGACCGCTCCTACGAAGTGCCAGGGGCGCGGCGAACGCTCGGGGATCGCCGCGCCCCTTCCTTCTCGTCAGACCGTCTGCCGGCGCTGCGCGTGCCGCGCCAGGGAGCGTCGTACCAGGTCGAGGACGGCCTCGTCGGCGTCGCTCGGCAGGTCGTCGACCCCGAACCAGCGGACCTCGTCGGACTCGTCGCTGCACACCGGCTCCGCACCCGGCGGCGCGACCGCGACGAACTGCACGTCCAGGTGGTACGACGTCCCGCCGCCGCAGCGGACGGCGTGTCTGGACAGCTGCACGGGCACCGAGTCCAGCTCGAGACCGGTGACACCGGACTCCTCGCGCGTCTCGCGCAGCGCGGCACCGGCGAGGGTGGCGTCACCCGGCTCGCAGTGCCCGCCGAACTGCAGCCATCGCCGCACCTTGCCGTGCAGGTTGAGCAGCACCCGGGACGCGTCGTGGCTCACCACCAGCGCCGACGCGGTCAGGTGCTCCGGCAGCCGCTCCCGCCACACCGCGTCGGAGTACGACGCCAGGTGGCGCAGGTAGTAGTGGCGCAGTTCGTCCTGGATGGCGTCCGGCGCTGTCCAGCCGGTCAGGGTGTCGGACGCGTCGCGGTGCAGGCTCACCGCTCAGCCGGGCCGTCGGTGCCGTCTGTGCCGTCTGTGCCGTCGTCGTCTCGGGTGAGCTTCTCCAGGTCGGAGATGTCGATGTCGACCAGGTCGCCGGCCTGCCGGGCGAAGCCGATCGGGTCGTCCAGGTCGGAGGTGCCGGGCATCAGGTCGGGCTGTGACCACAGGCCGTCACGGCCCTGGACGCCGCGCGCGTCGCGCACCGCGGCCCACAGGTTCGCGGCATCGCGGAGCCGCCGCGGGCGCAGCTCCAGCCCGACCAGGGTGGCGAAGGTCTGCTCGGCCGGGCCACCCGCCGCGCGCCGGCGTCGTACCGTCTCGGCGAGCTGGGTGGCAGCCGGCATCCGGTCGCGGGTGGCCTCGCGGACGACGTCGTCGACCCAGCCCTCCACCAGCGCGAGCAGCGTCTCGAGCCGGGTCAGCGCGGCCTTCTGCTGCTCGGACACCTCCGGCTCGAACATGCCCTCGGCGAGCGCGGACTGCATCGCCTCCGGGTTCGACATGTCGACGTCGGCCATCGCCTGCTCGATCTTGGAGGTGTCGACCTGGATGCCCGCGGCGTACTCGGCGACGGTTGACAGCAGTCGCTGCCGCAGCCACGGAACGCCGGCGAACAGCCGCTGGTGCGCGCACTCGCGCAGCGCCAGGTAGAGCCGGACGTCCTCGTCGCTGATGCCGAGCCCCTCGGCGAACGCCTTCACGTTGTCAGGCAGCAGCACCGCCCGGCCGGCCGGGCCGAGCGGCAGGCCGATGTCGGAGGAGCTCACCACCTCGCCGGCGAGCTCACCGAGACCCTGGCCGACCTGCGCGCCGAAGATCGAGCCGCCGAGCTGTCGCAGCATCCCGGCCATCGGACCGGCCAGCTGCTGGGCCTCGGCGGGGAGCGCGGACGACATCGCGCCGGCGACGTGCTCGGCGACCGGGTCGACGAGCTGCTGCCACACGCCGAGGGTGTTCTCGATCCACTCCGCGCGGCTCCAGGCGGCGGACGCCGCGGACGCCTCGGGCAGGGTGGTGACCGGGTCCAGCCAGTGGTCGGCGAGCCGGACCGCCTCGGCGACCTGCTGCTGGTCGGTGCTCGTCATCGACCGGTCGCCGGCGGCGGAGACGGTCTTTCGGGCGAGGTCCTTGGCCAGCTCCCAGTTGACCGGGCGGCCGTCGCCGGAACCGCTGAGCAGCTGCTGCACCTGGGCGAAGATCGCGCCGAGGTCGGGCGTGCCGGCGCCACCGGGCATGGCACCGCCCAGCTGCTGGAACAGCGCCTCGAAGGGCGTCCCCTTGAAGGGGTTCTCCGGTTCCTCGCTCATCGGAGCCTTCCTCTGCGTGCCGTTCGATCGGTGGGCCTTCCGACTCCAACGTACTGCCAGGCACGTAGTGTTTCGCTATGAGCACAGCCACTACCGCGGCGCACCGGGTGCGGCTGCTCGACGTCCGGGCGACCGCGCTGTCGGCCGACGAGGTGCTGGCCGCGGTGGCCGACCCGGCGGCCGGCGGTACGACGTTGTTCCTCGGCATGGTCCGCAACCACGACCACGACCGGGGCGTGGACGCACTGTCCTACGAGGCGCACCCCGACGCCCTCGACCGGCTCCGCGAGGTGGCCGAACGTGTCGCCGCGGACCCGCTCGTGATCGCCCTGGCCGCCGTGCACCGGACGGGTGATCTCGTGGTCGGAGACATCGCGGTGATCGTCGCGGTCGCCGCCGCGCACCGGGACGCGGCCTTCGCCGCGAGCCGCCGGCTGATCGATGAACTCAAGGCGGATGTTCCGATTTGGAAACACCAGCGCTTATCTGATGGCACGACCGAGTGGGTCGGAGCGTGCTGACCCGTACTCTTGCGTCATGGAGGTCCTGGCGTGGTTGGCGTTCCCGCTGAGTGCCACGGCTGTCGCGATGTGCTGGGCGGCCTGGCGCGGGCGGCGTAGTGCGCCGCGTCGCAACGGTCCACAGCCGATCGCGCGCCGGCGTGGTGGCGCGTTCGCGTCGGTGGACGACTTCCGCCGCTTCACCGAGGCGCTGATCGGGCCCGGTCCGTCGGCGTCGTCGCGGCGTGCGAACCGGCGTTCGGGCAGGCGGGTTTCGTGACCCGACGCACCGCCACGCTGGTGACGTCGATCTTGGCCCTCGTCATCGCCCTCAGCCTGGTCACCCTGATCCCGGTCCCGTTCGTGTCGTTCAGCCCGGGCCCGACCGAGGACACCCTCGGCCGCGCCGACGACAAGCCGGTGATCGAGGTCACCGGGTACCAGGTGTACCCGACCGCCGGGAAGCTGGACCTCACCACAGTCTCGGTGACGTCGCCGAACCGGCCTCTCACGCTCCCGCAGGCGATGCGCAACTGGCTCGACCCGCACCGCGACCTGCTCCCGCGCGACATCGTCTACCCGCCGGCGAAGTCGCCCGACGAGGTGGAGGAGGAGAACACCCAGGAGATGACCGGGTCGCAGGACAGCGCGGTGGCCGCCGCGTTGCAGGAGGCCAAGGTCCCCTTCCACGCGAAGGTCGACTCGGTGTCCAAGGGCGCGCCGGCGGACGGCAAGCTCAAGACCGGTGACGTCTTCGTCAGCGTCGACGCCACACCGGTCAAGGAGGTACCGCAGGTCGGCCAGCTGGTCCGCAGGCACAAGGTCGGCGAGCCGGTGCGTTTCGTCGTCCGGCGTAACGGCGCCGAGCAGACCGTCACGGTGACCACGGCCGCGACGCCCGGTGAGCCGAACCGCCCGATGGTGGGTATCACCGTGGGTGTGCAGTCCCAGGTGAAGGTTGCGGTCCACCTCGGCCGCGACATCGGTGGCCCGAGCGCCGGCCTGGCGTTCGCGCTGGCGATCTACGACAAGCTCACGCCGGGTGCGCTGCTGGCCGGCCGGCACGTGGCGGGCACCGGCACCATCGACGCGACCGGTGACGTCGGCGCGATCGGCGGTGTGCAGCAGAAGATCGCCGGCGCCCGGTCGGGCGGCGCCACCGTGTTCCTGGTGCCGGCGCCGAACTGCGCGACGGCGGCCGACGCCAACGTGAAGGGCATCCAGCTGGTGAAGGTGGCGACCTTGCACGACGCGGTGGCCGCGTTGACCGCGCTCGCGAACGGCGGGGAGGTGCCGGCGTGCACGCGTTAGGCCGAGCGGTGCTCGAGATCGAGCGGCACGTGAGCGAGTCCGGCTGGGACCAGCCGGCCCACCTGTTCGCGCTGGTCCGGACGACCGACCTGCTCGCAGCCGAGCCGGGTCTGGCCGCGCAGCTCGGTCCGGACGCGGCCGACAGCGAGCTGACACCTGTCGCGCAGGACGCGCTACCGGCCGAAGCCGCTGATCTCACCGACGCGCTGGCGCGGATCGAGTGGCCGGACGGGGTGACCGGTTGTGCCGTCGCAGTCGAGCGGGTCGTGCTGCCCGCCGAGGCGGACACCGCCGACACCGTGACCGCGGCCGAGCTGGCGGCGGCAACGCAGGACCCGCGCCGGCACGAGGTGCGGATGGTCGGGGGAGTGCTGCGGGACGGCAGCAGGTTCGGCGCCGTCCGGTTGCGCACCCACGACCAGGACGACGCGGTACTCACCGGCGCCGATCTGGTGCCGACACTGTGCGAGGCGCTGGCGCTCACGTTCGCGCACGAGGGGAACGAGGAGGGTCTGCAATGACCGGCGGAGTGTTCGACATGGGTGAGGAGTTCGAGCGGCGGCGTCCACCCCGGCGGCAGGGCCAGCGGCCCCGCGCGCTGGTGCCGACGATCATCACCGTCATCGTGCTCGCGATCGTGTTCAGCGTCTTCACCGACGTGTGGACGTCGCGGCTGTGGTACCTGTCGATCGACCTCGGCTCGGTGTTCCGCACCGTGCTCGGCACCCGGGTGCTGCTGTTCTTCGTGATCGGTCTGTTGATGGCCGTCACGGTCGCGGCGAACGTGGTGATCGCGTACCGGACCCGGCCGCGGATCCCGCTGGCCCCGGCGCCCAGCCCCGGCTTCGACCGGTACGGCGAGCTGCTGGAGCAGCGCGGCAAGCTGACGATCGGGATCGTGGCCGCGCTGATGCTGGTCTTCGGCGGCTCGGCCGCGTCCGGGCAGTGGAAGGTGTTCCTCGCCTGGCGCAACCGGGTGCCGTTCGGGGTGAAGGACTCGCACTTCGGCAAGGACATCTCGTTCTTCGTCTTCGACTACCCGTGGATGCGGGTGCTGCTCGGCTTCGGCTACTCGATCGTGCTGCTGTCGCTGGTGGCGGCGCTCGTCACGCACTACCTGTACGGCGGGTTCCGCCCGTCGGCCAAGGGGCAGAAGACGTCCGGCGCCGCACAGGTGCAGATCTCGGTGCTGGTCGGTTTCGTGGTGCTGCTGAAGGCGATCAGCTACTGGCTGGACCGGTACGGGCTGACGCTCTCGGACACCCGGCTGTTCACCGGCATCTCGTACACCGGTGACCACGCGGTGCTGCCGAGCAAGAGCATCCTCGCGGTGATCGCCGTGCTGTGCGCGGGGCTGTTCTTCGCGAACGCCGCCCGCCGGACCTGGTTGCTGCCGGGTGTCGGCCTGGTGGTGCTGGTGCTGTCCGCGATCCTGCTCGGCGCGCTGTGGCCGGCGGCGCTGCAGCAGCTGCGGGTGCACCCGAGCGAGGCGATCAAGGAGACGTCGTACATCGAGAAGAACATCGCGGCGACCCGCCAGGCGTACTCGCTGGAGAAGACCAAGGTCACCCCGTACTCCGCGAAGACGACCGCGACCGCCGGGCAGCTCAAGGGCGACGCCGAGCTGCTGCCCGGTATCCGGCTGCTCGACCCGAGCGTGGTCGCGCCGACGTTCGAGCAGCTTCAGCAGGTTCGCGGCTTCTACTCGTTCCCGGCCGTTCTGGACGTGGACCGGTACAAGATCAAGAACGACGTGCGCGACACCGTCATCGCGGTCCGCGAGGTCCAGGTCGACCGGCTGCCGGCCAACCAGCGCAACTGGAACAACGACCACGCCGTGTACACCCACGGCTTCGGGGTCCTGGCGGCCAACGGCAACCAGTACGACTCCTTCGGCGCTCCGGTCTGGTCCTCGAGCGGGCTGCCGCCGACCGGTGAGCTGGGTACCTACGAGCCGCGGATCTACTTCGGCGAGCAGTCCCCGGACTACTCGATCGTCGGCGCGGCGAAGGGCAGCGCGCCGGTCGAGTACGACACCCCCGAGGGCGAGAAGGGCGGCGACCCGAACCTGTCCACCTATGGCGGTGACGGCGGGGTCAAGGTGGGCTCGTTCTTCCGCAAGCTGCTGTTCGCCACGAAGTTCCGGGACGCGAACATCATGCTGTCCGGCCGGGTGAACCAGGACTCCCAGATCCTCTTCGACCGGTCGCCCCGCGAGCGGGTCGAGAAGGCCGCGCCGTGGCTGACCGTGGACGGCAACCCGTACCCGGCGGTCGTCGACGGGCGCATCAAGTGGATCGTCGACGGCTACACCACCACCTCGCACTACCCGTACTCCGAGCGGGTGTCGCTGGAGGAGAGCACCCGGGACACCACCACCGGCCGCGGCCAGATCGCGCAGCAGGCGAGCGAGGAGATCAACTACATCCGCAACTCGGTCAAGGCCGTGGTGGACGCCTACGACGGGTCGGTCGACCTGTACCAGTGGGACGTCAACGACCCGCTGCTGAAGACCTGGATGAAGGCGTTCCCGGGCTCGGTCAAGCCGCGCGCGGACATCTCGCCCGGACTGATGGCGCACCTGCGCTACCCCGAGGACATGTTCAAGGTGCAGCGTGACCTGGTCGCCAAGTACCACGTCACCGACCCGACCACCTGGTACCAGAACAGCGAGCTGTGGCGGGTTCCGGCCGACCCGACGGTCCCCAGCAGCGCCGACTCGCCGGGGCGCAAGCAGCCGCCGTTCTACCTGTCGCTGCGGATGCCGGACCAGACCGAGCCGAGGTTCTCGCTGACGTCGGTGTTCGTGCCGAACGGAGAGCGGGAGAACCTGACCGCGTTCATGGCGGTCGACGGCGAGGCGTCGTCGCCGGACTACGGCCAGATCCGGGTGCTCCAGCTGGTCGGCGCGCAGCAGATCCCTGGTCCGTCCCAGGTGGAGAACAAGTTCCAGACCGACGACTCGATCCGCACCGCGCTGCTGCCGCTGAACCAGCCGACCAGCGGCACCCGGGCGCAGTTCGGCAACCTGCTGACGCTGCCGCTCGGCGGCGGGCTGCTCTACGTCGAACCGGTCTACACGGTGCGGACGTCCGGCACCGGAAGCTACCCGCTGCTGCGCTACGTGCTGGTCGGGTTCGGTGACAAGGTCGCCTACGGCGCGAACCTGCAGGAGGCGCTGGACAAGGTGTTCTCCGGCGACTCCGGAGCGGACACCGGCGAGAACACGAAGCCGACGAAGCGGACGGAGCCGAACCAGACCGTGAAGCAGGCGCTGGCCGAGGCCCAGCAGGCGTTTGTCCAGGCGGACGCGGCGCTGAAGAAGGGCGACCTCGCCGCGTACCAGGCGGCGATGCAGAAGGCGAAGGCCGCGGTCGACCGCGCGGCGAGGGCGAACACCACGCAGCCGACCACGACCCCCACGCCGACCCCGACCCAGAGCACCACGCCGGCCCGTTAGGGGAGCGGGCACGGTCAGTCCGCGGGCTGGAAACCGCGCGCGGTCGACAGCAGGTCCGCCTCGGCGAACCTGCCGCGGTCGATCGTGACCGCGGCGGCGACGCCTTCGCTGACGAACCAGAACAGCTGGTCGTCGGTGCGGTAGCCGTTGTACCGCCCGACCCGGACCGGTCGGACCGGCCACTGCGCCGGGTCCTGCTCGAGGTACTCGGCGAGGAAGGCGCGGACCGTCTCCAGGTCGGTCAGCGTCGGGCTCCGCAGGGTCTTGATGGTGAGGTCGACGCGGTACCCGCCGTCGTTGTCCGGCCCGGTCTCCCAGACCCGGCTGTGGAACGTCACCTCCTCCCACCGGTAGGTGAAGTCGGTCCGCAGCGCGCCGAGACCGCCGGGCAGGTGGCCGATGACGAAGCCGTCCAGCATGCACTCAGTACGCCATCTGCCGGACACCGCCGTGGGTTCGGGCGGCGTGGCGGCCGAGGCGACCACGGGTGCGGCGGTCACCGCGGCACAGGCGAGTGCCGTGCAAGCGAGCAGACGACGACGGATGAGAGCCATGAACATCCTCCGGGATCAAGGTGCACCGCCCGCCGGCTGCGGGTCGGTCTCACCGGAGAACATGCCGGTGTTCCACCCCGCCGCACGGATCGATCGCGAACCTGTGGACCATCCGGCACAACCACGCACCTGTGGACAAAAAGCGGCACCGGCCGCGCCCCGAGCGATGGCGGAACCCCGCCGGCGACACCGCGCTGGTCACCGTCATACCGAACAGCGGGCCCAGCAGCGCCGCCACCGAAGACCTGGTACGGGCCATCCGGCAGCAGGGCGACAGCGTGCCCGGCGCCACCATCGGCGTCACCGGCCTGACCGCCGTCAACATCGACGTCTCGACCAAGCTCGGCGACGCGCTGCTGCAGTACCTGGCTGTCGTGGTCGGGCTGGCGTTCGTGCTGCTCATGCTGGTGTTCCGGTCTGTCCTGATCCCGGTCAAGGCCGCGCTCGGCTTCCTGCTGAGCATCGCCGCCACCTTCGTCGCCGTCTTCCAATGGGGCTGGCTCGCCGACGCGTTGGGGGTCAAGCAGACCGGACCGATCATCAGCCTGCTACCGATCCTCCTGATCGGCATCGTGTTCGGCCTCGCCATGGACTACCAGGTCTTCCTGGTCACCCGCATGCGCGAGGAGTACGCACACGGCACCGCCCCCCGCCAGGCCGTCATCAGTGGCTTCGGCCACGGCGCCCGCGTCGTCACCGCCGCCGCGATCATCATGATCAGCGTCTTCTCCGGCTTCATCCTGTCGTCCGAGGCGATCGTCAAGTCGATCGGATTCGCGCTCGGCGCCGCCGTGCTCTTCGACGCCATCGTCGTACGCATGACCATCGTGCCCGCGGTCATGGCCCTGCTCGGCAAGGCCGCCTGGTGGCTGCCGCGCTGGCTCGACCGGATCCTGCCCGACGTCGACGTCGAAGGAGAGAAGCCGCGCCACCTGCTCGACACGGCGCCTGATCCGGTCCCGGCCGAGCGCGACCGCGTGCCGGTCTGAACCTCACCGTGGGCCACCGCCTACCGACGGCGGCGGCCCGCCTGTGGGACGAAGGGCGGCACTGGCCAGACCCCGAGCGGCGCGGCAGCATGGGCGGCACCAACCGGGAGAGGCCGATGAGTCCAGTCGAGACCCGCCGCGCAGGCCGCCGCGAGTGGGCCGGACTCGCCGTGATCGCCCTACCGTGCCTGCTCTCGACGATGGACCTCGAGGTGCTCAACCTCGCCGTACCGCAACTGACCGAAGACCTCCGGCCGAGCAGCACCCAGCTGCTCTGGATCGTCGATGTGTACGGCTTCCTGATCGCCGGCTCGCTGCTCACCATGGGCACCCTCGGCGACCGGATCGGCCGCCGCCGGCTGCTGCTGATCGGCGCCACCGCCTTCGGTCTCACCTCCGTGCTGGCGGCGTACTCGACCAGCGCCGAGATGCTGATCGCCGCCCGCGCCCTGCTCGGCCTCGCCGGCGCCACGCTCGCGCCGTCCACGCTGTCGCTGATCCGCGGCATGTTCGAGGACCCGCGGCAGCGCACGGTCGCCATCAGCATCTGGGCGACCAGCTTCTCCTCCGGCGCCGCGATCGGCCCGGTCCTCGGCGGTGTGCTGCTGCAGTACTTCTGGTGGGGCTCGGTCTTCCTGCTCGCCGTTCCCGTGATGGCCCTGCTGCTGGTCCTCGGCCCGTTGCTGCTGCCGGAGCACCGCGACCCGGCTCCCGGCCGCCTCGACATCCCGAGCGCGGCGCTCTCACTCGCCGCCGTCCTCGCGGTCATCTACGGCCTGAAACGCTTCGCACAGAACGGCCCCGGCTGGACGGGTGCAGCGTCGATCCTGGCCGGGATCCTCCTCGCGGTCATCTTCGTACGACGCCAGCACCGCCTACGGGATCCGCTGATCGACCTGCGGCTGTTCCGCGTGCCGGCGTTCAGCGTGTCCCTGGCCGCGTTCACCCTCAGCCTGTTCGCCGGCTTCGGCATGTTCTTCCTGATCGCCCAGTACCTCCAGCTCGTTCTCGGCCTCTCGCCGATGCGCGCGGGCCTGTGGTCGCTCCCGTCCGCCGCCGGCCTCGTGGCCGGATCCCTGCTCGCGCCAGCCCTGGTACGACGTGCCCGGCCGGCTCACGTGATGGCCGAGGGTCTCGTCGTTGCCGCGGCCGGGTTCGCGGTCGTCGCCGCGGCCGAAGGTCTGGCCCCGGTCGTCGCCGGTTCGCTGGTGTTCTCCCTCGGCATCGCGCCCGTCGGCACACTGGCCACCGACCTGATCGTCGGAACCGCGCCACCTGAACGCGCCGGCGCCGCCTCGGCGATCTCCGAGACCGGCGCCGAGCTGGGTGGCGCGCTCGGAATCGCCGTCCTCGGCAGCATCGCCACCGCCACCTACCGCGGCACGATCACGATCCCGTCGGGCGTCCCGGCGGCGGATGCGGCGGCGGCCCGCGACACCCTCGGCGGCGCGGTCGCGATCGCCGCGCAGACCCCTGGCCGCGCCGGACGCGCGCTGCTGGACGCGGCCCGCGACGCCTACACCGCCGGAATGACCCTCACGGCGATCGTCAGCGTCGCGCTGTGCGCCGTACTCGCCGCCGTGGTGGTGATCACCCTGCGCCGGGTCGTCGTACCGGAGGATCAGTAGCCCAGGACGCGGTGCAGGCGGAGGAAGGTGGTCTCGTAGCCGAGGCGTGGCCAGGTCCGGGACGACAGCAGGTTCGTCACCCGCCAGTCGGTGACCAGGCTGGTGAAACCCTGCTGCGTGACCCACCAGCCGACCGCCTCGCCGAGCGCGCGGCCGGCGCCGGCGCCGCGGGCCTCCGGCAGCACGGCGGCGAAGCCGAGGAAGCCGGCGTTCTCCGGCCGCGCGAGCCCGAGGTGGGCGCTCGACTTCTCCAGCGCGCATCCGACCGCCGAACCGACGACCCGCCCGCCGACCTCGGCGACGAACGAGCCGTAGCTCTCGTCGTCGATGTCGTCCTCCCACTCCTGCTTCGACTCCTCCAGATCCGGCACCGTGCCGGCCGAGAACACCGGCGACAACCCCTGGTGCTCCGGAAGCACCACTTCCAGCTGAGCCAGCACGTCGATGTCCTCGCGCCGCGCCTGCCTGATCGTGACCGTTGCCGGTGGCAACGGTTCCTGATCGGGTACGGCGCGGATGGCGTGCGCGTGCTGTTGCCCGAAGCCGAGGCGGTACCAGGCGTCGAGCAGGGCGAGATCGTGCGCGGGCACGAGCACGTAGTGCGCGGTGCGGCTCTCGTCCGCCCAACGCGTGGCGGCCACGCCGTACAGGTCGCGCATCGTCTCGGCGTCCTCGGTCGCCTGGCCGGCGGACTCGACCCACAGGTTCGGACCCCAGACCGCCGACGGCTTCGGCGCCCCGAGCAGGAAGCCGGTCAGCCGGTCGCCGGACACCGCGACGGCGCCGGACGCGCCTTCGCTGCGCCAGGCCTTCTCGATCTCGGCACCCGCCGCGGCCGGGTCCTCGTACCGTTCCGGCAGCAGCGGATGGACCTTGCGGTGCGCCAGGTGCCGCGCCGCGAGCAGCCGGCCGGCCTCGTCGAGATCCCCGGCCTCGAAAGGCCGCACCCCCACACGTTTCATGATGCCGACGGTAGGTCTCGGGCCGTGCGCCGTCATCCGGATTTACGGCCTGTTGCCGCCGATTTGGTCGACCCGCGACCGTCCCGTAGACTTGCAACCACGACGCGGGGTGGAGCAGCTCGGTAGCTCGCTGGGCTCATAACCCAGAGGTCGCAGGTTCAAATCCTGCCCCCGCTACCAAAACGAAGGCCCGGACCACACGGTCCGGGCCTTCGCACGAATGGGCGTCTGACCTGCGGTTTCCGGTCCTAGCTACCTGTACTCTCAGGACAGCAGCGCCATCGACTGTCTCGAAGTTCGAGCTGTCGTCTCGGGATTTCGTGCCATCCGTACCCACATCTGTACCCCAGCTCTCCGGCCGGCCTCTATGCGTCGATGCCGAGCAGCCCTCAGAACAGGGTCAACGCTGACCCCAAGAAGCGCATGCGCGCGAACTTCTGTCCGGGCGACGCTCGCTCCAGCGACGATGCGCCATACCTGCTCCACAGGGCGTCCGCCAGCCCCTGGCCAACGCGCCGCGAGGTCGGCGGTCTTTCGCGGAGCACAGTCAAAGTCCGGGTGTACTCGCCCCGAAGGCCTTCAGTAAGCGAAGACGTCGCCTGACCCGCGCAGGTCGAGTCTCACTCGATCAGGCAGGTAGTCGAACGAGTCCTCGACCAGATCCTCGATGCCAGCGTTTGAGCATTGTTGCGTGAGCACCTGCAGCAGCGCTGGCAGATGGACCACATCGTTGGCGGCGTACCGAAGCTGCTCAGCAGTCAAACGAGCAGCCAGCCAATTCGACCGCTGAGCGTCCTTGCTGATATCTACCCCTAGGTGACGCCGGAGGACCGGCTTCAAACTGTGCTCGCTGTGATCAAGATCGGGATCCAGGACCTTCGAAGCGATCTTCGTACAGGCAACCCTCGTGATGCTCGCGTTCCACTGAAACACCATGAACCGGAGGTCGAAGGCGGCATGGTGGAAAACTTTCAGGACTCGTTCGTCGGCCAGCAGGGCACGTAGTAGCTCCGGGCGACGACTGCCAGAGTCGAGTTTGACGATCGCGACACGGTGCTCGGTGGCCAACTGGCAGGTGCCGATCTGATCAGACGACCAGTCGAGCCCGGAGGTCTCGATATCCCATCCGACCGCGGCTTCATCCAGCACGTGCTCATAGAAGCCCTGATCGATGTCGTCCCGATAGAGAGCCGACTCCACCTCGGTCTTCATGACATGGCCTCCTAGTTGACCTTGCTGCTCTGCTCGCGGATGTCGTGGATCTCCTCGTAGACGAACTGGAAGAGGTCGCCTCCGCGTACAACAAAGGTTGGCACCCGCGTCCGACGTTTT
>WNGB01001672.1_pt1 | contig 36354 bp, 33 predicted proteins | sample 5400681 | NCBI WGS metagenome assembly WNGB01 (sample SAMN13153367, study PRJNA577476) | soil metagenome | isolation source: 115 cm soil or saprolite under grassland replicate 2 | place: USA:California | collected 2016-06-15 | reverse complement strand
CCCCGCGGGCTGGACCGCTTCGCCATCACCGTCCAGGGCGGCCAGGTGGTGGTCGACACCTCCAAGACCGTCACCGGCCCGGCCCGGGGCACCAACACCACCGGCCAGGAGCTCCAGGGCCCCCACTGCGTCGGCGGCGCCCAGGCGAGCTGAGACGTAGGCCCCCGAAGGACCCAAGATCCGCAGAAGACGTCAGGCTCCCACCCTTCACGGGTGGGAGCGGCGCTGCGGAGATCACCCAGGGCTCCTCTGGACGGCCCCGGTCGACCGGAAGGGTGAGCCCTCTTGAGTCGCCCAGCAGCTCGTCAGTGCGGCTCGCGGAGCGATCAGCAGGCCCCGCCGCGCGGCCAGGCCGGTGGCATCGGAGGACCATCGAGGATATGCTACGACACCTGGTCGTAGCGAGTTTGGCCGAGAGGAGGGGGGAACGAGGTCGGTTGCTGACGGCAGGGGGACTCGCGGCTGTTTCGACCCTTCTGGCCAGCACGAGCATGGTCCACCGCAGCAGCCCTCAGCACACCAACCAACGGAGGGGGTTCTGGATGCGAACGCTGGTAGCACTGTTGCCCGGGCTGGTCTGTGTCGGTGGGATGTTCCTCTGCATGCGCATGATGATGAAGGGCAGCAGGGGGGCGGAGTCCGGCACCCGCGGCGAGTCGCCGCCGCGGCAGGCGGCCCATGGTCTCACCGACCCGGACTGGCAGCTCGCCAAGCTGGAGGAGGAGGTTAACCGGCTGCGGGCCGAACTGCATCTACGAGGCGAGAAGCACAACGAACCGTCCTAGACCCTGGAGGCGGCGGGGGCGACCGGGGACTTGACGGAGTCGCGGCGACAATGCGCCCGCTGGACGCTCAGGGATCTGCTGTGGGCGACGTCGGCAAGGGGACCTTCCGGGGTCCCTTGTCCCCGATGTGGTCTGCGCCGGGTCGATCGCGCTCCGGGAAGGCCGGCTAGCGGTCGGCTAGCGGGAGATCCGGCACGGCGCCCATCAGCTCCTCGGCCTGCGAGTTGGGGTCGCTTGGACCTCCGTGGCCTCCAACGAGGCAAATGGCGGACGTGACCGTCCAACAGACCGAGGGCGACCCTGTCGAGCGCCGCTTTGAGGGCGTTGATCTGGGTGACCACGTCGATGCAGCAGCGGCCCTCCTCGACCATTCGGGCCACCCCTCGGACCTGGCCATCGATCCTGGCCAGCCGGCCGAGCGACCGGTGCTTCGCTGCCGTGTACCCGTGCGCCTTCGGTGCCACCGTGACCTCCTGGCCCCCGCCGTCCATCACGTGCTTGACAGAGCTACCCCTGGTATAGGTAGCGAGAGGACCTGGTCTACCGCTGCCGGGTGGGCAAAGGAGGCCGGCCGATGGATCTGGCCGAGATCGTCGTCACCGCCGGCGCCGTCCTGCTCGGTGCCGCCCTCGCGTGGTTCTTCTTCGGCCCCAGGCAGTCGAGCCGGGCCGAGCTGCGGGCCGGCGTCCAGGAGGTGGAGGTCACGGTCAAGGGCGGCTACTCGCCCAACGTGATCCGGGTGCGCCAGGGCGTGCCCCTGCGGGGGGGGCAGCGACGAACGCGGGCAGTATGACAAGGGGACCAGACCTCCTGGCAGGCGTCAGCACCTTGCCTATGGTCTGGTCCCCGTCAACGTCAGGACGCACCGAGCATCACGGACACCCTCAATGAGATCACCGGGTTCCGGCCGTTGCTGGACGAGGTGGACCTGGAGGGGGCGGTGGTCACTGCGGATGCGCTGCACTGCCAGCGTGACCACGCCCGCTACCTGGTCGCCGAGCGGCACGGGACTACCTGTTTGTGGCCAAGGAGAACCAGCCGGGGCTGGTGGCGATCAGTCAGCTCCCCGAGCAGGCGTTTTCCCCCTCCGAGCGTGACCGTTGACCGTGGTCACGGCCGGGTGGAGCGGTGCACGGTCCGCGCCGCGCCGGTGCCCGAGCGGGTCGGCTTCCCCCATGCCGAGCAGGTGCTGGTGGCCGACCGGCACGTGACCGACCTGGCCGGCGGGTCTGGGTCAACCGAGGTCGCCTACGCAGTGACCAGCCTGACCTCCACCCAGGCGGACGCTGCCCGGCTGGGTGGGCTGCTGCGGGGGCAGTGGTCGATCGAGAACCGGCTGCATTGGGTCTGCGACGTGGTCTTCGCCGAGGATCACAGCCGGGTGCGGACCGCAGGCGGCCCGCAGGTGATGGCCAGCCTGCGCAACCTGGTAATCGGGCTGCAGCGGCTGGCCGGGCATGCCAAGATCGCGCGGGCGCTGCGCTGGGTCGCTCGCAACCCCGCCCGTGCGCTGGCACTGCTGGGCGTATGACCGGGTGGGTGGCCGCGTGCTGGCCAGCACGCCCGGGTCCGGGCTGCTGTGGTGGTGGACGCTCACTGCTGGGATGATTGCGTCCGGCGTCGCAGGTCCAGGCGGCGTCGGTAGTCGCGGTCCTCGTCGGCGGCTTCGATGACCAGCTCGATAAGCTCGCTCTGGCTCAGGGTGGCCAGCCAGGGACGAAGATCATCGGCGGGCGCGGTCTTTGCGGCCGCCGCGGCCGCCGCTGGCGAGTCGACGCCAAGGTGGGCCAGGCCGACCAAGACCAGGTGGGAGCAGAAGACCCCGGCCAGTCCCTGGGTGCAGTCGCACTCGCCGGCCAGCGACCCGCCGACCCGATGGTGCAGGATTGTCTCCAGCGTGCGGCCGTCGTCGAGCCGGATCGTGGCGTACAGGCTCCATTCGTCCTCGTCGGGCCCATCGATGGCCACCACGTGCTCGCCAGCAGCCCGGAAGGCTTGGTCTCCGGCCTGGCTGTGCAGGTCGGCGACGGTGAACCCGGCGGAGGAGGTCATCGTGGGGTCACCGCTATGCCGATCCGCGAGGATCGTGGTCCAGGACCGCCAGATGGCCGTGCCGGCCCAGCGGCGTGAGCTGGTAGCGGCCGTCGCGCAGGCGTTCGACCCCGCCGACCGCCACGAGCTGGTCCAGCACCCAGGCCACAAACCCGACGTGGTCGTGGCCGGGTCGGACCAGGGCCAGCTCGGCGGCCGACGTCGGCACCTGTGCCTGCCACAGCGCCCATAGCAGCGGCGGTGTGACCCACAGATAGCCGACCGCGCGACCCTCGTAGATCAGCACGCGGCCGTCCACCGCGGCCAACTCCCACAGGCTGGTCCACAGCTCCAGGGTCTGGCTGTCGTCCTCCAGCGCGGCAAGACCAGGGCCGGGGATGGCGTCCCTGCTGGAGATGTCGAGCAGGCCAAGGTCTTCGGCAAGCCGCCAGCAGGCGTCCAGGTGGGGCAGGTGCCTGGCGCTGTGGAAGCCAGCCGGCGGGGCAGGTAAACCAAGCGCCTGCAGCGCACCTGCCACTTCGTGCTTTTTCAGCACGCCGGTCGGGGTGACCGCGCGTCCAGTGGCCGTCCACTGTGCCAGGCGGACCAGGTCTTGCAGCAGGCATGCTCGGCGCGCGTCCGCCGCGAGCGCGCGGACCTGTGGCGTTGCCGCAGCCTGCGCAGGTGCCGAAGCCGGCGCCTTGCGTTGCAGCGGGAGCTTGGCGAGCTGCTTGTTGAGCGCGTCAAGGTCCAACCGTCGCGGCCGATCGCCGTCGTACTCGGCCGGGTATGGGCCCACGCCCGCGACACAGCGCGCAGAGCGGGCTCCTGCAAGGGCCGGCTCCACCGCCTCCACCACGATGCGGTGCTCCCAGCACGCGCCCAGATCGTAGGTATAGCCGATGACCTTGCCAGCACGGCCGGCGACCTCGCCCAGCGGCACGTCGTCGTCCTCACAAGCCTCCAGGTAGCACGGATCGGCGTACCTGCGCCGGCCGACCACGAACTCGTACAGGTGATCGCCGTCCCAGTCGAACAGGACCTGGATGACCTCGTGCAATCCAGCCAGCGTCAGATCCGACGGCACCTCGACCTGCCGTCGGGTCGGCGGCACCATATGCACCAACGACACGGTCAGCCGATGCATCGACTCCACTACCGGCACCCCTCTTCGCAGACGGTCGGGTGGGTGGACATCATCCCTCGACGTTCGCGGGTGGCGCATCCGGCGGCGACCATCAAAGTCCTGCCTGTCGCTTGCCAGCATGACCCGTGACGGACCGGCAGGTTACCACCAGGAAGAGACCACCCAGCACGTCTGCCAGGTCGCACCCCCACACCCGCCGCACCGGTCGGCTGCGCGATACGCCGCCAATCACACATCCAGGCAGCATCATCCAACTACGAGAACGCCTGAGCCCTGGGGTCCGGCGGGTCGACACTGACGCGGCGTCGGATCGGGCCACCGTGGAGTTCGACCCATCCGCCCTCTCCATCAACGACCTACGCGAGGCGGTGGCGTCGGCCGGCTACCGGGTGGAGGTCGGTCTGGAGCCGACGTCGGAGGCCGAGGACGAGGAGGCCGCCGAGCGCCGCGCGGAGATCCGCGACCTGTCGCGCCGGGTCCTGGTGGGAGCGGTGCTGAGCGCCCCGGTCGTCGCCGCGGTGATGGCGGCCGAGCTCCTCGGGCTGCAGGTCCCCGACGTCCTGGTGAACCGCTGGATCCAGCTGGCGCTCATCACCCCGGTGTTCCTCTACACGGGGTGGCCGATCCACACGGTGGGCTGGCGGACCCTCCGCCACCGCTCGGCCGAGATGAACACCCTGATCACGGTGGGGACCACGGCGGCCTACGCCTACAGCCTGCTGGTCACCGTGGCCCCGGGCCTGTTCCCCGCCGAGGTTCGGGACGTCTACTACGAGGCCGTCGGGGTGATTCTGACCCTGATCCTCCTGGGCCGGCTCCTGGAGGCCAAGGCGAAGGCCGGGACCGGGGAGGCCATCCGGAAGCTCCTGGGCCTCCAGGCCCGCACCGCTCGGGTGCTGCGGGACGGCGCGGAGCGGGAGATCGCCGTGGACGAGGTCGGGGTCGGCGACCAGCTCGTCGTCCGGCCCGTCGAGAAAGTGGCGGTGGACGGCGAGATCCTGGACGGGCGGTCCACGATCGACGAGTCGATGGTCACTGGGGAGTCGATCCCTGTGGACAAGGGTCCCGGCGACGTCGTGGTCGGGGACCGTGAACCAGACGGGGTCCTTCCGGTACCGGGCCACGGCGGTTGGGTCGGACACGCTCTTGGCCCAGATCGTGCGCCGGGTCCGGGAGGCCCAGGCGTCCAAGGCCCCGATCGAGCGGCTGGCTGACCGGGTGGCCGGCTACTTCGTGCCGGCGGTGATGTTGATCGCCATCGCGACCTTCGTGGCGTGGTTCGACGTCGGGCCGCAGCCGGCGCTCACCCGTGGCCTCGTGGGCGCGGTGTCGGTGCTGATCATCGCCTGCCCGTGTGCCCTGGGGCTTGCCACGCCGCTGTCCATCATGGTCGGCACCGGCAAGGGCGCCGAGAACGGCGTGCTGATCCGCTCCGCCGAGGCCCTGGAGACCGCCCACCGCCTCCAGACCGTCGTGTTGGACAAGACAGGGACGGTGACCAAGGGCCAGCCCTCGCTGACCGACGTGGTCCCGGCCGTGGAGCTCTCCGATGAGGATCTCCTGTTCCTGGTCTCGTCGGCCGAGCGGGTGTCGGAGCACCCCCTGGCCCGGGCCGTGGTCCAAGGCGCTGAGGAGCGGGGAGTCCGACCGGCCGGTCCAGCGTTCTTCTACAACGCCGTGGGGATCCCATTCGCCGCGGGCGTGCTGTACCCGACGATCGGGCTGCTCCTGAACCCCATCATCGCCGCGGCGGCCATGGCCCTGAGCCCGCTCTGCGTGGTGGCGAACGCGAACCGCCTGCGGGCCTTCCGTCCCGCGCCGCTGCGGGCAGCGGCGGAGCTGGATGCGGAGATCCCGGTGACGGTGAAGGTCAGCGACGCAACGAAGGAGGAGGCATTCAGCATGGCTGCGGTGCCAGACCCTGTGTGCGGCATGGATGTCGACCCGAGCGGCGCCGCAGGCAGCCAGGAATACGAGGGGACGACCTACTACTTCTGCTCGCCCGCGTGCCTTGAGCGGTTCCAGGCCGACCCGCGGAGATACGTGTGACCGGGGCGGCGGCGCTGGGCACCGACGCTGCCGCTATCGCCGGTACCGGTGCCGGTGCGAGCCTCGACGGAAGGGGTTGGTGAGTGCCCACCACACGGCCCTCAGCAGCCAGAACGGAACCCGCGCTCTGGCCTTGACGCTGTCCCCCGGGGTGACGGCTTCGGATCGGGTTCCACTGGCCGAGAGGCGGGTGGACCCCGGGGGCGGCATCCCGGGCCATGGCTCGTCGCTCGACCGACGTCGTCGAAGGAAGGAGGGAGGCTGACATCAAGGTCTACGGGACCCCGGAGTTGGCGGGGTGTGTGGCCCTGGCGGCGGGTCCCGTGGATTGTGCTCGGCGTTTCCCGGGCAGCGTTGAGGATCTCGTGGTCCGCAACCAGCGCTGGAACTGAGCCGGTGGCAGCGCGCGAACGGTGAACCGCATCTGGTCGTGCAGCAGCCCGCAGAACACCGAGCATTGCCCGCGGTAGACACCCGGGCGATCGACGGTCAGGTCGAACTCGGTGACCGTGCCCGGGATGGCCTGGCGCTTGAACAAGAAGTCATACACGTAGAACCCGTGCACGACGTCGGCCGACCCGAGGCGGATGCGCACCGGCTGCCCGACCGGCACGACCATCTCGGGATCCCTGCCGGGCAGTCCGACGATCGAGATGTCGTGATCGGGGTAGTCGAATCGCCATTGCCACTGGAAGGCGGTCACCTCGATGGTGACGACCGGCCTCGCAGCGGGCCGCTGGACCTTGTGCTGCGCTTGGAGGGTGGCGACGAACAGGACGAGCACCAGGATGGTCGGGATCGCCGTCCAGAGGAGCTCGAGCTTGGTGTTGCCGTGCACCTGCGGCGGCAGGTCGTCGCCGCGGCGGCGGTAGCGCACGATCGACCACAACACGAGTCCGGAGACGGTGGCGAAGACGCCCGCCGCGATCCAGGTGAACAAGGTGTAGAGGTCGTAGATGGCGCGGGCCTGCTCCGTCCCCGGCTGTCGCGTGCAGCCGGCTGCCGCGAACGCCACCATCATCCCCATGAGCCACCGGGCGACCTCCGTTTTGCTCACCATGCCGGCGCGGGAACGCACGCTCGAGGCCGAGCTGGGATATGGCCCCTTCACGCGTCGTTGAGGGGGTAGAACGGCGGTCTGGCGCGGGCGTCGTTGCTCGGGGACGCCGGGCTACCTGCCAGCCGGGAGGTCATGGCAAGGGACCTTGGGTTCGTCGGGCTCCTGATCGAGCGGACACTGCTCGGGATGAGGCGTGCACCGAGGGGCGTGTCGCCCTTCGCGGTGATCCGCAAGGCAGTATGATACTACACAGTGTAGAACAAGTCCGGGGAGGGTGATGGAATGGTTGGTCCTGTCGCGGCGCGATCCCTCGCTGGTCTGGGAATCGCTGGATCCTGACGGGGTCCGCGAGTGCTACAGCGGGTAGGAAGATGGAGGAATCGCGGGCGCCGATGGTCAGTTGTCGATGAAGATGGTGCATGAGGGGAGGGCCAGCGCAATGGCGGCTGGGCGGCGCAGGGGACGCCGGTCGTGGGGACCCAGCCCGCGGGCCACGGGACGAGTCCTGGCGGGCGCGGCCGCGCTCGCCCTGGGGGCGCTGATCGTGCCGGTGGCGGCGGCACCCGCGCTCGCCCACGAGACGCGCACCATCGGCAGGTGGCGGGTGGAGGTGGGCTTCGGGGACGAGCCGCCCTACGCCGGCGACAAGAACAGCGTGGTCCTGCTGCTTCGCGACCGGAAGGGCAGGCCGGTGACCGACCTGGGGGACTCGCTGAAGGTGGAGGTGCTGTCGGGCGACCAGGAGATGGAACTGCGGCTGGAGCCGAACTTCGGGGCGGGCGGCGAGGGCGAGGCCGGCGACTACCGCGCCTGGTTCATCCCGACCACGCCCGGCCGGTACACCTTCCGCTTCGTCGGCACGATCAAGGGCGACAAGGTCGATCGGCGCTTCACCTCGTCCCCGACGACATTCGACGACGTCCTGGACCCCGCGGAGGTCCAGTTCCCGGCCAAGGACCCCGGCGCCGGGCAGGTCGCGCAGCGCCTGGACCGGGAGGTGCCGCGGCTTGAGGCGGCCCTGGCCGCGAGCAACGCGGCTGCGCGGCGGGCTCGCGACGCCGCGACCAGGGCCAGTATGCTGGCGATCGTGGCGGGCGTGTTCGGCGTGGCTGGCGTCGCCGTGGCGTTGACCGCCCTGCGGCGGCAGTGCTGACCGCCGCGATGCGCCGCACCGTCACGACCGCGTTCCTCGCGGGGCTGTGGCTGCTGGCCACCGGTGCGGCCGCGGGCGCCCATGCGGTCGTCCGCGGCTCCGATCCCGCCAGCGGGGCGACCCTGGACCGGGCGCCCCAGGCCGTCGTCATCACGTTCACCGAGGCGCCGGAGCGGGGGCTGTCGACCATCCGCGTCCTGGATGCGAGCGGCCGGCCGGTCGAGCAGGGGGCCGCGGCGCCGGTTCCCGGCAAGCCGCTCCAGCTGCGCGTCGCCCTCGGCGAGCTGGGGGACGGGTCCTACACGGTGAGCTGGCGCGTGCTCTCCCGGGTGGACGGGCACGTCACCGCCGGGTCGTTCGCGTTCGGCGTCGGCGTCCCCGCGGTCATCGCGGTGCCGGCCCCGGGCTCGGCGCCGCTCCCGCGAACACCCCCTCCGGCGCCGCTGGCCGTGGCCGGACGGTGGGCGCTCTACTGGGGGCTCGCGCTCCTGGTCGGCGCGGCCGCGACCGGCCTGTTCGTCTTCGGCTGGCAACTTCCCGGCGGGTCTGGCGTCTTGGTCGCCGGGGCGCTCGCCCTGGCGGCCGCCGGGCTGGTCGCGATGGCGGTGGCCGAGCGGTCGGAGGTGGGCGTGTCGTTCGGCCGCCTCTTGGCGACAGACACCGGCCAGGGGCTCCTGCGCCAGGGGATCGCGCTGGCGGTCACCGGGGCCGCCGCGGCCGTGCTGCTGGTCAAGCCCCGGAGCCCCGCGCTGCTGCTGCTGACGGGCGTGGCCGCCGCCGGGGTGCTGCTCGCACACGTCGTCGCGGGCCACGCCGCCAGGCCCTCCTCCTTCCGCGCGCTCAACCTCCTGGCGCAGTGGGTGCACGTCGTCGCGGTCGGGGTGTGGATCGGTGGGCTGGTCTGGCTGCTGGTCGGCCTCCGCGGCCGAGACCGGCCGGAGCAGGTCGCCGCGGTCGCGCGCTTCTCCCGGCTGGCCGGCCTCGCCCTGGCCGTCGTCGCCCTGACCGGCCTGGCCCGCGCGGCCGACGAGGTCGGCAGCCCACAGCGGCTGCTCGGCACGGGCTTCGGGCGGGTCCTGAGCCTCAAGGTGGCGCTGGTCGGGGTGCTGGTCACCCTCGCTGCGCTGAACCGCTATCGGATCCTCCCGGCCCTGGCGGCGGGGGCTGGCAGGCTCGCGACGCTCCGGGCCAGCGTCCGAGGCGAGATCCTCGTGGCCGTCCTCGTGCTGTTGGCGGCCGCGGTCCTCAGCAAGACGCCGCCGGCCTCCCCGGTGATCATCTCCACCAGGCCCCCGGCCCCGCCGACGGTGCAGGTCAGCGGCAACGACTACGCCACCACCGTCCGGCTCACCCTGACCGTCACCCCCGGGCTGGCCGGCCCGAACACGTTCACCGCGAGCGTGGTCGACTACGACAGCAAGGCACCCGTCGCGGCCAGGCGGGTGGCGCTGCGCTTCTCGCTGCCCGCCCGCCCCGACATTGCGGCGTCGACCCTCGAGCTGGCCGCGGCCGGCGAGGGCCTGTGGCGGGGCCAGGCCAGCGTGCTCTCCCTCGAGGGGCGCTGGCGTGTCACGGCGTTGGTGCAGGGTCCGTCCGGTGCGGTCACCGTCCCCGTGGAGGTCCAGACGCGGACACCGCCCGAGCTGCTCCAGGTTGCGGGGGCGACGGGGCCGCCCCCGCCCGATCCGCCGGACGCCGTCGTCCTGGGGGGTCAGGTGGGCGGCGCGCTGGTGGGATTCACCGCGTTTCAGCGATCGAGTACCCTGCTGGTGCGGGTCCGCGGCGGCCTGGTCATCCCCCCACCGATCGCCCCGACCGCCCTGCGGCTGCTCACCCCCCGTGGGCAGGCGCTCACTGCCACGACGACCCGCCGCTGCGGCGACGGCTGCCTGGAGACGCTGGCCGCCGCGCCACCAGCAGGCCGCTACACCGTGGAGGCGCGCTTCCCCAAGGGCACGGCGCGCTTCGAGCTGCCCGTCCCGCTGCCCCGACCCGCCGCGGAGCGGCTCCGCGCCGCCGACCGGGCGCTTGCCGCCGCAGGCTCCTATCGCATCCGCGAGGCGCTGAACAGCGGACGCGGCGCCGTCTACCGCACCGACTACCTGCTCAAGGCGCCCGACCGGGCCCGCTGGCACCTGGACACCGGCACGGGCACCGCCGACACCGTCTGGATCGGCGAGACCCGCTGGAGTCGCGAGGACGCCGGGCCGTGGAAGAAGGAGGCCACCGCCGGGATCACCATCTCGTTCCCGGCCCGCAACTGGAGCGACCGCGAAGGCCATGTCGTCGACCTCGGGCCGGCCCGTATCGGCCGCACCCCAGTGACCGTGCTGGCCTTCATCGACCTGGCCAACGGCGCCTACCACCGGCTGTGGGTCGACCACGCCAACCGCATCCTGCGCGAGCGCATGCACGCCCCCGGCCACTTCATGGACCGCGACTATGCCGGCTACGCAGAGCCGGTCGAGATCACCGCCCCTCGCTGAGCCGGACCGCCGTCCGCGGCGTGAGCTCGCTCCCACGCCGCGGCACCTCCGGGCCGTGAGGTGCTGGGGTCGCCGAAGACCCCCAGCCGGCGGGCGGAGCACCGCGGGCGCGGGTCGTCGGCCTGATCGTGCCTCGGCTTCCATCACCTGGCGGAGCACAGCACTGCCGCCGCCATCAGGGTCCACCCGCCGCCCGCAGCCACCTTTTGCACACCTAGGTACCCGTAGAGGGCCAGCAGGACGCCGACGACGACCGCTGGCCAGCCGACCCTTCTGCGCCAGCCCAGCCGCCGACGCCGGCGTCTTGGGACCGACGGGTTGCGTCCCGCCTTCATCGGCGCCGCTCCCTTGCTGCGAGTCGCCGGTCCAGCTCGCGGCGCAGCTTCCGCTCCGAGAGCCGGCCGTAGGAGAACGGTTCGCCGCCGAGCAGGATCCCCGGCGGGAACAGGATGCCGCTGCGCTCGGCCAACGCCCGGCCCTCGGGCGAGGCGAGCGCAAGGGCGGTCACCGATAAGGGGTACTCCATCGCCAGGCGGTCGAGCACGCGCTTGGCGTGCTCGCAGAGCGAGCACTGCTCCTCGGTGAGCAGCAGCACGTCCATCCCGCTACGCCGCCCCCTGGCGGCACACGGTGCCGAGCCGGTCACGGGTTGGCACGCACGGCCAACGGTGCCACCCGGCGAGCTCGGCCGGACCAAGGGCTGGGTGGTGGGAGGTGGACTTCATGTGGCTCCCCGGACGGCCAAGACTCGGCACAACCTCTGACACCGCGTCGTAGCATATGCCGACAGCGCGGTTCTCGCACGGGTCCCGCCTAAGCAGGTCACCAGAAGTTCTGCCCATAACCCGGGTCAGCGACCAGGGCCTTCCCGTCAAAGTTACGGACAGGACTTCTGAGCAGGTGCTTAGCGCGGGTCAGAAGCTCGTTCGCGCCGAGGCGCTCTCCGGCGCCGAGCCGTCGCGCCTGGGCCCGATGGTCTCTGCGATGCTGGCGGGGCCGGCCGCCGAGGTGAAGCCGCCCGCTGGGCCGGCGCATGCGCTGTTCAGGGTGGCGTCGCGGACGACCGGCTCCCGCAGCAGGCCGGCATGACGTTGCTGGTTGGCCCAGAGCGCGAGCAGGGCGAGGGTGAGAAGGACGATGGCGAGCCGCCGGCATCCGACGCGCACCTCGAGCCAGCGGCCGGTGCGGCGTCCGACCGCAAGCCGCAGCAGGGTGCCGACGGCGCCGGCCACCAGCGCGGGACTCGCCGGGTTGTAGGCAACGGCGGTCGCGAGCCTGCCGCGGACCACGGCGACAACGTCCCTGGTCATCCCGCACGGGGGATCCATGGCGCCGAGGTAGTGCAGGGGACCGTGCAGGTCGACCGGGGGCAGACCGACGAGGGCCATGACGACGGCGGCGAGGAGCCCGGCCGCGGCGAGGTAGCCGAGCCTCTGGTACCGATCGGCATCGGCCCACACAAGCTCGACGCCGCGTCGTGTTCCCCGCATAGCTGTGGCTCCATCGGTGCGACCGGGGCGTTCGTCGGCGGGCCCGCCGGTCGGGCTCGACCCGGCGGAACGTGCCGGCGCCAGCCTGCTACGGTACGTCGTAGGATAGCTGCGACATGACGTCGAACGACACCTCCGCCCAGCAGCCAGCGCGACCGCCGACGAGGCTCGCGATGGTCGCCGGTCCCTGCACCCGGGTGGTTGCCCCGCCGGTCCGCCTGTTCGGCCGCTCCGACCGGCCCGCGATCGGAGTCGCCATGGTCGTCCGCCACCGCCTACCCGTCTTTGCGTTCTGCGTTGTCCTGCTGCTCGCCGCCTGCGCGCCCTCGGCGCCCTCGCAGACCGGGACGCCCGCAAGCGACACCAAGGCGGACGGCTTCGCGCCGGGCGCGGCCCGGGCGCGGTTCGCCGGGTTCGCCGGCGGGCAAGGCTTCACGCTCCCCGACGACCTGCGGGGCCGGCCGCTGGTGCTCAACGCCTGGGCGTCCTGGTGCGGCTCCTGCCGGCGGGAGATGCCCGAGTTCCAGACGGCTTCATCGACACGTTCCGCCAGCGCGGCCCCGAGGCGGGCGTCCCCTGCCCGGCGGGCTAACCATCGTCGGTTTGTCGAATCCGGCGCAGCCGCAGGTCCCGGGCTTTCGCGGGACAGGGTTGGAGGAGGACTTCCTGCAGGTAGGGAGCGGGAGAGCCCCTCGGCCATGCTGCCGGCTGGTGCCGCTCGGCGGCGCCGTCGTCTCGAGTGGTCATCGCGTCCGAGATGGTCTGGCAACGCAGCGCTCGTCCGACACCACTGCTAGCCGCGTCAGTCGACCGCGGCAGCGCCTTCCCTTGGCCTTGTTGGCGGCCTCGCCTGCACAGCGCGGTGAGGTGCACGATGCCAGGGCGGGGAGCCGGTGTCACCGATCGTGCCCGTCTGGATTGTCATGGTCCTGGCGCTGGCCGATCGGCGCCCGCACCGAGGTGCACGGGGGCTCGGTGGCCGTGGAGCTCAAGCGACAGGCTCGATTGACGAGCCCGAACGGGGTACAGGGCCCGAAGCGCGCGCGCCGGGCCGGCGTCGGCATGGCCGTCCTGCTTGCCAGCCTCTGCCTGGCCGTCCTCCTGGCGCCGGGTGTCGCCCGAGCGCACGCCTCGATTGTCTCCTCGCAACCGGTCGCGGGCGAGCGGCTGGCCACAGCCCCAGGTGTCGTGGTGCTGCGGTTCACCGAGCCCCTCAACACGCGCTTGTCGCGGGCGGTCGTCGCCGACCCGACGGGTCGCCGGTTCGAGGGCGGGACGGCGGCACGGGAGATCCGGATCCCGACCCCCACCAGCGTCCGCGGCGTCTACCGCGTGGACTGGGTGACGGTCAGCTTGCTCGACGGGCATACGCTTCGCGGGACGTTCCGCTTCGGCGTGGCCACCTCCCCCGGCGAGGGGGCCGAGGAGCGCGTCGTCACCGAGCCCCGCCGCGACGATCTCCTCGTGGCGCTCGCCCGCACGCTTGAGGACGTGGGCCTGCTGGCCGCGGTCGGCCTGGTCTTCCTCGGCGCCCTGGTCCGGGCGAGACCGGCCCTCGGCTCCATCCGGGCGGGTCTCGGTGTGCCGCTCGCCCTCGCCCTGCTCGGCGGTCTTGGCGTCGTGCTCGGCGAGGCCCTCCTCGCGGCCCCGTCGCCGTCGCCCGAGGCGATCCGCGCCTACCTGACGACCGGCCCTCCGGGGATCGCGCGCCTGTCGCGCCTGGTGGCCGAGGCTGTGGCGCTAGCGGTCTCGTTCCGCCGGCCGAGGCTGGCGGTCGTCCCGCTCGCCGGGGCGGTCGTCGCCCTGGCCGCAGCAGGCCATGCGGCCGCCGTGCGCCCGGCCTGGCTTGGGATCGGCGTCGGTGCGCTGCACCTGGCCGCGACGGGCGTGTGGGCCGGCGGCATCCTCGCGTTCGTCAGCGTGCGTCCCTCCGGGGACTGGCGGAGCCCGCAGGCTCTGGCCCTGCTCGGTCGCTTCTCGCCCGCCGCCCTGGGGGCCTTCGCGCTCACGGTCGCGACCGGCGCCGCCCGCGGCGTCCAGGAGCTGACCTCCCCGCGGGACCTGGTCGCCTCCTCGTACGGGCAGCTCCTGGTCGCCAAGGCGTTCGTGGTCGCGCTCATGGTCCCCTTCTCGCTGCTCGCTTGGAGGCGCCTCGCCGCGCCGTCCCGCGCCGAAGCGGCGCTCGTCCTGCTCGCGATCTGGGCGGCGGCCGGCCTGGCAGCCTATCCGCTGCCGCCCGGCAGGGCGGCCGAGGCCGAGCAGACCAGGACGGACCGTGGCCCCTCGGCGGCCCTGCCGCGGGCCGGCGACCTCACCCTGGGCGGCGACGCCGGAGACTACCTGGTCGGCCTGACCGTGCGGCCGGGAGCGCCCGGGAGGAACCTCGTGCTCGTCGAGCTGCTGCCCACCAGCGGGCCTGACGCGGCGGTGGGCGTCCGGGCCACGCTGTCGGTGGACGGCCGGACCGCGGGCCTGCGCCCATGCGGCCCGACCTGCCGCAGCAGGGAGGTGCACCTCGACGGCGGTGAGCAGCTCAAGGTCATCGTGGCGGGCAGGAACGGCGGGACGGCGGCCTTCACGCTGCCCGGGCTGCCCGCGCCCGACGCGGCCAACCTCCTCGCGCGCGCCCACGAGCGCATGCGCCGGATCCGCACCTACCGCGTGGAGGAAACCCTGCGGCCGCCCTCACCAGCCGTCCGGACGATGTATGCCTTCCAGGCGCCCGACCGCATGTGGTTCGAGGAAAGCACAGGCCGCCAGACCGTCGCCGTGGGCACCACCCGCTACCGGCGCGACCGGTCCGACACACCCTGGCAGGTCACTCGCGGCGAGGCTCGCATCGACGTGCCGCTGTTCGTCTGGGAGCTGGGCCCGCCCCGCTCGGCCCGACTGCTGGGGACGGCCACCCTGCAGGGGGCGCAGACGCGAGTCGTGGCCTTCTTCACCGGCGATCCCGACCTGCCCGTCTGGTTCCGCCAGTGGATCGATCTCACGGGGCTCGTCCGCCGAAGCGAGATGCGAGCACAGGGACACTTCATGGACGAGCGGTACTTCGACGTCGACGCGCCCTTCACCGTCGCGCCGCCGGACAGCCAACCGCAGCGCGAGCAAAGAAGGAGGTCACGGTGACCAGCGTCGGGCATCCCTGGGGCGTCTTGTCCGGCAGCCGGAGCTCCGCCCGCAGGCGGCTCACTTCCTCCTGCAGTTCCGCGCTCTGCGCCTCGGTGCGGGCGTCGGACCCCACCTGCGGCGCCTGTCCCGCGTCGGCGGCCCGAGCGCTCGAGCGGCCGGGCAGCCGCTCGGTGAGGGCGCCGGCCAGCGTGCCGAGCAGCGCCAGCCCGACCGCCACGAGCGGCGCCAGCAGGGCCAGCCAGGCCCAGCCGATCGGCTGCGGGTCGTACAGCACCAGCGCGACCGGCCCGAGCATCGCCTGGAAGGCGAGCAGCAGCAGGGCGCTGGCCCCGGCACGGCCGACGAAGCAGGCGGCGGGATCCACGCCCAGCAGCGCCAGCAGGTCGCGCTGTGCCGGGGTGTCCACGGCGCTTTGGCGCAGCGTGACCAGCACGCCAAACAGCAGCACCACCGTCCAGTACATCCCCGGGCCGAGCGCGCGCAGCAGGGGGATGTCGGCGCCGACCGCCAGCGGGATCAACAGCAGCGCCGTGGCACCGAAGGGGACCGTGACGCGCAGCGTCTCGGCGGTCCGCGCCTCCACGCGCAGGTCCTTGCGGGCCACCTCCAGCGCCTCGCGCCAGAACCTGCCCGGGGACACGGTCATCTCGCGATCCATCACGTGCCCCATGGCTTCCCGTCTCGGAGTTCGAGCATCCGGTCGACCAGATGGCGCAGGCGTTGCGGCTCGTGGGCGACGACGACGGCCGCGCCGCCTCCCGCGCGGACGGACGTGACGAGCACGTCGACCAGCCCTGCCGCCGCGCGGTCAAGGCCCGCGTGTGCCTCGTCCAGCAGCAGCAGCCTCGGCCCGGTCAAAAGGACCCGGGCGAACTCGGCGCGCCGGAGCATCCCCTGCGAGCACTGGGCGGCGCGGCGAGCCCGCGCCCCGCCGAGGCCGACGCGGTCCAAGGCCTCGTCGACCCGCCAGCTCGGCGCGCCGGCGAGCCGGGCGACCAGGTCGAGGTTCTCGTGCAAGCTCATCTCCGGGTACAGGGCGGGGACGTGGCCGACCAGGGCGATCTGCGGCCGGGCCCCACGCCGGGCCCGCGTGCGCAGGTCCGCGCCCAGCACCGTGCCGGTGCCGACCGAGGGCGGCAGCAGCGTCGCGAGCACCCGCAGCAGCGTGGTCTTCCCGGAGCCGTTAGGGCCCGCCAGCCCCACCGCCTCTGCCGTGCGGATCTCCAGGTCGACACCGCGCAGGACGGGCGTCAGGCCGAGCCGCACCCCGATGCCGCGCAGCTGAACGAGGAACTCCCCGCCGGGGAGCTCGGCGACCAAGCTCCGACCGGCAGGCGTCGCGCCGGGGGAGGGCTCCGAGCCGCTCACGGGGTGCACCGCGAGCATGAGCGACCCGGCCGAGTCGTCGGGCACCGCCACGCCGGCTGGCGCAACCTCGCCCTGCGTTGGCGTCTCTCGGGTCTGCCCGAATGTGGGAACGGTTGTCCTGGCTGATGGCAGTGGGCCCTTTCGTCGCCGCAACCGAACGCCGCGCGGCCCCGGTAGACGCCGAGCGGTCGAGGCGCCCCGGGCGGCACCGGTTCCGCAACCCGCCAGCGGGCGCCCTCCTCAACTCCTACACCGTGTAGCGGAGTCTACCCCGTGCGCGGGGTGGAGACGAGCGTTGGCCACCCGGCCGCGAGTGCGGGCTGCCGCGCTCGCTCCGGGTCAGGCGGGGCAGAGGCCCATCGTCGCCACGACGAAGTGCGCGTCGCCCAGCCACAGGCCCAGCGACATCACCGTCAACCCACCGATGAGCGCCAACGGGACATACACCAGCCAACGCTGCAGCAGGGGCGGAGGGGGTAGCGCGCGCTCCATGGCCTGCAGGCGCTCGAGCAGGGTGTCGGCTGCCGAGAACGCCGCCACGCCCGGCGCGAGCATGGCATTGGTCACCCGTACCAGGGCAGCATGGAGCGTCGCGCGGCCCTCGGGACTGTTGCCGGCCGCATCCTCGTCGGCCCAGCGTTCCAGCGCGCATCGCAGGGCAGCGGTGCTCCTGCGGAGCAAGGGGAGCAGGACCAGACCGTGCTCGAGGGCGGTGACGAGGACGAGCCAGCGCTGGTGGCGCCGCTCGAGGTGGGCGACCTCGTGCCGCAGCACCGCCTGCAGCTCCTGTGGCGAGAGCTGCCCCGCCAGCCCTTCCGAGACGATCACCTGCGAGCGGCGCCCGGCGATGCTGAACGCGAACACCTGCTGGCTCGGCAACACGACGAGCTCATGGCGCCCAAGGCCGTGGTGGCGGCCCAGGAGGGGCTCGATGCGCAGCGCGCGGTGCGCTCGGATCGCCTGCCAGGCGCCACGACCGGCGATCGCAGGGATCGCGATGGCGGAGCCGGCCGCCCACCATCCGGCCACCGGTCCCCCAGGAACCAGGCTGCCGAGCAGCCGCTGGCAGATGTCGGCAAGAACGGGGGCACCGAGCGCGCGCAGCACCGTGGGCGCGCCGAGCAGGAGCAGCGCCGTCTCGAACATGACCGCGCCGAGGCCGAGGACGACGACGCTCAGCTGCGCCCATTCCGCCGGCGGCAGGCGACGTCCCGCTCGCCGCAGGCAGCCCGGCAGCAACAGCAGGCCGAGCGAGGACAGGACGAGGACGACGATCATCCGTCCGGGCGTCCCTGCAGCATGCGGCGAAGCTGCGCCCGGTCGGCGGGCTCGATCGTCGCAAGGAAGTTGCTCAAGACCGCCGGGCGGTCACCCGCCGTCGACAGGACCTCCCGCATGCGCGCCGCCGCATGCTGCTCGCGAGTCTGCACCGGATGGTAGGCGTAGGCGCGGCCATCCCGCTGCCGCTCCACGTGGCCCTTCTTGCAGAGGCGCACCAAGATCGTCATGACGGTGGTGTAGGCGAGCGGTCGCTCGCGGCTCAGCACCTCGTGCACCTCGCCGGGCGTCAGCCAGCCACCGCGATCCCACAGGACATCCAGGACCGCGGCCTCAAGTTCGCCCATCGGCCGCTTCGCCACGCCGGTCGTGTTCCTTCCTCGTTCCCGCCAGTGATCCTTGGCCAACCGAGTTCAATCGCCGTCCGGCTTCGGGGACATTTCCGCTGCCAGCAGTATGCCATGTGAGTGGCAGACAGCTCGGCATGGCCTGCCGGGACGATGGTCGAGCGGGACGACCCGCAGCGGTCACGTGACCGAGGCCGAGCCAACGGTCCGCTTGGACAATGCGCTGGTCCCATGGACCATCGCGGTGGCGCCGCAAGCCTTCCTGCCAGCTGCCAACATGAGCGACGCTCGGCTCGCGCCCGTCTGCTACACTGTGTCGTAGCAGAATCCTCGATGGCGAGCGGGGTCGGTATGCGTCTGCCAGGGTCTGCGAGGTCACGCAGCTTGAGGAGGTCAGCCGGCTGCGCGCGCTGCGCCATGGGGGGAGCGACGCGGCCAGCAAGGCGCCAGCAAGACCGGCAGGGGCGAGACCGCGCATCAGAGGAGCCCGCACAGGTCCAGGCCCGAGGGCCGTCCGGCAGTCGTATCCGCCACCCCTGCCCCTGGTGAGGCTGATGCGCCGTCCCCGGATCGGGGCTAGCATCCCCCCCACCTCGCCGACACCCGGCCGGCGACGTCCGGTCGAAGCGGGCGTCGTCCACCCTCCCCGGCCTGTGTGCCCGGCTCGCCCGCCGGGCGGGACGTCATCCCAGCGTACTGTAGCCTACTACGTCATGTCGCAGAACAGGACGGCGTGGCCGGGGTCGCCGGTCCTGCGCCTCACCGGCTACGGGCTCGTCCGGCTCATCGAGGACAACTCCCGCACCGACAACGGCTGCTATTCGGACTCGACGCCAGCCAGCTCACCGCGGTCGGCGCCATCGTGGTCGTCGTCGCGGTGCTTCTCCACCGTCGCGGTCGAGCAGCACGCACCGGCGTCGGCTGAGGCGCACGCTCCTTGGCTCGGTGCTCCCGCTCGGCACCCGGTCATCATCCACATCTGAATCCGCCTGGCTTCGATTCGATGCGGCTACGATTCTATGTCGTAACCAGGCGTCTCGCGGAGCTGGTTGGCGGTGGTTACACTGCCGCCATGCCTGCGTTCCGCCGACCCGCCGCGCGGATCCTGTGGCCACCGGTCAGGGATCCTTGGCCTGAGGTCCGGCTCCCACGGCCCAGCTTCAGCCGTCTCTCCCGCCCAGCCGCCTATGCCCTGCTGGCCGCCTCGGCAACGGCTGCGATCGCAGTCCTGCTACTTGCTGTCACAGCCACCGAACGCCTCGCCTACCGGAACCGGGTGCTCCCGGGCGTCCGCTTGGCCGGCGTCGAGGTTAGCGGTCAGCGACACACGCTGACGGAGGCCGCGATTGCCGCGGCCGCTGCCCGTCTGGAGCGTGATCCGATCGTGGCGCGAACCGGACCGACCTCGCTCACTCTCGCACCGGCAGCCGTCGGCGTCGAGGTCGACGAGGTCGCGACTTCCCGGGCGGTGCAGGGGGCCGGTCGGCGGGGAAACGCCCTCGGCCAGTTGTTCGGCCCCGTGCTGCGCCGCCTGCGTCCGGTCGAGACGCAGTGGGTGGTGGGGTACGACCGGGCAGCCCTGACGCGGGTAGTCGACCGCTGGGCCGGGCGGCTGGACCGCAGGACGATCGACGGAACCGTGCGCATCCAGGGCACGTTGGTTCTCCCGGTCAACCCGCGGCCGGGCCGGACGCTTGACCGGGCCGGTGCCGTCACCGCGATCGTCGCCGCGCTGAGCCGCCCGGGGGCCCAGGCCGTCGACCTGCCCACGCGCCCGGTCACGCCCAGGATCGGCCCCGACGAGGTGGCTCGGGTCGCTGGCCAAGCCCGGAGCATGCTCGCAGGCCCGGTCACGGTCACCGTGCAAGGCCGTCGGCTCCTCCTCGAGCCGGTGGCGCTGGGCAGCGCCGTGCGCGTGCGCGCGGCAGGTGGGCGGCTGTCGCTCGGGCTGGACGAGGAGCGGCTGCGTGGGTCCCTCCGGGGCAAGCTTCGCGAGGTCGAGCGGCGCGCCCGCGATGCTCGCTTCCGCGTCGCTGCCGGCAAGATCGCCATCATCCCGTCCGTGGCGGGACAGCAACTGGACCTGCGGCCGGTCACAGCCGCGATCTTGCGCGGCGAGCGCACCGTGGAGGGCTCGCTGCAGGCCGTCGAGCCCGAGCGCGACACCAACTGGGCGCGGTCGCTAGGGATCCGTGAGCGGGTCTCGACCTTCACCACCAGGCACAAGCCCGGGCAGCCACGCGTACTGAACATCCACCGTGCCGCCGACCTGCTGCGCGGTCGGGTCGTCGAGCCGGGCGGGCGGTTCTCGCTGAACCAGACCCTCGGCCCCCGGACACCGGCCCGTGGTTTCGTCCGGGCCCCTGTCATCGCCGACGGCAAGTTCAGCGAGGACTATGGTGGCGGCGTGAGCCAGCTTGCCACGACGACCTTCAACGCCATCTTCTTCGGCGGCTACAAGATTCTCGCCTACCAGCCCCACAGCTACTACATCAAGCGTTATCCGATGGGCCGCGAGGCGACCGTCTCCCTGCCCGCCCCGGACCTCGTCTTCGTCAATGACAGCCGCTCCGGCATCCTCGTCGACGCCTCCTACACCGACACGGCGATCACGGTGACCTTCTACGGGTCCCGTGAGGGCCGCACGGTGCGCGCTGAGGGGCCAACGATCCTCGCCACCCGGACGCCGGACGGTACGGTCGAGGAGATCGAAGATCCCAACCTCCCGGCGGGAACGGTCATCAAGGAGCCAGCGTTCGTCGGGTACGACGTCGAGGTGTTCCGGGTGATCACCGAGCCGGGCAAGCCGCCCCGGCGAGAGCGCTTTCTCACCCGTTACAAGAGTTCCAACCCCAAGGTCATCCGGGGGACAGGCGGCAGCGTCTGAGCCCGCCGTGGAACTGATACGCGCTTGCCACAACCTGCCGACTGAGGTCGGTGGGTGCCGACGGCAGCCGCCGCTGAACAGGCTCTGTCGCTCGCTCGGCGCTTACCGCTGGTTCTCCGTTCCACCGGCCGCCGGCGGCCGAGCCGGCGCGGCGCCATCTCGCCACCGCGATCGCCCCGGGGACGCCGCTGGCGACCGCTGCGCGGCTGCGCATGGGGCGGCGCATCAAGGTCGGACACTGGCTGCCGTTCCGGGCCCGCCAGGTGCTCAGCCCCCACCGCGGGTTCGCGTGGCCGCGCGGGCCGCGGGTGTCGTCGCCGGATCGGACCGCTACGTCGACGCCGTCACGAGGGAAGAGACGGCGGCCGACGCCCAGAGCTTGTGGTGGCTGCGCCCGAGGCTCGTGCCGCCGGCCCGCAAGCGCGATCGGAGCACGGTCCCAGGCTTGGCCCTGCACGGTAGTTAGCACGTCAAGGTCACGTCGAAGCGGGCAAAACGTCGTCTGACGCAGCACTGACATGAAGCGGCCATGACCACCGACAGCCACGACCACCCCCCCGGCACCGCCACCGCCGTCCAGCCCTTGCTCCCGTCCTCAGCCGGCGAACGACGCCAGGCCGCCTCGCAGGTCGCTTCCCGTCCCGGAGGGCCCAATGACCGACGCGCTCAGTTCGATACCCGGCGTTCAGGTCGGCTCTGGCGCGGCCAGGCGCAGGACGGCCATCCCTCCGGGTGCCGACAGGTCCGCCCTGGCTGGCGCGAGCGGTCGTCTCGCCAACGCCATTCTCCCAGGTCAGCGGGCGCTGTTCGCTCCTCAGGCAGCCGATCCCAGCGAATTGCCGATGGATCCCGGCCACGAGTAAGCTACGCGCATGCGCCAAGGCCTGCGCTTGATCGTCGCCGTTGTTGGGCTCGTGCTCGGGCTGCACGTATTCATGCTGGCCGGTCTTGGCGACCACGACGGCGGGATGCCGGCGGGCGACGGCGTGGTGCGGATGGCGGCCGTGGGGCCGGCTGGCGCCCTCGCCGAACCCGCAGGGGTCGCGCACGACATGGCAGTCGGCTGCCTGGCCGTGCTCGCCGGCATGGTCCTGCTCGGTGCCGGTCTGGGCGGCTTCGGGCGGCGGTGGCGGGAGCCGCGGCGCTGGCCGGTTCCGAGGGCCACCCCGCCACCGGCGCCACCGCCGATCGCACCTGGGATCTCGCGGACGTAGGCCGACGACCGCGTCAGCCTCCTTCCGCTCGATCACAAGGAGCACCTCCATGCGACGCATCCTGCTCGTGCTAGCCGCGGCCGCCCTGCTGGCTGCCTGCGGCGGCAACGGCGACGCTGACAAGGTCACCGGCGGTGACCAGGCCCCCATGGATCACGGCGCCATGCCCTCCACCACCCAACCGCCGGCGGGTGAAGCCACCCGTGTCATCAAGCTGACCGCCAACGACCGGCTGCGCTTCCAGCCGGCGAGCCTGTCGGTCAAGCGCGGTGAGACGGTCGCCTTCACCGTCACCAATACCGGCAAGCTGGTCCACGAGTTCGTGATCGGCGACCAGGCGTTCCATGACCGCCACGAGAAGGAGATGGCCGGGAAGACCATGCCCATGGCCGACGATGCCGACAGCATCGGCCTGCCGGCCGGGGCGACCAAGACGCTCACCTACACCTTCGGGCAGGCCGGCACGCTGCAGTACGGCTGCCACACGACCGGCCACTACCCGGCTGGGATGAAGGGCACGATCACGGTCGGCTGACCGCGTCCCTCGGCTGGGCGACGCGGTCGCCGTAGCGCTCCTCGACCCGACCGACGCGCCACAACACGACCGAGCACAGCCAGGCCCCGAGGAACAGACTGACGATGATGTAGCCGATCAGGCCGAAGTCGAGCCGCTCGTTGAGGAACTCGAAGAACGCGCCCCGCCGGCCGAGCCGTTCGCTGAGGACCTGGAGCAGCTCGATGGTGCCGACGACCAGGGCGACGGCGACCGACGGGCCGGTGGTGGTGAGGTTGTACAGTTCGCGGCACTGCTGCCCGACCGCGCCACCTACCACCCCGACCATCCGCTGGGCTGCCACCGCCGGCGCATCGCCGACCGGATTGTGTTCGACAAGCTCATCCAGGCCCTGGTGTTTGGCTGCGGCTACCGCAAGCAGCCTCGGGGTGTTGATCATTCTCGTGAACTACGTCGACGTCACCGGCGCCGAGTTCCTGCCCGGTGGCCACAGCGAAGGCTACTTCTTTCTCGGCCTTCTGCTTGGCGGCCTGGGGTACCTTGTTTACCGGCCTCTTCGACAGCCCCTGATCGCCAGGGCTGGCTCCACCAGGTGGCGATGTGCATGCGTCCCCCGGCGACGGCCCGTCGCGGTTGCCGTTCCTGGTGCCGTTCGGCGGAGGTTCGCGCCTGGCGACCTCATTTTCCGCAACAGCCCCATCTCGCATGTTGCTTTGTACATAGGGGGCGGGAACCAGATCGCCGCCACCCACACCGGCAGCACGGTCAAGCTGCAATCGGCCTTCGGCGGCAACATCGTCGGCTATAGCCGCCCGATCGGGTAGGCGGCATCGGCGAGGTCGGTCGACTTCCCCGGAGCCACCACCAACTCGGACAGGCAAGCCCTTTTCGCAGCGTAGGGCATCTTTGGGAAGCACTGTGACGGAGCAGGCGTCGGTGCTTGCACTCTGGTCGCTGGCATGGCAGAACCCCTTGCGCACGGCGTGACCACTTCCCCGTCCGCCGACTCAAGGGGGGCTTGAGGTGCAGCACCTTCGCCTTGTCGTTGTCCTGCTGGTGGCTGGTGTGACCCTGGTGGTCCCTGGCAGCCGGGCTGAGGCGGCGGGGACGCCGGCGCGGAAGATCGCCCGGCTGCGGGCCGAGGCGGTCAAGGTCCAGACCACCATCGACCGCATGAACGATCAGGTCCAGGGGCTGGTCGAGGACTACAACACCAACGAGGACGCGCTCAGCGACACCCGGGCCGAGGAGCGGAGAACCAGGCAGCGGCTCGAGGTCGCCGAGGCCCACCTCGAGGAGGCGCAGCGCACCCTCGACGACCGGGTGCGTTCGATCTACATCGCTGGGCCGGTCACCGGGCTTGAGCAGTTCCTCGGTGTGCACGACGTGCACGAGGCGCTCACCGCAGCCCGCTACCAGGCCGGTGCGGTGGCGGCCGACGACGACGCCATCGCGCGAGTGACCCAGGCCAGGGCGGTGCTCCACTCGATCTCGCTGTCCCTTGCCGCCCAGCACCGCGAGCAGGACCGCATCCGGGCCCGGCTCACCGCCCAGCGCGCTGCCATCGAGGGCAAGCTGGCCGCGCAGCGCGCCTATCTGTCGAGGGTCAAGGCCGATGTCAAGCGCGCGGTCGAGCAGGAGCGCAAGCGGCAGGAGGAGCTTCGGCGGCGGGCGCTGCAGCGCCAGCTGGCTGCTGAGCGGGCCGCCCGGTTGCGCGCGGCGCGGGCGCGCAGCCATCGGCAGGCGACCCCGACGTGGGGCGAGGTGCCCCTGCCCCGACGAGGGGCTGCGAGGCAGGCGATCGCGTTCGCGCAGGCACAGCTCGGCAAGCCCTACCTGTGGGGTGGCACGGGACCTGACCGCTTCGACTGCTCGGGGCTGACCATGATGGCCTACCGCAGCGCTGGCGTGTCGCTGCCGCGGACCTCGAGGCAGCAGTGGTATGGCGGTCCCCATGTGCGTAGCATGCTCGACCTCGAGCCCGGTGACCTTGTCTTCTACGCCTACGACCTGCGTGGCCCCTCGACGATCCACCACATGGGGATGTACATCGGCAGCGGCCTGATGATCGAGGCCCCCTACACCGGCAGCGTCGTCCGCATACGTTCGATCAACCGGCCCGACTACATCGGGGCCGTCCGGCCCACCGGCTGAGCTTCTCCGACACGTTCAACAGACAGGTAGTTGTTGGTGGAGTGCCGGTGCTTCTCTGGGGGTCCGCCCGGCGGCGGGGACTCGATCTCTGCGTTTCATCTGCCCCCGGGTGGTGCTCCGGTCGGCTTCGCCGCGGCTGCCGTTGCCACGCGTCTCCCCGCCCGAGTTCCTGCCGCTGTACCAGGCGGCCGCCGATACCTGTCCGGGCCTGCCGTGGGCGGTGCTCGCCGCCATCGGCAAGGTCGAGACCAACCACGGCCGCCTCCAGGCCCCCGGGGTCACCTCCGGCGCCAACTTCGCGGGCGCCGCCGGCCCGATGCAGTTCGGGATCGGCGGCAAGGCTGGCAACACCTGGGGCGGGTCCCCGGTCCATGCAGCAGCAAGAGATCGATGAGATGACGAAGTGGCAGCAGCGGTGGGTGCCTGCTCCTGGTTTGGGAGGCGAGGCCGCGGGCCAGCAGGGGAGGCCGTACCGGAGCGCACCGCGGCACCGAGAGCCGACTGCCCGCGTTGACGCTGGACGAGCTCACCCGGACCGTTGAGCGTCGGCATGGGTTCCGCCCCGATTTCACCCGGCATGCGATCGACGCGCTGTGCTCGGACTGCCGGGGCGCGGGCGCGCCAATCAACGGGTCGAGGTGATCGGCGCGGCTGTCGGGACGTCGGCGTGCTGGTCGAGGCCGGCCGTCCGGTGCAGCCGGCCGCCACCGGTGACCAGGAGGACCGCGCCGAAGACGGTCGCGCCGGTGAGCACGATGGTGGTGCCAGAGGGCACGTCGAGGTGGTAGCTGAGGTTCATCCCAGCGAACCCGCAGGCCGCTCCGATGCTGGTCGAGAGCGCGAGCATGCGGCCGAAGGAGTTGGTGAGCATCCGGGCGACAACCGCGGGGATCACCAGCGTCGCCGCCACCAGCGTCACCCCGATGACCGTCAGGGTGGCGAGGATGGACAGCGAGAGCACGAACATGAGTAGTGCGTCCATCCGCGGCACGCTCACTCCGGAGACGTCGGCGACCTCGGGGTCGAACGTGGTGAACAGCAGGGCGCGGTAGCGCAGGAAGATCACGGCGGCGGCCAGCAGGCTGACGCCCAGGATCACGAGCACGTCGCTGTCCCGGACACCGATGATGCTGCCGAACAGCGCGGCGTCGAAGGTCGGGCCCCGGTTGCCGAACTTGGTGAGCAGCGCCACCCCGAGCGCGAAGGATGCCGTGGTGATCACGCCGATGGCGGCGTCGGAGCCGATGCCCCGCTTACGGGTGACCCGGTTGATGGCCAGCGCGCTCGCCAAGCCCCAGATACCGGCGCCGATGAAGTAGTTGAACGAGACGATGGCGCTGGCGGCGAACCCGCCGAAGATGGCGTGGGAGAGTCCGTGCCCGATGTAGCTCATGCCCTTGAGCGTGATGTAGACCCCGATGAGACCGCAGAGCGCCCCGGCCAGCGTCGCAACGAGCAGGCCCTTGACGAAGAACTCGTACTGGAACGGTGCGAGGACCTCGCTCACAGCACGGCCCTCGCCGGGCTCCGGTCGGGGGCGTACTGGTCGACCACGACCGGCAGCCCGCAGTGTTCCAGGACCTCCATCCGGGCCCCGAAGGTCTGCTCGAGCACACGGGGGGTGATCACCTCGACGGGTGCGCCGGTGGCGACGACCTGGTTGCGCAGGCAGACCAGGTTCGGCAGATGGGCCGCGATCCCGTTGAGGTCGTGGGTGGTGAGCACCACGGCGAGCCCCTCGCGGTTGAGGTCGTCGAGCAGGTGGAGGATCTCGTGCCTGGTGCTGACGTCGACCCCCGAGGTGGGCTCGTCCATGAGCAGCAGCCGCGGCCGGCGCAGCAGGGCGCGGGCGATGAACATGCGTTGCTGCTGCCCGCCGGACAGCTCGCGGATGTGGCGCCGGCCGAGGTCGGCGATGCCGAGGCGTTCGAGCACGCCGGCGACCTCGGTTTTCTCGGCGCGGCTGGCCCAGGGCAGCAGCCGACCGGTCGTCCTGGACATGAGCACGCACTCGTTCACGGTCACGGGGAAGTTCCAGTTGACCGTCTCGAGCTGCGGTACGTAGCTCAACGCGGTACGGGCCGACCTGGTCACGTGCCCGCGTGTTGGGCTGAGGGTGCCCAGCAGGACGCGGAGCAGGGTGGTCTTGCCCGAGCCGGACGGCCCCACGATCCCGGTGAAGTCCGCCGGTCGTACTGTCAAGGTGACGTTGCGCAGGACCGGTTCGGCGCCGTAGCCGAACGTCACCCGGTCCAGGGAGATGAGGGCGTCGCCGAGCCGGGGGCTCATTGTGGATAGGTAGCCGTGTCGGGGGCCGCGTCTCTGGTGTCAAGTTCGGCCAGGGTCGCCGGGTTGCCGCCGAGGCCCTTGATCATTGTCTGGTAGTCGTAGCGCATGAGCCCGAGCCAGGAGTGCTCCGGGCCGCCTGGTTTGCCCGGCAGATCGTCGTCGCGCAGGGTGTCCTCGTAGCGCGCGCCGGTCTCCTTGCCGATCTGAGCGAGCACCTTGGACGGGAAGACCTCGGAGCCGAAGATCACCGGTACCTGCTGCGCCTTGATCTGGTCGATCAGGGCCGCGACCTCCCGTGGGGTGGGGTCCTCGAAGTTCTTCGGCTGGATGGCGCCGATGACCTTCCACCCGTAGGTCTTGGCGAAGTAGGCGTAGGCGTCGTGGTAGGTCAGCAGCTCCCGCCTGCCGCCCGGGATCGTCTGCTGGTCCGTTCTGAGGGCGTCGCTCAGCGCGGTCGCCTTCCGCTGGAACACGGCGTAGTTGGCCTGGTAGGCAGCCTTGTTGCCCGGGTCGCGCTTGACCATCTCGTCGCGGATCACCGCGGCGTACGTGATGGCGTAGGTCGGGTCGGTCCACAGGTGCGGGTTGGGTTTGCCTTCCTCCTTGGGGAAGGAGAAGTCGTAGATGTAGTCCGACTCGGGCAGCACCGTGGTCCCGATCTCGACGATGTCTGCCCCGCTCTTCTTGTTCTGCTCGGCCAGCTCGCGAGTCGGGTCCTCGAGCTTGAGGCCGTTGACGAAGATCACGTCGGCCTTGCTGAGGACCTCGGCGGCGCTGGGCGGCGGTTCGAAGGTGTGGCTGTTGGTGCCCTCGGGCACGATCCCGGTGACGATGGCCTTGTCGCCAACGACGTTGGCGGTGATCGACGTGATGGGCGCGACGGTCGTCACGATCCTCAGCCGCCCATCCGCTGCCTTCGACTCTCCACCGTTGGAGCTGCAGCCGCTGATGACGAGCAATCCGAGCACGGTCATGGTGAGGAGGGACATCGCACGGCGGAAGGGGTGCTGGCGGTAGGTGCTCATGGGTCTAGCGTAAGGCCACCTAGAAGCAGATACAACTACCTCGCAACAGCATCTGGAGCATATCTAGTACTGTGGTGTCCGAGCGTTGCCATCGCACTTGGCGCGAACGTCGCGTGCGCGTGGCCTGCGGCCCGCTTGCACTGGCGTCCACCTGGTACCCGTTTACTGCCTGGGCACTAGGAAGCCGACGCCGGCCCGTGACGGGGCCGGCGTCGGTCATGTTGCTCCGCGCGGGCTAGTCGCCCGTGTAGCGGAACAGGTACAGGCCGAAGTCGCGGTCGCTGGCCGGAACGAGCGGCTGCCCGCGGTTGCCCAGCTGGATCGGCTCGATACCCCAGAAGTCGTTGCCACCCTGGTCGATGAAGTGGCCGACCTCGTGGATGCCGTTCTTGCCGAACTTGACGACGCGGAAGCCGGCGTCGTAGTAGGAGATATAGGCGAGATTCACGTTGGCCCGGGGGTCGGTCTGGACCTCGTGGACCGTGAGGTTCCCGAAGCCGGTCCTGAAGGCCGGGTCCAGCCCCTCCGGCACCGCGTAGGCGTCGATCTCCTGGAGGGTGTTGGCGTTCAGGAGATGGACGTAGCCCCACCCGTCGAACACGCCGCCCTTCGCGAACAGGCGCTCGCCGAGGGTGCCCTTGGCCGGCATGTCCAGCGTGTCGTCGCCGGTGTAGGCGGGGGCATCGTTGAACAGCTGGTGCATGGCCCGGTGGCCGATGCAGGAGCCCGAGGCCTGCCCGAGGACGGGGCTGCCCTGGCCGCCGCAGATGAAGCTGTCGGGCAGCAGCCCGTTGCGGCTGCCCGTGTGGCTCTGGCCGACGAAGACCATCTTGTAGCCGGCGAGCTCGCCGGTCTCGACCTTCTGGGAGAAGAAGCAGACGCCGCGGCTGAACACGATCGCGTCGGCGCCGGTCTGCGCCTTGGTGTGGTTGGCGAGCACCTCGGCGCGGTCGCCGGTGCCGTTGCCGTCGACGTCCTCCGGGCAGCCCGAGCCGCCCCAGACGGTCGTCCCCGAGAAGCCCGACGGGAACTGGTCGGAGAGCGGGACCGTCCAGCCGAACTCGCCGCACGGCGTGGCACCGGCGTTCGGGCCGGTCTCGATGCTGCAGTTGGTCCGGGTCGGCGAGGTGTCCTCGTCGGTCCCCAGGATGAACTGGTTGTTGGAGCTCCACCACGCCTGGTGCCCGTTGCCCTCCGGAATGGCAAACCCGGTCAGCGGGTCGGGCGTGGGGTAGTCGGAGTCGTTGATGAAGGCGGGGCTGGCCGGGTTCGTCACGTCCAGGAGCACCCAGCCGGCGTCCCAGTAGGAGTTGAGCGCGATCCACCTCGTCCCGATCCGCTTGACCTGGAAGTCGTGGTTGAAGACCGTGTCGCCGTTGGCCAGCGGCGACTGGGCCGCCGGCCAGTCGTTGAGGCCCGTCTCGGAGGCCATGACCGGAGCCGCCGGGTTGGTGATGTCGAGGATGTCGACGTCGGCGACCTCCTGGTTGTCGGCCATCATCACGTACGCCTTGCCCGTCGCCGGCGGGTTCGCCCCCGGCACGTACCAGGCGAACGCGCTGTGCACCGAGTGCACCCCGTTGATGTTGGGCGAGATCGCCGGCGACGAGTCGCCCACGCCGCCGGCGAACTTCACGGGGGCGAGCGGGTTGCTGACGCTCCACAGCGACACCCCGCCCTCGAACGGCAGGCTGGAGTCACAGCCCTCGTTGTTGTGCACCAGCAGGTCGCCGGTGAAGGAGGGCGTGGCCATGTGGATGACGTGGACGCCTTCCCCCACGTAGGAGTTGGCGTGCGCCGGGAGGAAGCCGACCTTGGTCGGACTGGCCGGGTTGGCGATGTCGACGATGTGCACGCCCGTCCCCTGCGCGCCCGGCCGCCCTGCACACTCGGGGTTGAACGCGGCGAGGTAGGCGAAGTGGCCGAACGCGCCGACGTCGGCGATTCCGCCCGTGACGTTGGTCAGCCGCACCTTGCCGACCAGCTCGACGTTGGCCCTGGAGGGCGGGAGGTGGCCGCCCGTGCCGCCGTGCTGGTCGTCGGCGGCGGGCGGCGGCCCGTCGGCGGGGTCATGGCCGCGCGCGTGGTCGGGAACCGACGCTCCCGCCGCGCCGGCCCACAGCACAAGGGTGAGCGCAACCACCGGCAAGAGGACACTCCTACGGAACGACATTGTTCTTTCCTCCCCTCCCGGGGCCCGCTCCCGCGGGGCACCCTTAGGCGGGGAGGAATCTACGTTTTGGGAGGATGCCGCGTCAACGCCGAAAGTTGCGAGACCGCCCTATTCCTCCGTGTCCTGCTCGGCGGCCGCCCGGTCTCGGGAGGGGCGCCGTTGGCGGCGCCCCTCCCGAGAGCCTGGGCTACTTGGTGTGCGCGCCTGGGTTACTTGGTGCGGGTGACGATGTAGAGGCCGAAGTTGATGTCGCTCAGGTAGATCCGGTCACCGAGCGGGTACGCGCCCCAGACGAAGGGGATCGGGTGCCTGGCCGCCGGGCCGAAGCTGGCGAAGACCCCCGTCGGGTCAAGGGTCGGCGTGGGCCGGTAGAAGCCGACCTCCCGCGGCGTGCCCGGGTTGGCGATGTCCACGATGCGCAGCCCGTCGGAGTACCAGCTCAGGTACAGCGTGTCCCCGCGGATCTGCGGGTTGTGGGCCGAGTAGAAGCCCGAGGTCGAGCCCGTCAGCGAGTGCGGCGTCGCGAAGTCGCTCAGGTGCCGCGGGCTCGCGGCATCCGCGATGCCCCAGATCCGCGCGAAGCCCCACGTGTCGCCGCGCTCCCTCGGCTCCCCGGCCGCGACCAGCTCGCCGGGGCTGAAGTCCTCGTCGGTGGTGACCAGCACCGTGCCGGCCGCGTTGGGCATCGCCGAGTGGGTGTCGCCCTCGCTGCCCGCCGGGTAGGGCGTGCGCCCGACCATGCCGACGGCGGCGGGGTTGGAGAGGTCGACGATGACCGCGCCCGCGTCCCAGTAGGCGACGTAGGCGGTCATGCCGTCGGCGCTCGGCGAGGCGCTGTGGCCGAACACCGCCCCGAAATGGCCACGGCACAGCGGCTCCTGCCCGGCGGGCGGGGTGCAGTCGAACGGGGCCGGCAGGCCGATCCCCGCGATCCCGAAGGCCAGCCCGCCGTCCTTGCCGGCGCCCCAGTCGTCGGTCCGGGCCGGGTGGCGCGGGTCGGTGACCTCGACCAGCTGGAAGTCGCCGACCGTCCCACCCGAGGCGAGCTCGGAGAACGGCACGGCCGCCAGCGCGAACACCCGCTGCCCGCTCGCGCGGACCTGCCTGGTGAGCGAGACCTCGTGGGTGCCCCCGGCCCCGGTGTCGAAGAACCCCAGGTGGCTCGGGGTGCGCGGGTCGGTCACGTCCCACAGGTCGACGCCGGTGCGCCCGGGAGCCTGGCCCTCAAGGCCGCAGTCCTGCAGGCCGACGGCGAGCAGGTCGCCGGTGAACGCCGGCGTCTGCACCGACAGGACCTCCATGTCCTCGGCGGAGGTGTTCGGGTAGCCGGCGGCCGTCGCCACCAGCCGCGGGCTGGCGGGGGTGGCGGCGTCGATGATCTTCACGCCCGTGCCCGGGCAGGGCCCGCTCCAGGTCCCCACGTAGGCGAAGGTGCCGTGCGCCCACACGTCGCCGTGGAGCCCGCCCGGGATGTGGAGCCGCCCGAGCTGGCGCGTGTGGCGGCCGGCCGGGGTGCTCGCGCCCGGGTCGGCGGCCGTGGAACGCAGGCCCGCCGCAGCCCGCAACAGCCGGGTCGCCAGGGGGTGCTGACCCTCGTCCCCCTGCGCGGCCGCCCCGGGGGCGAGCTGTGTGGCCAGCAGCGCGGCGAGCACGGCGCCCACCACGAGAAAGCCCCTTCGTCGCATCATGGCCCTCCTGCTCCCTGACCCCACGTGGGTCGGCCCCACCCTGTCCCCGACACGATTCGCCTGCCCGGCCGGGCTGTCAACGGCCACCCGACGTAATGCCGGATCGCCGCTGGCCGTAGCTCCTGCTGCTGCCGGACAACGACCCGCACCACCCGGAGGCACGCTTGGTTGCTCCCCATTGGCGGTGGCCGCGCCTTGCTGGCCAAGCGGATCGGCACGACATCAGCTCTTGACCGCAACGGTACAGAACGGCACAGTCAGGATATAGAGAGTGGCTCCCTTGGTGGGTTGGCTTCGCAGGTGATGCTGATGCTCGACCCGTCCGATGTCCCCTGGTGCCTTACCACCCCCGACGTGGCCTGTCCGGCCGCCGTGCCCGCCGGGCCTGGGCGCGCGCGCGACCCCCCTGCGGCCGGCGTCGCGGCTCCTGGTCGTTGGACCCACAAGGAGGTGGGTGGCGTGCGATCTCGTACCCGATGGACGGCGTTTATCCTCATGGCGGCCCTGGCCCTGGTGGTGGGCACCGCGTTTCCCGCGTCGGCAGACCATGCGACGCGGCCGCACACTCCCAACATCCATGCGCTGGGCCACAGCCCCCAGCCCGGCTCGTTCCTGGTACCGGACGGCCAGCGCACCGTCAACTCCGACATCGCCTTCTGGGGGAACCTGGCCTTCAACGGCAACTACAACGGGTTCCGGATCATCGACATCTCCGAGCCGGGCGACCCGGTGCTGCTCTCCCACACCCTCTGCAACGGGGACCAGGGCGACATCGTGGTCTGGCAGGACGTCCTGGTCCGCTCGTGGAACACCAAGCGGGCCGCGGCCCGCGACTGCGACGGCCAGACGGTGCCCGCCGGCTTTGAGGGCGTGCACGTCTTCGACATCGGCAACCCCGCCGACCCTCGGCTGGTGGCCTCGGTCGAGATGCCGTGCGGCTCCCACACGCTGACGGTGGCCGGCATCTCGAATAGCCGGCTGATTGTTTACAGCAACAACTCCAGCAGCTCGGGCTGCGGCGTCGGCCTCGATCTTGCCGGCGAGAACGCCCTGGGCGACTTCATGGACGTCATCGCGGTACCGCTTGCCAACCCGGCGGGCGCCAGCCTGATCCACCGCGAGCCGCTGGCCGGACCGACCGACCCGACCGTCCGTACCGGGTGCCACGACGCGGGCGTGATCCGCGGCGACGTCAACCTGGCCGTCTGCGCCAGCGCCGACACCACCAACGTGTTCGACATCGGCGCCAACGCCTTGCCGGGCGGCAGCCTGGCGGACCCGGTGTTCCTGTACACGATCCAGGAGCCGGGCGTGGACGGCCACGCGGGCCGCTGGCACTCCGCGGCGTTCACCTGGGACGGCAAGGTGGTCATCCTGGGCTGGGAGCCCGGTGGCGGCGCCGCGCCCGAGTGCGAGGCGACCGACCCGCCGGTGAAGAAGAGCATGTTCTTCTACGACGCGGCCAGCGGCGCCAAGCTGGGCCAGTGGGCCCTGCCCCGTCCGCAGAGCGCCGCGGAGAACTGCACGATTCACAACTATAACGTCGTGCCGCTGCGCAGCGGCCGGTACGTGGCGGTCAGCGGCAACTACCAGGCCGGGACGTGGGTCACCGACTTCACCAGCCCGGCCAGCCCGGCCACGGTGGCCTGGTCGGACCCGCCGCCGCTGGTGCCCACCCAGCTCGGCGGCGCCTGGTCCTCCTACTGGTACAACAACTTCGTCTTCGAGTCCGAGATCACCAAGGGCCTCAACGTCTTCCGGGTCAGCGACCCGCGCCTGGCTGGGGCACGCGTCCTCGGCCACCTCAACCCCCAGACCCAGGAGTTCACGATCGGCTGACGGTTCACCGTGGGCCTCCCTTCGGGGAGGCCCACGTCCTCCCCGTCGAAAGCCTGGAGGGTCATCGATGCGGAGACGACCGCAAGTTCCCGTACCTCAACCCCCAGACCCAGGAATTTGCGATCAGGTGAGCCACGGAGACCGCACGAGTGGGGATGGGCGGACCGCCGCCCATCCCCACGATCCTTTGCCTCGTCCAGACCGCACGCCTTCTCCCACATGCTTGCCCCGCCGCGTGGGGGAGGCATCCACCGACAAGCGTCGCCAGTCGCAAGGGAGGCAGCGATGAAGCGGAGGCTCCTTGCTGGGTTGGCCCTCGTCGTGCTCGGCCTCACCACGCCGGCCGTGGCCCGTGGTGACGTGGGCGTCGGGCCGGGCGGTGGGACGCCGGCCACCTCGTCCAACTTCACGCTCGTGGGCGCGACCCCGCTCTTCGGCCGTGGGATGAACGCCGCGCCCGCGGCCTACGGCCACTACGTCTACGTCGGGAACCGCACCGATGGCTCCAGCCGCTGCGGCATCGGCGATCCGCGGCGGGAGGTGAACATCGACTCGTGCCCGCACCCGCATCCGGGAATCCTGGTCGCCGACGTCGCGGGCCCGGCGAGCCCGACCGTGGTCGGGGAGTTCGGCGACGAGTTCGTGACCGGCGTCAACCAGGGTCAGACGTCGCGGGAGCTTCGCGTATGGCCGCAGCAGAAGCTGCTGATGGTCATGTACTTCCGCTGCAGCACGGTGATCCACGCCTGTCCGCCCAGCCCCGACACCTGGCGGATCCGCTTTTTCGACTTGACCGACCCGGTGCACCCCACGCCCGTGGCGACCTACGTCCCATCGCGGAAGCCGCACGAGATGTACCTCTGGCTCGACCCGGAGAACCCGGCGCGGGCGCTGCTGTGGCTGTCGACGCCGACGGCCTCGGCCGACCCCGCGAGCGCGAACCTGGTCATCACCGACATCAGCCGGGCGCGCGAGGGCGTCTTCACCGAGATCGCGAAGGGGAACTGGAACCAGTTCTTCCCTGGCGCGTCGAACCCGGCGACCTACGACTTCGACCTCGCGCTCCACTCGATGACCCCGTCGGTTGACGGGACGCGGACCTACCTGGCCTACCTGCGCGGGGGGTTCGGCGTGCTCGACACCAGCAAGGTCGCCAACAACGAGATCCCGGCCGGGACGGTGGAGTCGCTGAGCGACGACCTGCTGACGCGGGTGCCGTTGCCGACGTGGGGGACCGGGCCGCACTGCGAGGGTCACACGCCCGCCGGCTGTGCGGAGAGCCACTCGGCGGTGCCGCTGCCCGGCCGGCCGTTCGCCATCACCCTCGACGAGGTCTACGGGACCTTCACGGTGTCGTCGTTCGGCTGGCCGTGGGGCTGGATGCGCACCTGGAACATCGCCCAGCCGCGCCAGCCGCGTATGCTCGGCGAGTACAAGATCCTCCAGAACACCACGGCGTACACGCCCGCGCCTGGCGAGAACGAGTTCACGTCGTACTCATCGCACAACCCCACGCCGACGCGGAATCTCGTCGTCGACTCGTGGCACTCGGGCGGCCTGCAGGCGATCGACGTGTCCGACCCGGGGCTGCCGGTGCAGGCCGGCTGGTTCTCGCCCACCCCCCTCCCAGCCGTCGCCAACGAGGACCCGGCCCTGTCGCGCGGCCCGAACAAGGTCGTGATGTGGAGCTTCCCGATCGTCAAGGACGGCCTGATCTACGTCGTTGACATCCGCAACGGGCTCTTCGTCCTCCGCTACACGGGGCCCCGCGCAAAGGAGATCGACGCGATCCGTTTCCTCGAGGGGAACTCCAACCTCGGCGACGCGCTCCGCATCGCAACCAGCGCGGGGTAGGGAGCCGACCCGGCGGGAGGCCGGTGCCGGCCGCCGACCTCCCGCTTCCGCCACGAGATCGAGGGGAAGCCTCTCGATGGCCGAAGCATGAGCTACCGCTACAGCTCCCCGGGCCAGCCCGCGGAGGTGAGCCCGAGTGTGACGTAGAGGCGCCCTGGGGGGCTCCGGACTGGAGAGACCTCGCCCCCCAGGGCTTCCACGCCCAGGTAGCTCAATGAGGGTGTCCGTGATGCTCCGTGCGCCCGCACGTTGACGGGGACCAGACCATAGGCAAGGTGTTCAAGCCTGCCATGGAGGTCCGGTCCCCGTGTCATACTGTCCGCGCTCCTCGCTGCCCGCCAACGTCCTGGCCTGGCTGGCCAGCCGCCTCGCCCACCTGGCTCCATCCCGC